>Ga0334898_1003303_pt1 | contig 13221 bp, 12 predicted proteins | sample GraSluR3_MG_10_FD_207228 | JGI IMG/M metagenome (GOLD analysis project Ga0334898, IMG submission 207228) | Sludge microbial communities from methane-producing bioreactor in Wageningen University, Netherlands - Granular Sludge_3_08-R3 | ecosystem: Engineered > Bioreactor > Anaerobic >... | reverse complement strand
GGCTATGACACAGCATACAATGTTTTTATGAAAGAGGTTAGAAAACTAGATCTATCACCTCTCCCTCTTTAAACTGAGAGAATATGATTATTTATTATAGTGGCTAACTTATTCTTGCAATCTAGGAATAAAAATAAGATTAAAGTCTAGTAAGAAAAGTATGTACACCCATAAGTATAATTGACTGGATCATAATCATCTGATATCATTTAGGTAAACGTTTTACTAAAACGTTTACCTAAAGAGAGGAGTGGTCAGGATAGCTATAACAATAAAAGATATCGCTAAGATGGCAGGTGTTTCTACCACCACTGTTTCAAAGATTATTAACCATAAAGATCAAAACATTGGTGGAGAGACTATTAAGAGAGTAAAAGAGATAATAAAAGAGCAAAACTACACTCCTAATAGATTAGCCAGGTCTTTAGTTACTAAAAAATCACAGACTATTGGATTGATTATCCCTGATGTAAGAAACCCTTTCTTTACAAGTTTAGTTAGAAGTGTGGAAGATGTAGCAGAAAAATATAATTATAATGTCTTTTTTTGCAATACTGACGAGAGTCTTAAAAAGGAGATTCAAAGTATAGCAGCACTTGATGAAAAAATGGTCGAAGGCATAGTAATAATACCGGCTTCAAAACTTGATGATGACAAAAATAAACGTCAATTGCTTTCTGTGCCTACTGTAGTAATCGATAGAGATGCTACATATAAAAATGTAATCGGAAAAGTAATAAGTGATAACTACCATGGAGCATATAAAGCTACTAAGCATTTAATAGATCTTGGACACAAGAAAATTGCTTTTGTTTCTGGACCTATTGAAATTAAGCCGTCAATAGATAGAAAACAAGGCTTTTTAGATGCATGTAAAGATTATGGGATTATTAGTAGTGAGATTTTTATTGGTAGTTTTGAAGTGGAGTTTGGTAGAAAAATTGGCAAAGAACTCGATAATAAGTATACAGGTGTATTTTGTGGGAATGATCTAATTGCAGCAGGAATTATCCAAGGGCTTAGAGACAAAGGAAGAAGTGTTCCACGTGATGTCTCTGTGATAGGGTTTGATGATATTCCTCTGGCAAAAATGATTAATCCAGAACTTAGCACAATAAAACAAGATTCTTATAGGATTGGACAAGTTGCTGCTGAGATTTTAATCAATTATTTAGAAAAACCTCATACCGATCAGAAACTTATAGAGTTAGAAACAGACCTTATAATTAGGGATTCTGCTAGGAAGGTAGACTGAGATGGCAAATGTAATAATTATTGGGAGTATTAATCAAGATATAATCCAAAGAGTTGAAAGAATCCCTCTAGTAGGAGAGACAATCTTGGCAAAGGGTAGTGAATATGCCTTTGGCGGAAAAGGTGCTAATCAAGCAGTGTGTTGTCAAAAATTAGGTGTTAAAAGTGCTCTAATTGGTAAGGTTGGAGATGATTTATTTGGCAAGAACTATCTTAAGCAACTTAAAAATATGTCTATTAATACTAAAGGTGTAGTCATTGGTAAAAACGAAAATACAGGAGTAGCAACAATATATGTTGATAATGATGCAAATAATTCTATTGTTGTAGCAAAAAATGCAAATGACACACTTAAATATTCAGACGTACTAAAAAACAAGGAATTAATAGATGATTGTGAGTATATTTTATTGCAAAATGAAATTCCAATTGAAGTTAATGATCAAGTAATCAAAAGCTTTAATAAGAGGATTATTTATGATCCTGCGCCTGCTTTAGATGTTAGTAAACTGTATCTTAAAAACATATACATAATGACACCTAATGAACTTGAGATAACAGAACTTTTTAGTGAAAAGCTAACAATTGATATAGCAGCAAAAAAGCTTTTAGAATTAGGAGTAGAAAATGTAATTGTCACACAAGGAGAGAAAGGGCTGATTCATTATTCAAAAAATGGGGAAACTATGTATGAGGCCTACAAGGTTGATTCAGTAGATACTACTGGAGCAGGAGATGCGTTTAGCGGCGCTTTAGCTGCTTATCTTTCAAAGGGGTATACTTTAGAAGAATCTATAAGCTACGCGCAAGCCGCAGCAGCACTTAGCACGCTTAAGTACGGAGCACAAAGTGCAATGCCAAGAAGTGAAGAAGTGAATGAATTTGTAAAAAAACATGGAATAGTCAAAAAGAGTATTCCAAATTAATGGAGGCAAACATGTTAAAGAAAATTTTAGCAACTTTTGTAATTACACTGTTAGTATTTAGTTTCGCAGCATGTAGTGATACTGCGCTTGATGATGGAGGAAATGGTGAAGCAGATGATAGTATTAATGTAATCTTACTAATTCCTGGCGAATTAGGAGATAAATCATTCTTTGATGCAGCAAATAATGGTATGAATTTAGTTCGCGACGAGCTAGGTGCAAATATTAGAGTAATTGAGATGGGCACAGACAGTACTAGTTGGGAACCAAATTTCTTAGATGCAATTGAGGGAGATTATGACATAATAATCTCAGGAAATGATACAACTGAACTAATGAATGAATTAGCAAGTGAATATACAGAACAAAGATTTATTAACTTTGACACTTCAGAAATCGAAGGACAACCAGAAAATGTGTATTCAATGTTTTATTCAACTAATGACTTATCATTCTTAGCAGGTGCAGTAGCAGCTTTAGTTACAAACTCTGATATGGAATTAGCTAATGAAGCTAGTAGAATTGGTTTCTTAGGTGGTATGGATATCCCTGGCATTAATGATTTCTTAGTAGGATACATTGAAGGTGCTTTATATGTTAACCCAGAAATAGAAATGTTTATTTCTTATGCAGGAGACTTTGGTGATCCTGCAAGAGGTAAAGAGTTAACTTTAGTGCAATATAACTCAAATGTAGATATTAGTTTTAATGTTGCAGGCGGGACTGGACTTGGACTTTTAGACGCTGCATATGAAACAAACAACTACGCAATTGGTGTGGATAGTGACCAAGCTATGCTTTTTGCAGATACCGATCCTGATAAAGCAGAACATATTGTAACATCAGCTGTTAAATATATTGATCAAGCCATTTTAAGAGCTGTTGAAATGCATGTTGAGGGGACATTACCATATGGCGAGCATGAAGTGCTTGGAGTAGTAGAAAATGGTGTAGGTCTAGCTAAAAATACATATTATGAAACACTTTTGCCACAAGAGATAAAAGACAGAATTGAAGAAATTGAAGAACTTCTTGTCAATGGTGAAATTACAGTAAGCACAGCGTTTGGTATGACTGCTGATGAAATTAATGAGCTAAGAGATAAGGTAAGAATTAGATAAAAGTAATAAACAATATATCGCCAGGTTAGTTCTGGCGATATATTGACTTTATTTTTTGAGGAGTAAATATTATGGACACCATATTAGAGCTAAAAAACATAACAAAAATTTACCCAGGTGGAGTTGTGGCTAATAGAGATGTTAATTTTGATTTAATAGATGGAGAGATTCATGCTTTAGTCGGAGAAAACGGGGCAGGAAAATCCACATTAATGAAAATCATTTTTGGCATGGAACAGCCAAATGATGGGCAAATTATATATAGAGGTAAACAAACTGAGATAAATGACCCAAATCAAGCTATTGAAATGGGTATAGGAATGGTTCATCAACACTTTATGTTAGTTCCATCGTTTACTGTTAGTGAAAATCTCCAGCTTGGTATGGAGCCAACAAAAGGGGTATTTATAGACAATAAAAGACTTTTAGAAGTAACATTAGAATTGGCAAATCGCTATGGTTTTTATGTAGAGCCAGATAAACCTGTAGAAAATATCCCTGTTGCAATGAAGCAAAAGGTAGAAATACTAAAGGTCTTATTAAGAGGCGCCAAAGTTTTAATTTTAGATGAACCAACAGCAGTACTTACTCCTCAGGAAACAAAGGAACTCTTCACCCAACTTAAGATGTTAAAAGAGGCAGGGCACAGCATTATATTTATTTCGCATAAACTAAAAGAAGTTAAAGAAATAAGCGATAGAGTAACAGTTTTGCGAGATGGTAAAACACAAGGAACTCTTAAAACAAGTGAAGTCAGTGAAAAAGATATTTCTCTACTTATGGTTGGTAGAGATATTACATCTTTTGACATGCTAAGGGCAAATCATATATCTGATACCACTTTTAGTGTTAGAAATGTATCGCTTAAACTTGAAAATAATGAGATCTTGAAAAATATTAGCTTTGATGTTAGAGAAGGACAAATACTTGGAATAGCAGGAGTAGAGGGAAACGGACAAGTTGAACTTGTTAAGCAGCTTACAAGAGAAATTCCCATAAATATTGGAGAAGTAAAACTACTAGGCCAAACTATAAAAGATATGAGCATGCATGGAATGCGAAAACTTGGATTTTCATATATCCCAGAAGATAGAATGGAAAAAGGCATCGCTTCAGAAGGAACAATTTATGAAAATATCGTAGCAGACAGAATTGTTCAAGATAAATTTACAAAAAGGGGCATATTAAATACAAAGAATATCATAAGTAAGGCTAAAGATTTAATTAAAGAATATCATGTGAAAACTAGTTCTCACAATCAAAAAATTGCAGCATTATCTGGTGGAAATATTCAAAAAGTAGTAGTAGCCAGAGAAGCATCAACAAACCCTAAGTTTTTACTAGCAGAACAGCCAACTAGAGGTGTAGATGTTGGGTCTATTGAATTCATTCATAATCAATTAATTAAACTAAGAGATCAAGGAAGCGCTATTCTTTTGATATCAGCAGACTTAGAAGAAGTAATGAAACTAAGTGATCAAATACTTGTTATGTATGACGGAGAAATTGTGGCATATTTTGATAACAAAGATGTAAGCGAAGAAGAGCTTGGGTTAGCTATGTTAGGACTTAGTAAACATGATGAGAGTAGACCTAGGGGGGCAATAGCTAATGAGTGATAAAACTTTTCAAATGCTTAGAACATTGTTAGCTGTATTAATTGCCTTAGCTTTAGCTCTCATAATCACCTTTATTGTTTCAGACAAACCCCTTGAGTCTTTTAGCTTATTCCTTTTTGGCCCGTTTAGAAACTTAAGATATATGGGAAATGTAATTGAAGCAGCCATTCCCTTAGCATTTGCTGGACTTGCAACTTCGATACTGTTTAGTGCAAATCTATTTAACTTAGGTTCTGAAGGGATATATTATGTCAGTGGATTAGTAGCAGCTGCTATTGTAATAAATGTTAATATTACTGGAGTAGGGCTGCCAATACTGGCAATTATAATTGCTGGTATTGTCGGGATGATTCTTTCGCTTCTACCTGGATTCTTAAAGGCAAAATGGGACGTGAATGTACTTGTAACTTCACTAATGTTTAATACAATTTACTTTGGGTTTGGCCTATATTTCCTAAACTATTATTTAAGGGACCCTAATATTAGCCAAATTGCATCTTTTTCATTTCCTGATAATGCAAGACTCAAAAGAATAATTGAAGGAACAAGAGTGCACTCAGGGTTGATTATACTTTTAGTAGTAGCATTTGTTGTATATATCTTTTTATATAAGACTAAATGGGGTTATTCAATAAGGATGTATGGGATTAATAAGAACTTCTCAGAGTATGTTGGAGCATCTTCATTCGGTATTATTATGTTAACTCATATTAGTGCAGGACTTGTTGCAGGAATAGGGGGGTCTGTTGAAGTACTAGGTATGTACACTAGATTTAGATGGGCATCTTTACCTGGACTTGGCTTTGACGGAGCACTTGTAGCTATGTTAGCAAAAAATAGGCCTTTAGCTTCACTAGGAGCAGCGCTTTTTCTAGCATATATAAGAACAGGTGCAGACTTAATGAGTAGGTTATCAGATGTGCCAGCAGAAATTGTTGCATTTATTCAAGCGGCAATAATTCTACTTATTTCAGCAGAGAGATTTCTGTTTTATTGGCGCCATAAAATGTTACTCAAGGAGGCGGATAAATAGTGGAGAATCTAATTAGTTTAATCTTCAGCACTCATTTTCTGTTTTCTACTATAAGAGTAACAACACCTATACTATTAGCAGCAATGGGTGCTCTTATATCAGATCGAGCTGGAATAGCTAATATTGCCCTAGAGGGTATGATGCTAATGGCAGCTCTTAGTGGTGTGATTTTTAGTGCAATGTTTGAAAGTGCTCTAATAGGTTTTTTCTTTGCATTAGCTACAAGCTTGATAATGGCATTAGTCTTAGCATATTTTACACTAGAGCTAAAAACTCATGTTATTTTAGGCGGGATAGCACTAAACTTGTTTGCAAGTGGGGGTTCAATATTTATTCTATATTTAGTAGCAGGTGATAAAGGAACATCTTCATCACTAGCTTCTAAGGTTTTGCCAAATATCCACATACCACTTGTTAAGGACATACCTGTCCTAGGAGAGATTGTTTCTGGGCACAATATAATAACATATGCGACTATATTACTGATAATTGGCTTATATTTAATGCTAAATAAAACAAGGCTTGGGAGAAAAATTAGAGCAGTTGGTGAAAACAAGGACGCAGCAGAATCTGTAGGAATAAATGTTAAAAAGATCCAATACTTAGCTCTTAGTTTAAGCGGCATATTTGCTGGCATGGGTGGTGCATTTCTATCAATGGGATATGTATCATGGTTTTCTAGAAACATGTCTGCAGGGAGAGGCTGGATTGCCCTAGCAGCTGAAGCAATGGGGAGGGGCACTGTTATTGGGACAACCTTGACTTCAGTGCTTTTTGGAATAACAAGTGCTCTAGCAAATGCGTTTCAAGTGATGAATTTTCCTAATGAGATTATTAATACTATTCCATATATAGCTGTTGTATTAGGACTTACAATATATTCAATACAAAAGCAGAAAAAGAAAAAAAGTGAGAAGTGATAATATGAGAGATATTATAATTGATTGTGATCCAGGCCATGATGACGCAATAGCTATTATGCTAGCACTAGCAAATAATGATAAGCTAAATGTAAAGTTAATAAGTACTATAGGTGGTAATCAGACTTTAGAAAAGGTTACAAATAATGCTTTAAAGATAGTTGAATTTCTCAAAAGTGATATAAAAGTTGTCAAAGGTGCTGACAGACCTTTAGTTAGAACTCTTAGAGTAGCACCAGAAGCTCATGGAGAGAGTGGGATGGATGGGCCACTTCTAAATGACCCAAAATCAAAGGCAGATGATAATGGTATCAATCTTTTAGCTAAAACAATTTTAGAAAACGAGAAAAAAATAACTTTAGTGCCAATTGGGCCCCTTACAAATATTGCATTACTACTAAAAATCTACCCAGAGGTAAAAGATAAAATAGAATTAATATCATTTATGGGTGGGGGGATAAATTCTGGTAATGTAACAAGCGCTGCAGAATTTAATATCTATGTTGATCCAGAAGCAGCGGATATAGTTTTTAGAAGCAAAATTCCACTTGTAATGAGTGGCTTAGATGTTACTAGTAAAGCATATATTTTGGAAGACGAGCATAGATCGATAAAAAATAATGGCAAAGTATCAAATCTTTTTTCAGAGCTGCTCGAGTTTTATGGGATTTATGGAAAACTTCATGGGTATACAGGAAATGCTATGCATGACCCATGTGCTATTGCTTATCTATTAGAACCAGAGATTTTCAAGTCAAAAGACTTATTTGTTGAGGTGATTCTTGATAGTGAAATTGCTAGAGGACAAACCCTTGCAGATATGCGACCAAAACCAAGGCGTGGGCCAAATATGAAAGTTTTACTTGATGTAAGGAGAGAATCATTTAAGAGCTTGTTATTTGAGTCATTAGAAAAATTGGATAAAAGGTTGGGTTAAAATGGACATTAATAAGTATAACGAAGATTTAGTGAAAAGTGCAGAAATTAAGATTCCAATTGAGGATGAGGAAGATTGGACTCAATCGCAAAGTCAGAAAATTACTGATAGCCATATTAGAACACTTTGGTATTCTCATGCACCAGGCTCAGGAGCACCAGCATCAGTTTTAGCTGGAGCAATTCAGGCGATGACTAATTTAGGATATGATACTAGCGAAGCCAAAAAGGTTTTTTTTGAAACAAAAGATAGTAAGGATATAACAGAGTTAAGTCAAAATCTATCATATATCTTCCATTTACTTAATAATGCGCCTAAAGATAGTGATAATATTTATTGGAAATATAAGATTTATGAATCATGGGATGACTGTCTTGAGGATATCGACGCGGGTAGTATTGTCAAAGTAGAAAGTGAAGAAAAAACATTTTATGGATGGCTAGGTCAGATTGCAGCAGGGGCTTTTGGGACTGCTCTTGAAGGCTATGATGGTAAAAGAATAAGAGATAAATATGAAAAATTAGATAATTATCTTAAACCAGTCAGTACATATAATGATGATTTAACATTTCAAATTGCACTAATGGCAGCACTAGAAAAGCATGGTAAAGAATTAAGCTCTATTGATATTGCTAATGAATGGGCTGGACTGATTCCATTTGCTTGGTCAGCTGAAGATATAGCGCTTAAAAACCTAAGGCTTGGCATATATCCTCCAGAAAGTGGTTATAGATCAAACCCTTATAGAGAATGGATAGGAGCACAAATGAGAGGGTCCATATGTGGGATGCTTTATCCAGGAAAACCTCTAAAAGCAGCAGAACTAGCATATAAAGATGGAGTAGTTTCTCATCATAACAATGGTGTTTTAGGAGAAGTATATAATGCAGTAATGACCTCTATTGCATATTATGCTAAAGATATAGAACAAGTTGTTACAGAAGCTATGGAATATATACCAAGGAAAAGTCAGTACTATTATGTCATAAATAAAGCTTATGAGATTGCTAAAAGCAGTGAAGATTATGTTTATGTACTTGAAATGTTAGGAGAGCGTTTTGCAAGGTATAATTTAGTACATGCTTATCCTAATATTGCAATTGAAATCGCAGCAATGGTCCATGGAAAAGGAGATTTTGATAAAACTTTAGAACTCATAGGCATGGCAGGGCTGGATGTCGATTGTAATGCTGCACAAGTTGGGAATATTTTAGGGGTGCTAAATAGCAAAGTCCCAGATAAATGGATAGAGCCCTTAAAGGGTAAGTTTAAAACGTATGTAAGAAGGTATGAAGAAATTAGCATAAGAGAGATAACTGATTGGACTCTTAAACTAGCTAAAGATTTGAGGTAAAATATGAAGTATCTAAAGACGCTTGGAGTTATATTGGTAATACTGTTAGTGTTTATATTTCAAAACTTTGATATTTTTGTAGGAGACGTTGATACATTACCAAATGACACTACCTTAGCTGTATATGAAGATGAAGCATATAGCACACCTGAACATGTAGCGATGTACATTTTTGAGTATGGAAAGTTGCCAAATAATTATCTAACTAAGGATGAAGCACTGGATTTAGGTTGGTTAAGTCATGAAGGCAATTTATGGGACGTAGCAGAAGGTATGAGTATAGGCGGAGATAGGTTTTATAATAGAGAGAAATTGCTGCCTGAGAAAGAAGGAAGAGTTTGGTTTGAATGCGATATTAATTATGAAGGTGGATATCGCAACGCTGAAAGAATTGTTTACTCAAATGATGGTCTAGTATACTACACAAGTGACCATTATGAGTCTTTTGAGGAGATAACAAAGGGGCAATTAATTGAATGAGAGTAAAGATTAATTATCAATGCTTAGCTTGCAAAGATCATGCACATAAGTATTTAGCTGACAAAATGGACTTCCCTGTATATTATGGTAAGAATTTTGATGCCTTGTGGGATATTTTAACTAGCATTCATAAAGAAACTCATATTATAATATATAATGTAGATAGAAAATTGGAGTATGCTGAGAAAATTCTTGACCTCTTAGAAGAAGTGAGCGAATTTAATAAGAATTTGACCGTAGAAATACTAAGGGAAGAAGGTAGTAAAATGAATTTAGCATGGATTACACTACACGTAAATGATATGGAAGAGTCAGTAAAGTTTTATACTGAAGTCGTAGGCTTAGAAGTATCAAGAAGATTTAAGGCAACAAGTGACATGGAAATTGCTTTTTTAGGCAATGGAGAAACGAAGGTAGAGCTAATTTATAGAGATAGTCAAAAACCATGTAATTATGGAGATAGTTTATCAATTGGGTTTACTGTTGATTCACTCAAAGATCATATATGTTTTTTAGAAGAGAGTGGAATAGTTAATCTAGAAGGTCCATATAGTCCAAATGATGAAATCTCATATATTTTTATAACTGACCCAAATGGTGTAAGAATACAATTTGCAGAAACTAAATAAGATATGAAAAGGTGCTGAGTTAAATCAGCATTTTTTTTTGTATTACTTATTAGAGCTTTATGATATTATTAGATTAAAGGGGAGTGAAAAATGGACTACAAAGGAAGAATATCAAAACTTGTTAAAGCTATGGCGGAACAAGATCTAGATGCTGTATTTTTAAAGATGAGTAGTGATTTACAATATTTCACAGGCGTTTTAAGACAACCTCATAACACCACAGATGATAACAAGCATGGAGATGCAATATATGGAGCGTTAATAACAAGGGATGGTAAAGTAATATTCATGGTGCCACGCATGGGAGCTAGCGATTATGTAAAAGGACAAAGTGAAGGAAAACCATGGATTAACGAAATACGAGTAATTGATGATGGGGACAATCTAGTTAGTTTTTTATCAGACACACTTAGTAGTATAGGCATAGTAAGAAATCTTGGGGTATCAAAAAAAATATGGTATCAAGGAATAGAGCTCTTTCGACAAGCAAAATCAGATCTTATGATAACAAGTGTGGCAAATATTGTTGAGCCTATGAGGGCTATAAAAGATAAAGATGAGATAGCTTTAATGAAAAAGGCTGGCGAGATAACTGATAAGATTTATGGGGAAGTAATAAAGAAAATTAAAGTTGGTATGACCGAGTATGATATAGAGCGTGAAATAGATTATCAGATGATATTACACGGAGCAAGTTTTAATTCATTTCACACTGAAGTTAAAGTAGAAGGAAAAGCTACTAGAAGATTAAAGTATACTAATGGCATAACAGGAGCAAACGCTGTAGTCCCTAAGTCGGTAATAGCTTTTGATTTTGGGATTATTTATCAAGGATATGTTTCAGATTTTGGAAGGACACTTTTTGTTTCTGAAGCAGAAGAGAAATACGTTTTATACCATGACGCAGTTATGAAAGCACAAAAGCTAGCAATAGAAGCTATGAAAAGTAATCAAATCACAGCTGCTAAACTGAACTCTTTGGCAAGGGGTGTTTTAGATGAATTAGAATATGGAGATTATTTTACTCATAGATTAGGGCATGGTATAGGTATAGATGTTCATGAACCACCGTTTCTTTATGAACTAGATAACACTGTTTTAAAAAAGGGCATGTGCTTTACCGTTGAGCCAAGTATATGGGTAAAAAATGATGTAATGGTAAGAGTTGAAGATGTGGTTATGGTTACTGAGAGTGGTGGAGAGTGCTTTTCAAAGTTTTCAAAAGATATAATCGTCATATAGTTAAAATATAGTTAAAGTTAGCCGATATAAGCTAGTGACAGAGTTGTTAATTAGCTTGATAGTCATCATAGAAAAGCATAATAACGAAGAGATTTGAGGCTAAGCTCATGAAAAAACTGATTTTATTAATACTTATTTCATTATTTATACTGAACTTAACCGTGGCTTATGCTGAAACAATTGATGTAACCATTAACGGAATAGTAGTCGATTTAGTCACCAGGCCATTAATACTTAATAATCGAATAGTTGTACCACTTAGGGGCTTGTTTGAAGCCATGAATGCAACAGTAGATTGGTCAAGTGAAACGAAGACTATAACAGTTACAAAAGAAGATATAATAATTGTATTGCAAATTGACAATCATTACGTGAATGTAAATGGAGAAATAAAGTATATAGATGTCCCAGCGGTAATTTATGGAGGAAGCACTTTTGTCCCTGCTAGATTTGTTTCTGAGACTTTAGGTGGAACAGTAGAGTGGGTTGCATCCGAAAGATTAGTAAAAATTGAGATGCAAAATGAAAAGCATTTAGCATTAGATGATCTCACAAACTATGAAGCAAAAACTGCTGAAGGTATTATGTCTGAAAAACTTAATACTGATATGCTTGAATTTCGTACAACCAACTTTGAGAGAGATTATTTTAGAGGTAGTATCGAAAATAGTAGTCTTACTATAGAGGGCAGCTCTCTTAGTAATAATAATTGGGTGTTAATTCAAGTTAGAGATGAGACAGGAGAGGTAGTAGTTACTGAAAAGCTCTCTATTATTAGAAGTAAGTATGAGGGGAATATAGATTTAAGCCAATTGAAAAATGGAGATTATTCACTAAATGTTTTTATGAATACAGAGGAGTACGGTCTATATCTAGGAATATTTGGGAGGGCACCAACTATTTTAAGAGACGGAGAAGCTATTAGTTTTAGTAAAATTAATGAGTCGGTCTATGAGAATAATCTTAATAGATTTTTAAATCGAAAAGAACCAAATGAAGAGAATTTAAACTTATTAAACTATTATACTAGAAACTATTCAAAAGGTGATTTTGAGAAGATTAGAAACTTAGCAGTAAATATTACAGCAGGAGTTAGTAGTGATTATGAGAAAGTTTTTGCAATTTCTAATTGGATTTCTGATAATATTTATTATGATTATGATTATCTATTTAAAAAAATTCCTACATATGCAGACCCTTTAAGTGTAATAGAAAATAAGAGGGCTGTTTGTGCTGGATATGCAATTTTACTTGATAGTTTAGCCAAATCTATAGGTATACCCTCACAAATTGTAAGTGGGCATGCACTGGGGATAACCTCTGATAGTCCATTATTTGAAGACAGTGATAAAATAGAAGCAAATCATTCATGGAATGAAGTTTATGTTGATAATAGATGGGTTATAATTGATTCAACTTGGAACTCACAAAATAAGTACCAAGACGGTAAGTTTGAAAGAAACGATAGCTTGTATACTTATTTTGACTCTACATTAGAGTTTTTAACAGTCACACATTATTTAATAACAGATTAGCAAGCAGAAAGCTTGCTTTTTTTTATAGCAAAGTGATAGCGTTGGTTAGTGTAAAGTTATTGTTGGACGAAAAATAAAAAAAGAGAAGCACCCCAAGATATGTTAGAATTTAAGTATCAACAAAAAACAATAACATAAGGGGTGCTCTCAATGAACATTATACAAGAAATT
>Ga0334898_1003301_pt1 | contig 13225 bp, 13 predicted proteins | sample GraSluR3_MG_10_FD_207228 | JGI IMG/M metagenome (GOLD analysis project Ga0334898, IMG submission 207228) | Sludge microbial communities from methane-producing bioreactor in Wageningen University, Netherlands - Granular Sludge_3_08-R3 | ecosystem: Engineered > Bioreactor > Anaerobic >... | reverse complement strand
TTGTTTTCCGCCATCGGTTTTCTGGAGAAGGTTGCGATGCCATGGAATAGGGTGGAGGTGGAAGCATGAAGGGAAACGAGCTTGCGAAGTCTCCACAGTTGTCCACATTCCGAAGGTTTATGAGGCGTTCTGTCGGGAACAACTACAAGTCGGTGTTGGTGATCATAGGATTCTTCCTGTTCTGGGAAGTCGGTGTGCGTGTATGCAATACTCCCGAGTTCGTGTTGCCCACACCTTCTAGTGCGATCGCCCACTTGTTCTTCAAGCAACCCGATGCGAACTACAATTGGGCTTTGCACATCAGGACCACGATCTATGAATTCTTGATCGGATTCGCTGTCACTGCGGTACTTGGTGTGGGGTTGGCAATTGTGATCGTATGGTCGAAGCGTTTCAAGAACCTGGCTTTGCCGTTGTTCACCTTTATAAACAGTCTGCCGATCATCGCGATCGCTCCGATCATCCTTCTGTGGATGGGCTATGGTTTGAAGACGAATATCCTGATCGCGTTCCTGGTGAGTTTCTTTCCCGTGATCATCAACACCATGACGGGTCTCGATTCGATCGAGGACGAGTTGCTCGATCTGATACGTTACCTCGATGCGAGCAAGTTCCAGATTTTCGTGAAGATCAGGATCCCCAACTCGCTTCCCTACATATTTTCTGGACTCAAGATTTGTTCGACCATGAGTATCGTGGGCGCCATCGTGGGAGAATTCATCGCATCGGATCGCGGGTTGGGATACATCATCATCAACAGCCAGTACGCGATGGACACTCCGCCGATCTTCTCCGCTTTGATCGTCATTTCACTTTCCGGCGCCGCTTTGTATTGGATTGTCGCACTCTTCGAAAGGTTGCTCATGCCGTGGGCATTCAAACACGAGAGGGTGTGAATATAGACAAAAGGAGGAATTTGTCATGAAAAGAACCATGTTGCTGATTGTGCTGGTCGCAATTTTGTCGATGACTGCGTTGTGGGCACAAGGACAAGTGGAAGCCACCGGGGCCGCCGAGTTGGAGAAGGTGGATTTCCTGCTCAACTGGAAGATCACCGGTGACCATGCGGTCTACTACGTAGCCCAGAAGTTCGGTTGGTTCGAGGAGGAGGGCCTTGATGTAAACATCATTGTCGGTCAAGGTTCGGGATATTCGGTCCAGGCTGTCGATTCGGGGAAGGCTGATATCGCGATAAGCGATGCTCCGGTACCCATTACCAACCGACAGCAGGGGGCGAATGTGAAGATCATCGGTATCATCTTCGACAAGCATCCGAACTGCAGCTTCTTCTGGAAGGAGAGTGGTATCACCAAGCCTCAGGATCTCGCAGGCAAGACGGTCGCGGTTCCCGCCACCGATGGGCACAAGGTCATGTGGCCTGCGTTCGCCAAGCAGATTGGAGTCGATCCGAATAGTGTGAAGTTTGTGAATATCGAGCCGGCTGCGAAGGTTTCGGCGCTTGCTTCCAAGAATGCCGATGTGGTGTTCGAACTCTATACCGGCAAGCCTTTCATGGAAAAAGCCATTCCACCCGAAGAGTTGGGGTACTTCGTGTGGGCCGACTACGGTTTCAACGCTTATGCACACTCCTACATCACGCACGACGATACCATCAAGGAAAATCCCGAGATGCTCCGGAGGTTCCTCAAGGCTGTCTACCGGGCTTGGGAGTACACATTGCAGCATCCTGCGGAGGCCATCGAGATTCTCAGTGAATACCATCCCATCAACAAGGATGACTATCTTGCGAATTTGAATGTGGTGATGGAGTTCTTCCAGACCGACCGGTACAAGAATTTCGGTATCGGGTATATCGATCCGTCACGGATCAGGGAGACATACAATCTGGTGAATACCTACCAGCAGCCGCTTTCCTTCCCAGTGGAGGAGTGTTTCGACGATAGTTTCCTGCCCGATCCGATGTACAAGTACGATTTCTAGAATATGTTACATTCGCAGTATGCGGTTCCCGGCCTTGCGGCCGGGGATCGATGAGGAAGGTGCCGCTTGGAAAAGAAAACGTTATTGTCGATCAAGAATTTGAACAAGACTTTCGAGACGCGTGATGGTGAGCTGGTCGCATTGGGAAGTGTCTCATTCGACGTGTATCCTGGAGAGTTCGTTTCCATTGTCGGTCCTTCGGGATGTGGCAAGACCACTTTGCTGAAGATCATTGCGGGACTGATTCCAAAGAGCGAAGGCGAGATCACTGTGGACAAGGAGCGCTTCGATCCTTCCAGGGAGGTTGGTTTCGTGTTCCAGAAGGCACTTTTGCTCAACTGGCGCAAGGTCTTGGACAATGTGTTGCTTCCCATCGAGATTCTCAAGCTCGATAAGAGGAAGCATGTGGCGAAGGCCATGGATCTGCTGGAACTGGTGGGACTCAAGGGGTTCGAGAACGCCTATCCGAATGAGCTTTCCGGTGGAATGCAGCAGCGGGTCTCACTCGCCCGTGCCCTGATCCATGACCCCAAATTGATACTGATGGATGAGCCGTTCGGGGCCCTCGATGCGATTACCCGGGAAAAGATGAATTTGGAGCTTCAGCGGATTTGGTCCGAGTCGAAGAAGACGGTGCTCTTCATTACCCATGAGATCAATGAGGCGGTGTTCCTATCGGATAGGGTGGTGGTGCTTTCGGCACGTCCATCGAGGATGGTAGGTTCGATGGATATCGAATTCCCGCGACCGAGGAATCTTGAGGTGCGCACATCGGTGAAGTTCGGTGAACACGCGGCAGATGTGTACCGGATGCTGGAGATCACATGAAGGGAGCACATACGATGTTGGGAGTGGGTATTCGAGGAACGGGACAGGTTGCGGTGCAGCATGTGAAGGCGATCGAGGCGAATGGGAAGGCGGAGGTGGTCGCCATTTGTGGACGTTCTGTGGAGCATGCCTCCCGCTTTGCCGCCACCTACGCTCCGAATGCGAAGGTGTATGTCCATTACGAGGATATGTTGTCCGATGAACGAGTTTCCATCGTAAGTGAATGCATGCCGAATTATTTGCATGCATCGGAGGGAATTCTCGCTCTCGAGGCGGGCAAGCACCTGATGTTGGAGAAACCTGCCGGTATCAATTTCGAGGAGACGAGACTGCTTTCCCTAGCGGCCCAAGCTTCAGATCGGAAGACTGTGGTGTCCTTTGTCCTCCGTTGGCATCCGATGGTGAGGAATATCAAGCGGATGTTGGACAATGGGGCTTTCGGAAGGGTCTATTATGCCGAGGCGGACTACTGGCATGGTATTTCCCCGAAATTCAATAGCTATCCTTGGATTCGGAAGAAGGAGTTTGCCGGTGGTGCGATGATAACCGGAGGCAGTCATGCGGTGGATATCCTTCGTTATCTGCATGGTGAAATCCGGGAAGTGCATGCCTATGCGGTGGGTACCCGCGATGATTTCGATTATCCCACCACGTATGTGGCTGCTTTGCAATTTTCCGATGGATCGGTGGGAAAGACGAGTGTTTCCCTCGACGGGCTGCATAGTCCATACCAGTTCAACATCGATTTGCTGGGTACGAAGGGGCTCTGTCGTGACAATCGCTTCTATGCTTCCGATTTGTTTCCCCATCAGGATGGGTGGATGCAGTTCTCTTGCGGGACACCGAATTCAGGTAGTGTGGCCCACCATCCCTTCAAGGAGGAGTTCGACAATCTGGTCGATGCGATTTTGGAGGATGTGCCTGTGCTGTGTACGGTGGAGGATGGTTGCAGGAGTATGGATGTGGTGCATGCGATCAATCGTTCTGTGGTTGAGGGAAAGCCTGTGGAGGTCGAATGACTGATGGACATGATATCTCAGCGATGACCAGTGCGGCCTATGGGAAAGCGATGGAGTCTTCGGGTATGCTGCTGATTCCACTTGCTTCGATAGAGGTGTTGGGTACCCACGGTCCCCTGGGAGCCGATTGGTTGGTGGCCAACAAAGTGGTTCCCCGTATCGCAGAGATAGCCGGAGCATGGTATGCTCCGACAATTCCTTACGGCGATACACTGGAGCTTCCCAAGGCTCCCGGAACCGTCGATATTCCTCAGCATGTGCTGGAACAGTATTATGAGTCGGTTGCGAATTCCTTCTTGCGCGATGGGAAGGTTCGTCACCTCTTCTTCATCAATTTCCATTCATTGAACAATCGGGCCGCCGATGCGGTCTGCAGGAAACTTGCGCTTGGTGGAACACGTGCCTATGTGATCGATTGGTGGAAGACAGTCGGTTCCATTGCTTCCCAGGTGCTTGCTGATGTGCGCTACGGGAGTGGACATGGAGGAGAGATGATCACCAGTGTGCTGCTGCATCTAATTCCCGATATGGTGGATATGGAGCAGGCGACCAACGGACCTCCACTACCAAGGTTTGACTTCTTCAAGGAGCATCTTCCCGGTGGACAATCCCCTTTTTCCGCCTACGGTACCTTCGCTGATTACACCGATGGTTCTTCATGGGGCGATCTTTCGGGTGCGAGTGCCGAAAAGGGTTCGCTTCTGGTGGAACGCTCTGTTGTGAAGATAAGGGAATTCATTTCACGCGCTGGAATCGATTGTTGAAAATCCCTTCCCGGTAATCGAAATATGGTTTACCGACACGTGAATGATGGAAAATGATGGGAGCGATTGGTTCTACCATTTATAATCATTGCATGTTATTATATAAGGCAACTACGGAAGGGGAATGCCATGAAGCGCCCATTGGTCATCAAGAATGCTCGGATCGTTACTCCCTATCGGTTGATCGAGGGAGACCTCCACGTAGCGAAGGATGGCAAGATTGATTCGGTAAATCGATTGGGAAGCACCTTCCCAACGGGAGCGATGGTGCTCGATGTCGGTTTCAGTCATGTTGCCCCGGGTTTTATCGATTTGCATCTTCATGGTGCCGGTGGTGCCGATTTTATGGATGGGACGCCTGAATCGTTCGAGACGGCTGCGAAGACCCATTTGTCGCATGGAACCACAACCATGATGCCGACGACTCTCTCCGGCCCTATGGATGAGATGGAGAGAACGCTGAAGGCTTATCGTGTTGCGAAGGATTTCCCTGGTATGCCGAATCTCATTGGAATCCACCTCGAAGGTCCCTACTTCGCACAAGCACAAAGGGGTGCACAGGATCCGAACTATATCAAACATCCGGATCCGAACGAATATCTGCCTCTTCTCGATGCGTATCCCGAGATCCGTAGATGGTCCTTGGCTCCCGAGTTGCCCGGTGCCCTTGGCATGGGAAGGGAATTGGTGAAAAGGGGAATCATCGCAGCCATTGCCCATACCGATACCGACTACGATATGGTGTTGCAGGCGGTAGAGCAGGGGTTCGGGCTACTGACCCATATGTATTCTGGGATGTCGGGTGTGTTCAGGCGCAATGCCTATCGTCACGCCGGGGTAATCGAAGCGGGGTATCTGATTGATGATCTACCGGTAGAGGTCATAGCCGATGGAAAACATCTTCCCATATCGCTGTTGCGTTTAATCCACAAGATGAAGGGAGTCGCAAACATGTGTCTTGTTTCCGATTCGTTGCGTGCGACCGGATTGGGGGAGGGGGAGTTCCTTCTTGGGGCCCATGGTAGTGGGCAACGTGTGATAGTGGAGGATGGTGTTGCCAAATTGCCCGATCGGACCGCTTTCGCAGGAAGTGTGGCTACTGCGGAACGGTTGGTTCGTACCATGTGCGTGGATGTGGGGCTGCCATTGACCGATGCGGTGCGGATGATGACGGTGAATCCTGCCCGAGTGGTGGGATTGCAGGCAAGTAAAGGAAAAATTGCTGCCGGATTCGATGCCGACCTTGTTGTATTCGATTCCAATTTCGTAGTAGAACATGTCATCGTTGCAGGCGATTTGATTGCCAAACTAAGCGAGAGGAAAGGGACCTTATAATGGTCCACTCTCCCGAGCGAGTGAAGGCAACGTAAGGAATCATACCTCGCTCCTTGGAGCCCGAAAGGAGGCGGAGCCTCCTGGTTCAAGGGCTTGCCCCTGGGGGTAATGATACCTTTCATTGCCATTTGATTGGAGGTTGGTTTTTTATACTTATGTTGTCGATTCTACATACTGTCCATGACCAAACTGTCCACCGCATCAAGGATTCCGAAAAAGCACGGGTCTATCAGAAGATCTGTCTGGAGCCTGGGATCACGCGCAAACGCATCGTCACCGATCTGGGCTTTCGTCCAACGTCCGTATCCAATGTCGTCACCGAGTTGATTGGTCAGGGTATGGTGTATGAAGGGGATATCTGGAACAACGGGAAAAAGGGTCGTCCTGAGATTGCTCTCCATATGAATGAAAATTTTCTTGTCGCGGTGGCTGTGTATGTCGTATCGAAGCAGTTGAAGGCGGTATTGCTCAATATCAAGGGTGATGTGTTGGCCGAAAACATGGTCAATGTCTCTTCCCAGATGGAGAATGAAGATTTGCTGGGGATTCTTGTCGAGCTCATCGAACCTTTGAAGCAAAAGAAACCGGTTGGTGCGATGTTCGCAGGGGTGGGACTCTCATTTTTCGGCAATTTCAACAAAATACGGCAGGAACTGATTTTCTCCATGCGGTGGCCGAACATCAAGAACTTTTCATTCAAACAGCTTTCTGACAGCTTGGCGTGTGAAGTGCTCATCTCCACCAGTTTGGAGGCGAAGTTGAACGATCTTCTTCTGGATGAACCGCACTATGGCAGTGGGGGCACATTGCTGTACCACTGGGGTTACGGTATCGGTGCGACCTATGCGATGAATGGTGTGGTTGTCGAATCCACTCCCGGCTATATCATGGAAGCCGGACATGTTGCGGTCGATCTGAACAATGAAACCAAATGTCGTTGTGGCAATATCGGTTGTCTTGAGACCGAAGCCGCATTGTGGGCTTTGCTGCCCGATCTCGCCAAAGTGTTTCCCGGTGTTCCTGAAAATGAGGATGAATTCAAGGAATTCTATCTTTCCCACCACTTGGGCAGTGGAGAATTGATCCTTCATGCCACCAAAGCCGTGGCATTGAGTCTCGCATCCTTGTATCAGATTCTCCATCCGGAACGTGTCGTGTTGCTGAGTCCGTTCCTGATGGATGAGGCGGTGTACGACTTTATGAAACGACAGTTCTATATGCGGACTTCCCCATACACGCATGGTGATGTCGAGTTCATTCGTCTTGAGCCTGAGTTCAGGGGTGAAATCTATGGAAGTACCGCGCAATTGTTCAAAAATAGTCTTCAAAAAGAGTTGATAGTTCAAGATTAATTTTCCTTGACGCCATATGGAACCTCGGGTATATAATAACACGTAACATTATTAAATGTTGCCGAAGTTTTCATATGCCTGAAAAGGAGGAAAGTATGGCACGGAAATTAAGTATCGTACTGTTGGCTCTGTTGCTTGTGGCGAATATGGTGTTCGCCGGAGGAGCAGCGGAAGCCGGTGGCAAGGAGACCTTGTCCATCTGGTGTGGATATCCCGAGATGGAGGCGTTCTACAAGCATGCCGCGGCAGAGTACCAGAAGACCCATCCCAATGTGGAGTTCAACATCGTGACCCATCCATTGCGGGAGTTCGAGCAGAAGCTCTCGGCCACCATTCCGTCGAACACGGTTGCCGACATCATCGATGTGTCGGTGTATGCCAACCAAAAGTTCATCGAAGGTGGATTCATGCCGAAGATGCCGGCCAATGTCAAGGATTTCGTTACAGCGGACGGTAGGTACAGCGACTTCGCGAAGGACAACAACACCTATCAGGGAGATATCTACGGTGTTCCGTTCTTCCAAGGTCGTACCGCACTGTTCTACAATACCGACATGTTCGCCGAAGCTGGTCTTGCCGGACCACCGAAGACCATGGATGAGATGTATGAGTATGCCAAGAAGTTGGCGAAATATGATGCTGCGGGAAATCTCACCAGGGCTGGACACAGCTTGAGAATTTCTGGACAGGGTTCCGGTGTTGCCGAAAAATGGTGGTTCGTACTCTATCCGATGGGTGGAACGATCATCGAAGAGGGTAAGACTCCCGGTACCTATCATGCAGGGTACAACAATGAAGCTGGAAGAAGCGCATTGAAGTATTACATCGATGCCTTGTACAAGGACCACTGGGACGATCATAAGATCAAACACGATGCCGAAGCGTTCCAACTTGGCCAGGCCGCAATGTTCTTCAGGGAATCCTGGGTGATCGGCGATACCGCAGCCAAGGCTCCCAACTTGAACTACGACACCGCATTGGTTCCTTCCGACGCACGTTGGGGTAGAATCACTAATATCCAGAACCTGTATGTCACCAAGGCTGCGAAGAATCCTGATCTCGCATGGGATTTTGTGCTCTTCATGGTCAATGATGCGAACCAGCAATGGTTGCTCGACAATGTTGGTTGGCTGCCGGCCCGTGCCGATGTCGATCTCGATGCGATCATTGCCGCAAAGCCGCAATTTGAAGCATTCCTTGCTTCTCCAGCCGGATATGAAGAGTTCGGTTATATCCCAATCGGTCCTTTCGATGAGGTGATGACCCGTCTCGCCGAGCGTCTGGTTTCGGCCTTCCTCGACAAGTCGTTGGTGAACAATCCCGCAGGTATCGAGAAGGTGATCGCCGATGCCGGCAAAGAGACCAATGAAATTCTCAAGCGCTACAACATGTATGGGGAATGACAATTATTTCATTTGATTATTCATTGTCCTGTTTTACACTTATCGGGGGGCATGTGCTCCCCGATATCTTGACCGACCAGAAAGGTACCCACCATGAACCGTATACCGTCAGATTCCAAGGTGAGACGAAGAAAACTGAGTGAGACGGAACTGAAGAAGAGGATTTTCGCCTATACCGCGATACTTCCGGTGATCTTCATCTTCGGATTCGTTCGCGTGGTTCCGATTTTTCAGAACTTCCTCTACAGTCTGTTCCAGTCGACGATTGGCAATCCTCTGCAGAAATTCATCGGAACGACCAACTTCGCCGATCTATTCAGGGATGAGTTGTTCGTACTCTCCCTACGCAACACCACCTACTTCGCTGTGTTCGTTACCCTGTTCAGCGTGGCATTCGCGGTATTGCTTGCAGCTCTACTCTCAACCCGTTCGAGAGCCAGCGCATGGTATGAGACCATCTACTTCCTTCCCGTGATCACTCCGATGGTTCCTGTCGCTGTGGTTTGGAAGTGGATCTACGACCCGACCTATGGTTTGTTGAACTACGTATTGTCCTGGTTCGGCATCGAACCGATCGGATGGTTGGTGTTTCCCAATACGGCCATGGTGGCCATCATCATCATGAGCGTATGGAAGATCGTCGGGTACAATATGATCATCTTTCTTGTGGGAATGCGGGATATACCCGAGTCCTACATAGAAGCTGCGAGAATTGACGGAGCTTCCACGATGCAGGTGTTCTGGCGTGTGATCATGCCGCTGCTCAGACCAATCATGCTGTTTGTATTCGTCATCTCGACCATCAATTCCTACAATGTGTTCACACAGGTGTTCATCATGACCAGTGGTCCACAAGGGGCACCGGGCAATGCGGTGAGAACCATCGTCTTCGATATCTATGAGAATGCCTTCCGTTACTTCCGCACCGGCTATGCGGCTGCCGAGGCGGTCGTGTTGTTCGTGATCATTCTTGCCCTTACCCTGATCCAGTTTGGCATTTCGGGGAGCAAGGAGCGACGTGAGAAGCGAAGGTTGCTACGCAGAGGAGGCTTGGTATGAAGAGTCACGCCGGCAAATCCGCCAATATACTCAAACATGTGCTGTTGTTGATGGGTGCGACCATCATGGTGCTTCCCTTCGTGTGGATGCTTTCCACTTCGCTCAAACCGCCACACGAGGTGTTGAGTTGGCCTCCCCAGTTGATTCCGAAGACCATCACCGGGATGAATTATGTCACTGTGTTCGCCACTGCTCCTTTTGCACGGTTTTTCATCAACAGTGTGATGATGGCCTCAATTTCTACAGTGAGTATCCTCATCACCAGTTCGATCGCTGGTTATGTGTTCGGGAAATTCAATTTCCCGTTGAAGAACTTCCTGTTCATACTGACACTCTCGACGGCCATGGTTCCCTTGGAAGTCTATATGATTCCACTCTACATGAGTATGGTTGATCTTGGTTGGGTGAACACGTTCATGGGTTTGGTCGCACCGTATCTGATCATGAGCTATGGAATCTTCTTCATGCGACAGAACATCATGGCATCGATTCCCGATGAATTGTTGGATGCGGCGAGGATAGACGGAGCTTCCGAATGGAAGATTTTCCTTCGTGTGGTGTTCCCCATGCTCAGCGGTCCCATCGGGGCCATCTCGATCTTCGCGTTCCAACAGACGTGGGCTGCGTTCATATGGCCCTTGATCATCACCAGCAGTAGGGAGCTGTGGACCATGGAACTTGGTTTGGGTATGTTCCAATATCGTTTCACGGTGGATCTTGGTCCGATCAATGCCGGTTCCATGCTTTCCATCATACCTGTGCTTATCATGTTCCTCCTCATGAGGAAGAAGATCATACAAGGTATCACATTGACCGGGATGAAGGGGTAGGTCTTGTCGCTAGTCGATTGGCATGTGAGTATCGGGTTTTCACCTCGACAACCCGTCGACGCCAACCGGGAACGGGTGGAGGCGCTGTTGCGTGGACATCATGTGGGAAGAGCCTTCATCCACCATCTCGGAGGGTTGTGGTACGATCCGTTGTGGAGCAACGACCAATTGTTGAAAACCTACGATGGCGATCATGGTGAAGGTCCCATCTATACTTGCGTCTGCACGGTGAATCCCTTGGAAGGTATCGAGAGGTGCAGGGAAGTACTTGAAACGGCATTCAAGCAAGGTGCCGGATATTGGCGATTGTATCCTGTCGAACAGGGTTGGGATGTGGTACATCCGGTCGCCCTCTATCTGTATGAATATCTGAGGGAGCACAAATGTGGTCTTCTTCTCGATTCGGGGACAGCTGATGTGGCTCGTGTGAACGATTTTACCAAGGATGAACTTCCGATGGTAAGCAGCCTCCATTTCTACGATTATGCCGATTGGAGTATAAGATTCCGCGATAGCAAGTCCCTGTACCCGACTACGAGGTTGTTGCATGGCCCCGGTAGTGTCGAGCAGGCGATCCAATCCTTTCCGGATCGTTTGCTGTTCGCATCAAATACTCCCTTCGGATCGATTCAATCGGTGTTGAATCTTGCGCCCGAGCATATCTTGGAAGTGGATTATTTAGATCTACTTGCAAAAAATGCCATTGCTTTGATGGAGAGGGTCACTCATGGTGGTTGATGTTCATGGACATGTGGGACACTGGTCATTTCCCACCAGCGATTTGGGAAGGGATGATCTGATTGCGCAAATGGACCGCTGGGGAATCGATATCACCGTGGTCTCCAGCAGCATGGCTGTACGTTACGATTTCATCGAAGGCAATCGGTGGCTTGATAATGAACTTTCCCCGACGGATCGCCTCTTGGGATATGTGACGGTGAACCTGCACTATCCCAAGGAGTCGGTTGGGCAGATCAAGTATTACGGAAATAAGAGGACTGGGGATGGCAGGGCTTCCTTCGTCGGGGTGAAAATCCATCCTATGATCCAGAACAAGCGGTTCGACAGCCGTGCGGGATTACAAATCGCCGAAGCGGCTTTGGAATATGATCTGCCGATTCTCATCCATACCTATGGATCGGAGAGGGAGACTCCCAAGCAAGTGTTGCCGGTGCTCCAAGAATTCCCGGAGCTCAAGGTGATACTTGCCCATGCCGGTGGTTTCGACTGGCATCTCGCCATGGATATCGCCGGGAGTGGACCCAATGTATATGCCGAGATCTGCAGCAGTTGTACGAGTAGTGACAAGTTGGTCCAGCTGATCGATGCCTTTGGTGCACGAAGAGTCTTGTTCGGTACCGATACCACGCTCTTTCATCCGGGCTATGCCCTTGGAATGGTGCATGATGCCAAATTGGATCAAAAGGTGCTGCAGTTGTTGATGGGACGCAACGCGATCGAATTGTTCGATTTGGATACCCACGGGAAATGAGGAATAAGATGCGGGAAGAAGGTGCAGTGTTGACCAACCTTTCCCTTATGAGGGAAATGAGAAGTATCATCAACGATACGATGCGACTCATGGTCGAACGTCATAGGATGCATCCCGAGTATGGGTGGATCGATCTCAAACTCGATGCGATCACGGGAACCGATCATTTCGATATTCCCGGGATCAGGGATAAGGAACATGTATATGCGTGGATCCAAGGTCGAGGTCTGGAGGCGATTGCCACACATATCGAATGGTACGCTACGTTTTCGGGAATTCCAATGGTCGATTCGGATGAATTGTTCGATTTGGCGAGAACTGTGGCCGAACACTTGAAACGTGCGGGAACCACCCGAGGTGGACATCTTCATTTCTTTTTGGGAGAAGATTTTCCTCAGGATGGACGTTATACCATGAGTGACCTCTTTTGTGCCCGTGGTTTGTATGCTTTTTACCAGAGGTATGGTTCCGAAGAGGAGAAAATCGCATCCAGGCGATACATCACTGCGGTATTGGAAGCGATTCTCGCCGACAATTTCCACAATGACCAGATAAGTTTCGATGCCTCCCAATACCAGCCATATGCCGATGGCAGGACCAGCTATGCCGGTCAGATGTTGGCCCTGGGTGCAGTCACGCTGCTACTGCGATTGGATAAGGATGATACGGCAATCGCCATCGGGAGGCAACTCATCGAACGTGTGGTCGGGGCCCATGTGAACATCGACCACAAGTGGTCCTCCCTGCCCGAGTATACAATTGTCGAATGGATCGATCCAATGGGTGCTCCCGCGCGGGATACCGAAGGGCGGGTTGCACTCGATCCAGGCCATGCCTTGGAATTCGTGGGACTGGTGGCTCAATTGATCCATGTGGTGGAAAAGGAATTCTCATTGGATGACGAGCAGGCCCTTTGGTTCGGAAAGATCAAGGAATTGCTTCCTGAATTGATTGCCACCAATTTCGCCCACGGGTACAGGGAACCTGGTGGAATCGTGAAATCTGTTGATGGGGAAACCACGATTCCCATACACGATTCCATGCCTTGGTGGTCATTGCCGGAAACCATGCGTGCAATCGCTTTGGTGGAGGATTTCCATACCGATCGGAATTGGTCGGAATGGGGTAGGCGATGGTTCTCCACCTGTATGGATGCCTTCAAGGAATTCTATCTGGAACCTTCCGCTTGTGAAATTGCGATC
>Ga0334898_1003300_pt1 | contig 13233 bp, 9 predicted proteins | sample GraSluR3_MG_10_FD_207228 | JGI IMG/M metagenome (GOLD analysis project Ga0334898, IMG submission 207228) | Sludge microbial communities from methane-producing bioreactor in Wageningen University, Netherlands - Granular Sludge_3_08-R3 | ecosystem: Engineered > Bioreactor > Anaerobic > Unclassified... | reverse complement strand
AGTTACGGACTGGAGCAGGTTTTCCAATCTACGTTTCCGATCGAGGGCCAGAACGGTGAAATGTGCCTGCATTATCATGGGTACACGATCGATTACGACAACATAAAATTCTCCGAGATCGAATGCAAGCGGAAGGGGAGAACCTATTCCGTTCCCATAAAAGCTACTATCAGTCTTGAGCTGACTGGTACTGGAGAGCTTCGTCAGCGTGAAATCTTTTTCGGTGATATCCCGCTGATGACCGATCGTGGTACGTTCATTATCAATGGAGCTGAACGTGTCGTGGTTAGTCAGATCCACCGATCCCCCGGTGTGATCTTCTCGAACGATAAGGGTGTCTATTCATCACGAATAATCCCGTATCGTGGATCGTGGCTTGAGTTTGAGATTGATGATAAAAAGAAAGATCTCATTTATGCCAAGATAGACCGAAAAAAACGGATCCTTGGAACGCTCTTTTTACGTGCAATCGGGCTTGATTCACGTGAGAAAATTGTAGCGCATTTCTATCGTCCGAAGACGGTGGAACTTGCCAAGGAAATTGAAGCAAACAGCACGCTCGTTGGAGCAGTGGCCTATGCTGATATCTACTCCAAAAAGGGTGGCAAGTCAGCGAAAAAACTGCTGCGGGCAGGTGATGAGCTTTCCCCAACCTTTATTGAGGCTTTGGTGAAGGAAGGACTTACTTCCATTGAAGTGATCGATGAAGACCATCCTGAATCACTGCATTCTCGCATGATCATCAACTGTTTCGAAATAGAGGATGCGAAATATACTCAGGAAGGGTATGACGAACCCATGAAGGAGGACGTGCTGTCCCCCATTTATGCGGTATTGCAGCCTGGTGAAATGATCGCCATTGAACGTGCTGAGAAAGATCTTCCTGATATGTTCTTCTCGAGTCGACGATATGATCTCGGTAGTGTGGGAAGATATAAGTTCAACAAAAAGTTCGGCACTGAAGAAGATGTTGATGATGAGGATGCAAGCACTGATCTCACGGTGCTCGTTCCTCAGGATATCGTCAATACGATGGGCTTTCTCATCAAGGTGTATATCGGCGAAGAGAATGTTGATGATATTGACCATCTCGGTAACCGCCGTGTCAGATCGGTTGGAGAACTGCTGCAGAATCAGCTCAGCGCTGCATTTGCTCGCATGGAGCGTATTGCTCGTGAGCGGATGAATCTGGAAAGTGATCAGGTGAAACCGCAGGATCTCGTCTCCATCAAACCGGTGGTTGCTGCGATCAAGGAGTTCTTTGGATCAAGTCAGCTGAGCCAGTTCATGGATCAGGTCAACCCGCTTGCCGAATTGACCCATAAGCGTCGATTGAATGCTCTGGGGCCGGGAGGACTGTCCCGTGACCGGGCCTCTTTCGAAGTGCGAGATGTTCACTATACCCACTATGGGCGTATGTGTCCGATCGAAACGCCTGAAGGTCCAAATATTGGACTGATCGTCTCATTGGCAAACTATACCCGAGTGAATCGACATGGATTCTTGGAGAGCCCGTACCGAAAAGTGATTTCAGGAAAGGTCAGCACAACGTATCGCTACCTTGATGCCAATGATGAGGAGAAGTTCTTCATTGCTCAGGCAAACTCACCTATCGATAAGGACGGCAACTTTCTCGAGGATGATATCCCCGTTCGCAGAAGTGGTGATTATACAACGAGACCGGCAACTGATGTAAAATACATGGACGTGTCACCGATGCAGGTCATCAGTGTTGCTGCTTCCTTGATTCCATTTCTTGAGCATGATGACGCAAACCGTGCGCTCATGGGTTCGAACATGCAGCGCCAGGCAGTTCCTTTGCTTTTCCCGGAAGCTCCCTATGTGGGAACCGGTATGGAAGCCAAGACCGCATATGACTCTGGCGTGCTGATTAAAGCTAAACGCGCAGGAACGGTAAGCTATGTTTCTTCTACCCGTATCGAGATAACACCCGATGAGCCGGAAATTGCCGGTGAGGTTGATTCCTATATCGTGCAGAAGTTTGAGCGGACCAACCAGGATACGTGCTTCAACCAGAAGCCTATTGTTCCGGTCGGCCGGCATGTACTTGCTGGAGAAGTGATTGCTGATGGTCCTGCGACTGACCGGGGCGAGCTTGCTCTGGGAAGGAATATTCTCGTCGGATTTGTGCCCTGGAACGGATACAACTATGAGGATGCCGTTCTGATTTCTGAACGTGTGGTAAAAGAAGATATTTATACCTCAATTCACATCAAGGAGTTTTCGACCGATATCCGTGAAACCAAACTTGGTCCTGAAAAGCTCACCCGTGATATTCCTAATACGAGTGAGAAGAATCTGGAACAGTTGGATGAAGATGGTATCGTTCGTGTTGGATCCGTGGTACGTCCCGGCCATATTCTGGTGGGAAAAGTCACACCGAAGTCGGAATCGGACACGACTCCAGAATTCAAATTACTGAACTCTATCTTTGGTGAAAAGGCCAAGGAAGTGCGGGATACTTCTCTGAAGGTGCCGCATGGAACTGAAGGGACCGTTATCGACATTCAGCGCCTGAAACGGAGTGAAGGTGATGAGCTTCCTCCAGGAGTTGATGAAATGGTGAAGGTGCTGATTGCCACCAAACGCAAACTGCGGCAGGGTGACAAGATGGCTGGCCGACACGGAAACAAGGGTGTTGTTGCCCGAGTGCTTCCGGAAGAGGATATGCCGTTCATGGCTGACGGTACTCCGCTTGATGTCTGTCTCAATCCGCTCGGTGTTCCATCACGAATGAATATTGGACAGCTCATGGAGACTCAGCTTGGTTGGGCTGCAAATAAACTTGACCAGTGGTATTCATCACCGGTGTTTCAGTCTGCCTCCGTCGAGGAAATTGAAGCAAAAATGCGGGAATCCGGTCTGCCGCTTTCCTCCAAGACCCCATTATTCGATGGTCGTACCGGAGTGGCTTTTGTAAATCCCGTTTTCTGTGGCTATATCTATTACCTGAAATTGCACCACCTGGTCGATGACAAGATGCACGCCCGTTCTACCGGACCGTATTCGCTGGTAACGCAGCAGCCGCTTGGTGGTAAAGCTCAGTTTGGTGGGCAGCGTCTCGGAGAAATGGAAGTGTGGGCACTTGAAGCTTACGGCGCGGCTAATACCTTGCAGGAGCTGCTCACAATCAAGAGTGATGATATGAACGGTAGAGTAAAGATTTATGAGAGTATTGTGAAAGGTGAACCGGCCACGAATGCCGGAATGCCTGAAGCTTTCAATGTACTCGTCCAAGAGGTGCGTGGTTTAGCGCTCGATATGTCGGTATATGATTCCAAGGGCAGACAGGTTCCGCTCACGGAGCGAGACGAAGAGCTGATTAATAAGCGCAACTCGATACACTAAGCAGGAGATTTCGGATGAAGGAAATTCAGGATTTCGACAGCATCATGATAAAGCTGGCCAGCCCAGATCAGATTCGGGCATGGTCATACGGTGAGGTCAAGAAGCCGGAGACAATCAATTACCGGACTCTACGTCCGGAACGTGACGGGCTCTTCTGCGAGAAGATTTTCGGTACGACAAAAGAGTGGGAATGTTACTGTGGAAAATTCAAGTCCATCCGTTACAAGGGTGTGATCTGTGACCGCTGTGGCGTAGAGGTGACACACTTCAAGGTGCGCCGAGAGCGTATGGGTCATATCGATCTCGCTTCTCCAGTAAGCCATATCTGGTATTACCGATCGGTTCCCTCTCGTATGAGTCTTCTGCTCGATATCCCCCGAGCAGCTCTTCAGTCTATCCTCTACTATGAAAAATATGTGGTAATCAATGCTGGAGAGACTGAGCTGAAATACAAGCAGCTCCTCACTGAAGATGAGTACTATGATGCACGTGAACAATATGGTGAATCTTTTCAGGCGATGATGGGTGCTGAGGCAGTGAAAATTCTGCTTGAGAACCTCAACCTTGAAGAGCTTTCTGCAGAACTGCGCGAACAGATGGTTGCCAAGGGTGACAAGGCCGACAAGCGTCTGTTGAAGCGTATCGAAGTAGTTGAGAACTTCCGTGATAGTGGCAACCGCCCGGAATGGATGATTCTTACGGTGATTCCCGTAATTCCTCCCGAGCTCCGTCCGATGGTGCAGCTCGATGGTGGACGCTTTGCTACAAGTGATCTTAATGACCTGTATCGGCGGGTAATCAACCGAAATAACCGACTTACTCGACTCATGTCTCTCCATGCTCCCGATATCATCATCAGAAATGAGAAACGGATGCTTCAGGAGGCTGTTGATGCCCTGTTTGATAACTCGAAAAAGAAGCGGGTGGTCAAGGGAGCTTCGAACCGGCCGTTGAAATCTCTCTCAGACATGTTGAAGGGAAAGCAGGGAAGATTCAGACAGAACCTGCTCGGTAAGCGCGTTGACTACAGTGGCCGGTCGGTTATTGTAGTAGGCCCCGAGCTGAGACTCCATCAGTGTGGACTTCCGTCCAAGATGGCTCTTGAGCTGTACAAGCCTTTTATCATGAAGAAGCTGGTACAGAAAGGCGTGGTCTACAACATCAAGAAGGCTAAGACGCTGGTTGAACAAGAGACTCCGGAAGTATGGGCAATCCTTGATGATGTCGTGAAAGAGCATCCCGTACTGCTTAACCGTGCCCCGACACTCCACCGTCTTGGTATTCAAGCTTTTGAGCCGGTACTGGTGGATGGGAAAGCTATTAAGCTGCATCCGCTTGTCTGTCATGCTTACAATGCAGACTTTGACGGTGACCAGATGGCGGTCCATGTCCCATTGACTCAGGCAGCTCAGATTGAGTGTTGGACACTCATGTTGTCCGCAAACAACCTGCTTGACCCGGCAAATGGAAAGCCGATTGTATTCCCCTCTCAGGATATGGTGCTTGGGATCAACTACCTTACCCGGGAAATGGAAGATGCTGTTGGTACCGGTAAGTTCTTTGACAATATTTCTGAGCTGATTCTTGCTATCGATTCCGGTTCGCTCTCATACAACGCACGGATCTCGTATAAGCTTTCTGATGGGTCGGTAATTAAAACAACCCCCGGACGTGTGCTCTTTAATGCTGAGATGCCTCCCGAGATTCCTTTCCAGAATGTATGTTTCGGAGATAAAGAACTGAAGCGGCTGGTAGGTGAGGTTATTCAGGACCAAAAGACCTCAGTTGCGGTGAGCATGCTCGATTCCATCAAAGATATCGGGTTCAAGTATGCAACACTGTTTGGGGCAACTATCGGCCTTTCCGATATGATTGTTCCCGATGCGAAAGGAGAACTTGTTGCAGCGGCTGATCAGCGGCAGAGTGAAATCAAAGAGCAGTACCGGCAGGGTCATATCACTCAGGATGAGCGGTATAACCGGGTTATTGAAGTGTGGAGTAAAACTACCGAAGATATTTCCACTGCCTTGATGAATGAGTTGAAAATCAGTCAGAAAGGATTCAACCCACTGTATCTCATGGCCGACTCAGGTGCTCGAGGATCAAAGACTCAGATTCGTCAGCTTGGCGGTATGCGTGGTCTGATGGCTAAACCTTCTGGTGATATTATTGAATTCCCTATCCGGTCAAACTTCAAAGAAGGTCTTTCCATTATTGAGTTCTTTATCTCCACGAACGGTGCGAGAAAGGGACTTGCCGATACGGCACTGAAGACAGCAGAAGCCGGTTACCTTACCCGTCGTCTAGTTGATATCGCACAGGATGTGGTAATCAATGAAGATGATTGCGGTACGATCAACGGTATTGAACGAACTGCGATGAAGGATGGTGATGAGATTGTGGAGTCTCTCGCTGATCGTATCGTGGGGCGGTATACTTTGGAGAAAGTGGTACACCCAATCACCGGTGAGCTGATCCTTGATGTAAATGAAGAAATTACCGCAGATAAATCTGTCGAGATCGAAAAGTCAGGTATTGAGTCTGTACTGATCAGAACCGTGCTTACCTGTGAAGCTCGTCATGGGGTGTGTCGAAAATGCTACGGGAGAAATCTGGCAACGAACCGTCCGGTCGATATCGGAGAAGCTGTGGGGATCATTGCTGCACAGTCTATCGGTCAGCCGGGTACGCAGCTTACCATGAGAACTTTCCATATTGGTGGAACTGCAACGAGCGGGTCGGAAGAGAACCGGGTGACATTTCATTACCCTGTGGTAATTAATTCACTTTCAGGTACGCTCATTGATTCGTACGATGGCTCTCGGGTGTTTACCCGAAAGGGCTTTATCTACTATTCACGTGTACTCAGTGAGCATGTACTGGAAGGTAAGTCTCCTCTTGTTGGTCATGATGAGAAGGTGGTCGTCGGTTCTGAGCTGTTCACTGATGCAGCTGGAAAAACGGTTACTTCCACACAGATGGGTATTGTGAAGATTCTTGGCAATGCTTTGTATGTGGTTGCACCGGAGCAGCGAATGGATGTGAGAAACGGTTCGGAGCTCAAAGTGGCCGAAGGTGCTTATGTTGCTGCTGACTCCACCATTGTACTGTTTGACCCGTTCAGTGAACCGATCATCGCAGAGTTCGATGGTAAGGTGCAGTTTATCGATGTCAAGCTCGGTACCACTCTCAAAGAAGAGGTGAATGTAGAAACGGGCAGTATTGAGAAGAAGATCACTGATCATATCAGTGAAACGCTTCAGCCGAGAATTGCAATTGTCGATCCCGACGGTGAGACGCTGGCGATCTATTTCCTGCCTGCTGCTTCTTATCTCAGTGTTGAAAACGGGGTTGAAGTGCAGAAGGGACGAATCCTTGCCAAGATTCTCAAAGAAGGTGTAAAGACCAAGGATATTACCGGTGGTCTGCCACGTGTCGGTGAGCTCTTTGAAGCACGCAGACCGAAGAATCCTTCAGTACTTGCTCAGGTTGAGGGTGTTGTTCGATTCGGCAGTGTCGTGAAGGGAAAACGGATCGTGATCATTGAAGACGATTATGGTGCTGAGTATAAACATCAGATTCCGATGAGCAAGCACCTGCTGGTTCGTGATGGCGACCGTGTTGAAGCAGCTGAACGATTGTGTGATGGCCCGATTGATCCGCATGATATTCTGGAAATCCTCGGAGAAAATGCGTTGCAGTCCTTCTTACTTGATGAAGTGCAGGAAGTGTATCGACTCCAGGGTGTAGATATCAATGATAAGCACCTCGGTGTGGTAGTTCGTCAGATGTTGCGGAAGGTGGAAATCATCCGAGTTGGTGATACCGGATTTATCCATGGTCAGCAGGTAGATAAGTACCGTTTCCATGAAGAAAATGCCCGGGTAATTGCCGAAGGTGGACAGCCTGCTGATGCACGACCGATGTTGTTGGGTATTACACGAGCTTCGCTGAGCATTGATTCCTTCATATCTGCAGCGTCATTCCAGGAAACTACCAAGGTCTTGACAAATGCTGCGATAGCTGGTAGTAGAGATGTGTTGCGCGGACTGAAGGAGAATGTCATCATCGGTCATCTTATCCCCGCCGGTACTGGCATGAAGCGGTATCGTGATATCCGGGTGAAGGAAGACAATCCGATTGATCTGGGCGAAAAAGTCCAGTCTTTGATGGGGTCCCGCAAGATGAGCCTGTTCGATGAGGATGAAGAATTTGAATCGGACGATCTCGAAGAAATGATATCCGAAGGTGAAACCTCCGATGACGATGGGGACGAAGAATAGAAGCTTCGTCGCCTATGTCTGAACGATCAACAGGTTTTACATGCTGACTTTGGAGATGACTATACAGTAAGGAACGGCGGTAGGCTGTTTCGCCAGGCCGGTTGCAATGCGATCGGCTGTTAAGATGAGAAAGGGAGTGTGTCGAAAGATGCCAACTATTAATCAATTGATACGTAAAGGTCGGACAACCTTGGTACATAAAACCAAATCTCCTGCATTGCAGGGGTGTCCGCAGAAACGTGGCGTATGCACGAGAGTGATGACCGTCACACCGAAGAAGCCTAACTCTGCTTTGAGAAAAGTAGCAAGAGTAAGGCTTTCCAATGGAATTGAAGTGACTGCTTATATCCCGGGTGTCGGGCATAATTTGCAGGAGCACTCAGTGGTACTGATGCGCGGTGGAAGAGTCAAGGACCTTCCTGGTGTGCGTTACCATATTGTCCGTGGTGCCAAGGATACCCTCGGTGTCAATGATCGGAAGCGAAGTCGTTCTAAGTATGGAACGAAAAAGCCTAAGGCTTGATGGAGGTAGACTATGGCGAGAAGAACCGTTGCACCGGTAAGAGAAATTCTCCCCGATGCGGTATATAACAGCGTATTAGTCGAGAAGTTTATCCGAAGGATGATGGTTGATGGCAAGAAGTCTATCAGTACCAAGATCTTCTATGACGCATTACAGGTTGTTGGTGAAAAGAGTGGGGAAAATCCACTGGAAATGTTTGTGAAGGCACTTGAGAACGTTAAGCCGGTTGTTGAAGTTAAATCCCGACGTGTTGGTGGTGCTACGTATCAGGTTCCGGTAGAAATTAAGGACAGTCGTAGAGAAGCGCTTTCGATGCGTTGGGTAATCACCGCAGCACGCGCACGCAACGGCAAGTCCATGAGTGAAAAGCTTTCTGCTGAGTTGCTCGATGCTGTAGCCAATACGGGTGCTGCTTTCAAGAAGAAAGAAGATACACACCGCATGGCCGAAGCGAACAAGGCCTTTTCATCTCACAACAGATAATAACTGTATGTTTATCTCAGTCAGGATGCAGGTGAGAACAGCGTCCTGACTATGTTTAATTCTTTGTGATCTGAGGTGTTGACATAACTGTGCAAACCCTCTATATTCACAAAGGTGTCCGCTTGACAGCGGGACAGAACGAGCCAAACCGATCGTCCGGGTCCGCTATTGGATGATAAGGTGGTTCCAGTTTGCAGACTTTTTTGAAATCTGTACTATGTCGGTAAGCATTCTATTGACTTATCGACCTCTGGATCCCCCTTTCCTCCTAGTGAAATCCATCAGTCAGTTTGTCTCATTATTTGAAAGGTAAAGGCGTCTTGCCTTTATGGAGCATGATACAAGAAAGTTGTGACTAGGAATGTCACAAGGAGGATCTGATGGCTAAAGAGAAATTCAACAGAACAAAGCCACACGTAAATGTAGGCACCATCGGTCACGTTGACCATGGCAAGACCACCCTCACCGCTGCGATCACCATGTATTGCGGACGCAAAAGCGGCGACAAGGTTATGAAGTATGACGAGATTGATAATGCACCCGAAGAGAAAGCAAGAGGAATCACGATCAACACTCGTCACGTTGAGTACCAGACCGATGCACGTCACTATGCTCACGTTGACTGCCCGGGACACGCTGACTACATCAAGAACATGATCACCGGTGCTGCTCAGATGGATGGAGCAGTTATTGTTGTTGCTGCAACTGACGGTGCTATGGCTCAGACCAAGGAGCACATCCTCCTTGCTCGTCAGGTTGGTGTACCTGCAATTATCGTATTTATTAACAAGACTGACCAGGTTGACGATCCCGATCTTATCGAGCTCGTTGAGGAAGAGATGCGCGATCTGCTGAACTCATACCAGTTTGATGGCGATAATGCTCCGATCATCAAGGGTTCTGCTTTTGAAGCAATGGAAAGTGTTGATAATCCTGAGAAGACCCAGTGTATCCAGGATCTGCTTGATGCAATGGATTCCTACATTCCGCTTCCGGAGCGTGCAGTTGACCTGCCCTTCCTGATGCCGATTGAAGATATCTTCTCTATTTCTGGTCGTGGTACCGTTGTTACCGGAAGAATTGAGCGTGGTATTCTCCACGTGAACGATCCCGTTTCGATTATCGGTATCAAGGAAACCAAAGACACCGTCTGTACCGGTGTTGAGATGTTCAATAAGCTGCTCGACGAAGGTCAGGCAGGAGATAACGTTGGTGCTCTGCTGAGAGGCGTTGACAAGAAGGAAGTTGTTCGCGGACAGGTTCTGGCAAAGCCAAAGTCAATTACTCCCCACGCAAAGTTCAAGGGTACTGTGTACGTACTCAGCAAGGAAGAGGGTGGTCGTCACTCACCGTTCTTCGCTGGTTACCGTCCTCAGTTCTACTTCAGAACCACCGACATTACTGGTACTGTTAACCTTCCTGAAGGCAAGCAGATGGTTCTTCCCGGCGACAACACTGAGATTGAAGTTGAATTGATCCACCCCGTTGCCATGGATAAGGGATTGAGATTCGCTATCCGTGAAGGCGGTAAGACCGTTGCTTCTGGACAGGTCATCGAGATCGTCGAATAAGAGTGACTAATTGTCTTGCCCGCACAAAAGCAGATGCGGGCAAGACCCGTTTTTTGGAGGAATGATGGCTAAGGATAGAATTCGGGTACGGCTGAGGGGTTTTGACATTGAGCTTGTTGAGCAGAGCGCTAAGGCTATCGTGCAGACAGTAGTGAAGGCTGGTGCCAAAGTCTCTGGCCCCGTACCTCTCCCGACTCGTATCAACAAATATACTGTTCTCAGATCGCCCCATGTGAATAAAAAATCGCGCGAACAGTTTGAGATGCGTACACATAAAAGGCTGATTGACATTCTTGACCCTACATCAAAAGTCATGGATGCCCTCATGAAGCTTGAGCTTCCTGCTGGCGTGGATGTAGAGATTAAGCAGTAATAGTTGAGGTAAGAGATGTTAGGGCTTATCGGAAAAAAAATAGGAATGACACAGGTCTTTGATGCTGATGGGCGTCTTACTCCTGTGACAGTGATAAAAATAGAGGACAACGTGGTTGTTGAGCACCGGACCGTTGAAAAGAATGGTTATAATTCTTGTGTGCTTGGTGCCTTCGACAAGAAGAAAAGTCAGACAACTAAACCATACGCTGGTCAGTTTACCGATGTCTGTCCCCCAAAGCAGACGCTCATTGAGCTGCGGGACTTCGACAAGGAAACAGCTGTTGGTGATGTTCTCAAAGTTGATGTGTTCAAGGACATACTGTTCGTGGACGTCGTAGGTACTTCCAAGGGAAAAGGTTTCCAGGGAGGTATGAAGCGCCACGGATTTGCTGGTGGTCGCGCAACTCACGGATCTAAGTTCCATCGTGATATCGGTGGTACTGCGATGTCATCCACCCCGTCCCGCACGTTCAAAGGTCATCGGATGGCCGGGCGTATGGGTACAGATCGGGTGACGGTTCAGAATCTTCGTGTTGTCCGTGTGGATGAAGAGATGCAGGTTCTTCTGGTGAAAGGAGCCATTCCTGGACCCGCCCAGAGCGTAGTCATCGTGCAGAAAGCGAAGAAGAAGTAGAGGCGAGAAATGGAAACAAAGGTCTTTTCAATACAAGGGAAGGAATTGCGAACCATCGAGCTCAAAGACGATGTCTTTAATCGTGAGGTGAGTGACGGGTCGATTTACCATGCTGTAAATAATGAGCTGGCAAATCGGAGAGTCGGAACCGCATGTACCAAGACCCGTGGAGAAGTTCGGTACAGCAATTCAAAACCCTATAAGCAGAAGGGTACGGGTAATGCCCGTGCAGGTGATAAGAAATCCCCGCTGTGGGTTGGTGGCGGTACCATCTTTGGGCCGAAGCCGAGAGATTATAGCTATACCCTGCCTAAAAAGGTGAAGCGTTTGGCTATGAAGTCTCTGCTCTCTCTTTCTGTGAAGGAGGAGAAGCTTGCAGTGATCGAGGATTTTACCATTGAGAGTGGCAAGACTCGGGACCTCGCAGGAATTCTGAAGCACTTCGTAACCGATGAGAAGAGAACCATTCTCATTCTCAAGGATGATGATGTCATGATGCGCCGTGCCGCAAAGAATATCCCCTATCTTCGTGTGCTTTCCTACAACAGACTTTCCGCGAAGGAATTGCTGTACGGAAGAAAGGTTCTGATGCTTGAGGGCGCTGCGACAAATCTGAACGAGTTCTACAGCGATAAACAAGGGGTCTAACGTGAGAGCAGATCAAGTAATTATTCAGCCCGTGCTGACGGAGAAATCCAATCTGGCTCGGGAAACAGAAGTTAAGAAGTACACGTTTAAAATTGACCCAAGAGCAAATAAGTTCGAGGTGAAGCAGGCGATACAGGAATTATTTTCTGTTACTCCTGTCAAGGTCAATATCGTGTCTGTGAAGGGAAAGCCTAAGTATACCCGGGGTAAAGGTGGTCATATTGCCGGTACCACTGGTGACTGGAAGAAGGCTGTCGTGACTTTGGCTAAGGGTGATGTCATCCAGGCCGTCGAAGGACTCTAGGAGGAAATCATGGCACTGAAGAAATATAAACCATACACTCCTGGCCTTCGCCAGAAGACGACCTTGGTCTTTGATGAGATTACCACAAATAAAAGTGAAAAGTCTCTGACGACCAAACTTTCCAAAAAAGCTGGGCGTGATTCTTTTGGACGTATCAGCGTTCGTCGTCGAGGTGGTGGTCATAAGAGAGCGTACCGGATCATCGATTTTAAACGTAATAAGTTTGACATTCCCGGTACGGTGAAAACTGTTGAATATGATCCGAACCGCAGTGCAAACATTGCTCTCGTTGTGTACGCTGATGGTGAGAAACGCTACATCCTGGCTCCCAAGGGAATCAAGGTAGGCGCACGGGTTATGAGCGGACCGAATGCTCCTCTGGAAGTGGGGAATGCTCTTCCTTTGAAGCAGATTCCGCTTGGGCTGACGGTGCATAACGTCGAGTTGCAGCTCGGTAAAGGTGGACAGTTAGTCCGCAGTGCCGGTCTTGGTGCAACTGTCGTTGCCAAAGAGGGCGACTACGTTACCATCAAGCTTCCCTCTGGTGAAATGCGCATGATATTCGCTGAATGCATGGCAACACTTGGAGCACTGGGCAATGACGATCACATGAACGTGACTTTAGGTAAGGCGGGAAGAGCTCGCTGGCTCGGTCGAAGACCGAAAGTACGTGGTGTTGCAATGAACCCGGTAGACCACCCACATGGTGGTGGTGAAGGAAGAACTGCTGCAGGACGTCATCCTGTGTCCCCATGGGGCTTGCCCACTAAGGGTCACAAGACTCGGAAAAAGAATAAGCCTTCGGGTAATTTCATCGTCAAGAAGCGGAAGTAGGAGTAGAGAAAGTGGCTAGATCAATCAAGAAGGGTCCTTTTATTGAGAAGAAACTCTACAAGAGGATTACAGAGTCCAATAAGTCCGGCAAGAAGCCGATGCTCAAAACGTATTCCCGCACCTCCACGATTATACCTGAGATGGTTGGATACACGATTTCTGTCTATAACGGTAAGACATGGGTGCCGGTTTTCGTCACTGAGAACCTT
>Ga0334898_1003295_pt1 | contig 13260 bp, 11 predicted proteins | sample GraSluR3_MG_10_FD_207228 | JGI IMG/M metagenome (GOLD analysis project Ga0334898, IMG submission 207228) | Sludge microbial communities from methane-producing bioreactor in Wageningen University, Netherlands - Granular Sludge_3_08-R3 | ecosystem: Engineered > Bioreactor > Anaerobic >... | reverse complement strand
GGAAAAGATCGAAGTGGTGCGTCGTGGACGGGTCAGAAGGGCCAAGCTCTACTATATCCGCACCAAGATCGGAAAAGCCGCGAAGGTACCGGAGCTCATTATTAAGAAGAAGTGAGTGCGATGTACGATATGCGTTCGAGGGGACGGTAGCCGTTGGCAACCGTCCTTTTTTCTTGATGCTATGGGCGATTCATTGCATCTCTTTGCCTATTGCGCTATGATTTGGTCAGAGTTTCCGTTGAGTCGAAGGGAAACAATGCCAAGAGGGACCATGAATGAATGATGGACAGGAATCGGTCGCCGGTAAGAAACGACCATCCAAAAAGAATGAAAACAAACGGAGACGACGTAGGCAACAGGCCAAACAGAATCCGAAGCAAGGTTCTGCTCCCGCACCGAAGGAGAAGAAGAAGCGAGCGGCGAGGAATTTCCCGCCCATCGTGGTTCCCAAGGTGAAGGAACCGGTTCCCACGTGCGCCATTTGTGGAAAACCGATCGAAGGGATTGCGCAGGCCATTTGTGGACCCGAGCCGGAGATGTACAACCATTTCGATTGTGTGTTGCGGAAAATCGCCGATGATGAGCACATCCTTCCGAAGCAGAAGGTCTCCTATATCGGGAGGGGAGTGTTCGCCATCGTGGACACCGATGAGGATGGCAAGTTCGTGTTCGTGAAGCGCATCCCTTTCGAGTCTCCCGAGAATTATGCGAGCATGAAACGGTTCGTGGAGGAGCAGAAGCAATGAGTGGTGGGGATACGACGCGAAAGGTGAGGGCGATGCTGCCGGGTACTTTCGATCCTCCGACGAATGGGCATCTGAATCTCATAGAACGTTCGGCCAGGCTGTTCGAAACACTCGATGTGGTGGTGGCCGACAATATCAGCAAGAAGTGTTTGTTCACCGCCGACGAGAGGATGGAGATGCTCCGTTCGATGCTCGCTCCCTATACGAATGTGCGTGTGGTGATTTGGAAAGGCTTGGTGGTCGATTATGCCCGCGACGAACGGATCAATGTGATGATCCGCGGGGTCCGTGCCTTGGTCGACTTTGGCTACGAATTCGAATTGGCGATGACCAACAAGCAGCTCAATCCCGAGCTGGAGGTGTTGTTCATGCCCACCGATCCCAACTATTTTGTGCTTAGATCATCGGCCATCAAGGAGATGGCCGCCTTTGGAGCCGATATCAGCAAGATGGTTCCGAAAGCTGTGGCGGAAAAGTTGCGAAAGAAGGTCAAGTTGTTGACATAACACAGTGATTTCGTTATTCTCACAAAAGCAGATTTACGATTGAAGGGGTTAATATATGGCGGTACCAAAATATAAGACATCGAAGGCGAGAGCAGCCTCCAGAAAAGCGGCGAACATGCGGCTCGCCACTCCCACACTTTCTGTGTGCGGTACGTGTGGAAACATGGTGGTTCCTCATCGCGTATGCCCGAAATGCGGTTTCTACCGGGGCAAGCAGGTTATCGACCAAGAGAAAATGGCCTGAGGCTTGGCCCTCGTGGCTTCTATAATTTAGGAGGAAACTACATGGATTCGAATACCGTATTTGAGAAAGTGAAGAGCTTGATCGCTGAAAAGTTGGAGATCGAGGACAGCAAGATTACCCTCGATTCTTCCTTCCGCAAGGACCTTGGTGCCGATAGTCTCGACACATATGAGCTGGTGTATGCGATTGAAGAGGAATTGGGAGTATCCATTCCCGATGAGAAGGCCAATGAGTTCGAAACCGTCCGTGATGCAGTCGATTTCCTGGCCAAGAATTTGAAATAGTTTTACCCGCGATATGTCTGTTTTTCCAAAGACAGCGTCATATGGAAAAGCTCCTGGAATCTCTTCCGAGAGAAAACGGGAGCTTTCCTTATTTCAGAAACAAGCCGATATCAAGTTCAAGAATGCCGAACTGCTGAATCTCGCCTTTTGCCATCGTTCCTTTGCCAATGAGAGCAACGAGGGGATCGATAACAACGAACGTCTCGAATTTCTGGGAGACAGTGTGCTCGGTCTCATTGTGGCCAATTGGCTTTTCATACACCTTCCCGATTCTGATGAAGGTGACTTCTCCCGCATCAAATCCTTCGTTGTGAGTGAGGAGAGTCTGGCGAATGTGGCAAAGAAGTTGCGTGTGGACAACTTCATACTCATCGGTAAGGGAGAGGAGTTTTCCGGAGGCCGGAGCAAGAAGGCACTTCTCGCCGATTGCATGGAGGCAATTTTCGGAGCCTACTTCCTCGATTCGGGATTCAAGGCCGCGACCGACTTGGTCCAGCGGCTTTTGGTGCCGGAAATCAAGATGGTGCTTGCCAACAAACATCGCAAGGATTACAAGACCCTGTTGCAGGAGTATGTGCAAAAGAGGTACAAGACGTATCCCAAATACGATGTGGTGAAGAAGACGGGACCCGAACACGACAACACCTTCTGGGTGAAGGTTTCCGTTCAGAAGAAGACCTTCGGACCCGCACCTGGAAACAATAAGAAGGAAGGTGAGCAGGCGGCTGCGAAGATCGCCTATGAGGAGCTGGTCGGATCCTGATCGCCGGATGGTCCGGCTATCCTCTGGAGATAGAACTCCCGCGCGATGGTGGCCAATTTCTCATGATCGTTCTCTTTCGGATCGTCCAACACCGTATCCAATAGGAATTTCAACACGATTCCCATCACCGGACCCTTGGGTATGCCGAGTTTCGCCAGGTCGTTTCCATCGATGTCCAAATCCCTGGTGGTGAGCGCCGAGCTTTCCTCGAGGACTTGTCGTATCCGTTTTTCAAACGCGATGATTCCCTGTGGATCGGAATATCCATGGATCGCAACCTGATCGGCCAATCTCAATGCGAAGAGATCCTCCAGTGCATCGGAACCCACTTTGCCCACGAAACGTCTCACCGCTCCATCGGTCCAATCCTGAGTATAATGGAACATGTGGTGCTTGATGAGATTCAGCACGATCGATCGTTCATCATTGGAGAATTTCAATCTTCCCAGGATTTTCCTGGCCATTTTTTCAGAGTGGATCTCATGTTTGTGGAAGGTGGCTTCTCCGTCTCCATCGATTTTCTTGGCAGGAACCTTTCCCACATCATGCAGCAGTGCGGCAAGCCGTACGAGCGGTTTGGCGCGTGGTGCTGCATCACAGGCGGCGAATCCATGGCGCAACACATCATGCAAATGGGCTCCCTTTTGTCCAACCCCGTCTCCCAGTGCAAGTTCAGGAAGGATCACTTCAAGCGCATTGCATTCCTGCAGTTCCATGAGTCCCCTTGAGGGAATGGGGGATTCGAGAATCTTCATCAGTTCGGTTCTGATTCTTTCCCCCGAGACCGCACCGAGTCTCGGAGCGACCTCCGCCATGGACCGTTTCGTATGCTCCTCGATGGTGAAGTCGAGTTGGGCGGCGAAGCGGCAGGCCCGCATGATGCGCAAGGCATCCTCCTCGAATCGTGTGCTCGCATCCCCGATCGCACGAATCGTCTTCGCTTTCAGATCCTCCATTCCTTGGTGGTGGTCGACAAGTGTTCCATTCGAGGCATCGATGGCCAGTGCGTTGATGGTGAAATCCCTTCTCTTCAGATCCTCGTCAAGGGAACGGACGAAGTGTACTGTATCGGGATGTCGGTGGTCGCCATAGGTCCCATCCAACCTGAATGTGGTCACTTCGTGTGACCGTCCTTTGTACAGTACCGTCACCGTGCCATGTTTGATTCCTGTCGGAACAACCGATCTGAACAATCCCATCACTTCCTGCGGTTCGGCATCAGTGGCGAAATCGTAATCGGTGACGGGACGGTGGAGGAAGAAATCGCGTACCGCTCCACCTACGATATAGATGGAGAATCCTGCTTCGGTGAAACGGGAGGCGAATTCTCTAATGGATCGGGCGATGGGAAAATATGACATGGGGCAATGCTACCCACCTGTGGATACTATTGTCAATATAGATTGAATATCATGTCCAAAATGACTATAGTTGTCCCTAAGGTCGCCACATGTTCCGTTGTGACGGGCCGTATCCAATGGTTGAGGAGTTCCAACAATGTTCAATCCAGTCGATCCGAGAACAGATTTTCCCAAGATGGAAGAACAGATCCAGAAATTCTGGGAGGAAGAGGATATCTATGTGAAGTCGGTGGAGAACCGTAGCGCCGACAACGAATACGTATTCTATGATGGTCCTCCGTTCGCCACCGGTCTTCCCCATTTCGGACACCTTGTTCCCGGTACCATCAAGGACCTCTATCCTCGCTACCAGACGATGAAGGGCAAGCGGGTGAATCGACGCTTCGGTTGGGACTGCCATGGTCTGCCGGTTGAATACGAGATTGAGAAATCGCTCAACATCTCGGGTCATAAGGCGGTCGAGGAGTATGGTGTGGCCAAGTTCAATGAACAGTGCCGTTCCATCGTGTTGCGCTATACCTCGGAATGGAAGGCAACCATCAACCGTATGGCCCGATGGGTCGATTTCGAGCACGGCTATCGAACCATGGATACCGACTATATGGAATCCATCTGGTGGGTATTCAAGACATTGTACGAAAAGGGGTATATCTACGAAGGTTACAATATCCTTCCCTATAGTCCGGCTCTTGCAACGCCATTGTCGAATTTCGAGGTGAATCTCGGAGGATATCAGGATGTGGTGGACCAGGCGGTCACCGTCAGGTTCAAGGTCGATGGTACCGACGATACCTATTTCCTCGCATGGACCACCACACCGTGGACCTTGCCGTCCAATCTTGCGTTGGCACTCGGTCCCAACATCGAATATGTGAAGGTCAAGGATCTGCGGGAACAGGTGTACTATATACTTGGAGAGGCCAGATTGGGCAGCTATTACCAGGATCCGGCCGCATATGAGATCGTACAGCGGTATAAAGGTACCGAGTTGGCCGGTATGTCCTACGAGCCGTTGTTCCCATTCTTTGCCGATGTGAAGGAACAGGGTGCGTTCATCACCGTATTGGGGGATTACGTGACCGTGGAGGATGGTTGTGGCATCGTCCACACCGCTCCCGGTTTTGGAGAGGACGACTACCAGGTGTTGAAGGGAACCGGCATTCCCGTCATCTGCCCCATCGACGACGATTGCAAATTCAATTCTGATGTCCCTCTGTGGGAGGGAGTGTTCGTGAAGGATGCCGATCCCTCGATCATCAAGTGGTTGAAGGAGAACGGCAAATTGGTGAAGCGTGAGAATTACCTGCACAGCTATCCCTTCTGTTACCGTACCCACAAGCCGCTCATCTATCGTGCAATGGCGTGTTGGTATGTCGATGTGACCAAGCTCAAGGGATCGATGCTCGGTGCCAATGAACAGATAACATGGATGCCGCACCATCTCAAGCACGGTAGGTTCGGCAAGTGGCTCGAAGGTGCCAGGGATTGGGCGATCAGCCGCAACCGCTTCTGGGGAAATCCGATCCCCGTGTGGAAGTGCGATGGATCTGATTATATGGAGGTCATCGGTTCGATCGATGAGTTGGAGCAGAAGAGTGGGGTGAGGGTTTCCGATCTGCACAAGCATTTCGTCGACGAGATCACTTGGCCCAGTCCCGATGGATCCGGTACCATGCGGCGCATTCCCGATGTGCTCGATTGTTGGTTCGAGTCCGGTTCCATGCCGTATGCGCAGAACCATTATCCTTTCGAGAACAAGGAGTTTGTCGAGGAACATTTTCCGGCCGACTTCATCTGTGAGGGTTTGGACCAGACACGCGGTTGGTTCTACACTTTGGTGATCATCGGGGCCGCACTTTTCGACAAACCGGCGTTCCTCAACTGTGTGACCAATGGGATCGTGCTCACCGCCGATGGCAAGAAGATGTCCAAGTCGTTGAAGAACTACTCCGATCCGATGGATATTGTGAACCAATACGGTGCCGATGCGTTGCGTTTCGCACTCATGAACAGTGCGGTCACCAGGGCCGAGGATTTGAAATTTTCCGAAGACAGTGTGAAGGAAGTGCTCAAGACCCTCATCATTCCGTTGTGGAATGCCTATTCGTTCTTTGTCACCTATGCCAACATCGACGGATATGAACCTTCGGAAACTCCTTTCGAACGGTTGGACAATCCGATGGACCGCTGGATCGTTTCAGCGAGCGAAGCTTTGGTACGTGAAGTGACCGAAGCGTGGGACGACTACGAGACCCAGCGCGGATGTGGTGCGATCGTCTCCTTCATCGATTCTTTGAACAATTGGTATATCCGACGCAGCAGAAGAAGATTCTGGCGCTCGGAGAACGATACCGACAAGAAGATGGCGTACGATACACTGTATCGTGTACTTATGACGGTGATCCATGTGGCCGCTCCGGTGATTCCATTCACCACTGAAGAGATCTATCTGAATTTGCGTTCCGCGGAAATGCCGGAATCGATACATTTGGGTGATTTCCCCACCTATGATCAGGTGCAGCGTGATTTGGAGCTCGAACAGAAGATGGATTTGACCAGAAGGGCCATCACCATGGGTCGTTCGCTCAGAAGCGTACACAATCTTAAGATTCGCCAACCTCTCGGCAAGCTGTTCTTGGTGACCACCGATCCAGTGGAGAGGGAGATCCTCGATACGATGAAAGATATCATCGAGGAGGAATTGAACATCAAGAGGATTTCGATCCAGGCTGATGAGAGTGGATTGGTTTCCTATCAGGCGAAGGCCAACTTCAAGGTGCTCGGGAAACAACTGGGCAAACATATGAAGGAGGTCGCGGCGAAGATCCAGGAGTTGGAGAGCGAAACGATCGCTTCGATTCTTGATGGACAGACTGTTGAAATCGGGTATGCCGAGGGAACGATCACCATTGGAGTTGACGATATCATCGTGCAACGGTTTGAAATTGAGAATATGAAGGTGCTCAACGAAGGACAACTCACCGTTGGATTCGATACCACCATCACCCATGAACTGTTGCTCGAGGGGATCGCACGGGATATCGTGCGTGCGGTGCAGAATCTTCGCAAGGAGCAGGATTTCGATGTCGCCGATCGAATTTCCCTGCGGGTGGCCGGCGATGCCTTGGTTTCCGAGGCGTTCAATGAATTCAACGACTATATCGCGAAGGAGACGCTTGCCGATGTGATGAAGTTCTCCGACAGTCCCGATTCGATCGAGATTCCATGTGGGGATACGGTAGCGAGAATCCAGGCGGTGAGGCTCGGATAGGAAGAGGTGGCTGATGGGCAAGAAGGCCGCGGTCAAGGTAATCGCTTCATTGGCGATGCTCATGTCTCTGGTTTCTTGTGTCCATCGACCGGCAAACGATCAATATTGGTTCCAAGGCATGGGTGCCGATCGTGAGATCGTGGTAACCGTCGACACGAAACATCCCGAGAAGCTACCGGGACCATTGGTGTTCGATGATCCGACGTTCGCTCAATTGCTGCAGCGGGTGGATCGTTTATCGGTGGCCTTGTACGATACCGCCGATGGCGAGGATCCTGATGGGGTGCTTGATGCAGGCGACCTCTCGCGGTACGAGTTCTACGGAGCCGCGGAAGGAAACATTCCTGCGTTCCTGACCAACAGCATGTTGTTGTGGAACGAAGAGTGGAGGAAGATCGAAGAGGGAACGATCCGGTATTACCGCAATGAATGGCTTGGTCTCGATGTGTTCGCACCACGACGGGGTTTGCTGCTTTTCGCCAGCGACGATTACCTTAAGGCCTACAGGACGATCTACAAGGAGCGTTCGACGAGAATTCCCATCGGACTTGCCGATAGGATGTCCAATGCGGTGTTCGGGTTTTATATCGCGGGTCCACAGGCGATGATCGATGTGGGGCTTGCACTCCCGAAGACCGTGCTTGCCCAGACGGCTTCGATTGTCTTGGTGCTTGAGGAGAGTGGGGATGGTGTGCCCGCTTTGGGTGGAATCATCACGATGAAGAGTCCGAAATTGGCCAACTCCCTTTCCATTCTGCTGAAAAGTTCGTATATTTCCGATAAAAGGCGAAACAGGGAACCACTCGGTGATTTGACGAATCTGTTCATATTGGAGAACGACGCGGTGTACATCAACGACATGCCACTCTCCGATACACAGTACTCGGCATTTTCCGAGATCTTCGGATCGCTCGCATCACTGACCACAGGAGAGAAACGATAATGCCTATCTATGAATATGTGTGTGATTCCTGCAACCATCAATTCGAAACCGAGCAGAGCATGCGTGAGGATCCTCTCACCGCATGTCCCCGATGTTCGGGAAAGATCCGTCGGGTCTTCGGTCTCAATTCCGTGATATTCAAGGGCAGTGGTTTCTATTGCAATGATTCAAAGAAGAAGGAAGCCTCTTCAAGCGACGGCGCGGCCACACCTTGCGCCAATTGTCCCGCTGCTTCCGGAGCCTCCTCATAGCACGAATATTTCGGTTTGTCCGACAGCCTGTTCCAACAGGTGTTCGATCCCCATTTCCCTGTAAGCCTTGGTGAGGAGTTCCTTGTCGGGTCGTACCAATGGATGTTTGGGACTGAATATGGTGCAGCAGTCCTCATAGGGAAGGATCGAAGTCTCATACGTCCCAATCATCCTACTGGTCTCCACGATTTCATTCTTATCCATTCCGATCAGAGGTCGGAAGACGGGAAGATCCGATATGCTGTTGGTGAATGCAAGACTTTCAAGGGTCTGGGACGCCACTTGACTGAGCGATTCCCCGGTGATGACAGCCAAACAATTCCGTTGGACTGCCAACATGTTGGCAATTCGCATCATGCAGGCACGCATCATGAGTGTGTTTTCCTCTTCGTGGCTGTGTGTCTTGATATGGAGCTGCACATCGGTGAATGGCACCACATGCAGCGTCAATCCACTACAGTAGGGACTGAGTAGCTTCGCCAAAGTGATCACCTTCTCCTTCGCCTCGTCGGAGGTGTAGGGGTAGGCATGGAAATAGACAGCTTCCTGACGCAATCCACGTTTGGCCATACGGTAACCCGCAACAGGACTGTCGATCCCTCCCGAAAGCATGAGCATTCCCCGTCCCGCCGTACCTACCGGCAATCCTCCGGGACCGGGTTCGGGGGAGGCATACAGGTATGCCTTGTCACGGATTTCCACATGCAGGATTCTGTCGGGGTGGTGTACATCGACTCGCAATTCGGGTTGTGAAACCAAAATTTCGTGTCCCAGTTCGCCGGAGATCCCATAGGAGTCGAGAGGGAATTTCTTGTCGGCCCTCACGGTTTCCACCTTGAATGTTTTGGCTCCCGTAAGAAAAGAAGCACGCGACGAAATTTCCCGCGCCACCTTGCGTATCTCATCCATATCCTTTGCGCAGGTGGACGCTTTGGAAAAGCCCACCACACCGAATGTGGTGGAGAGTGCCTGGTAAACCTGTTCCTCGGGTGTGGAGCTTTCCACTTCGATGAACAATCGTCCCTTCTGTTTCTTGAAGAAATTCTTGTAAGGTCTGAGCTTGTATTTGATGTTTTCCTTCAGCTTCCGCTCAAAGAAATCGCGATTCATCTTCTTGAGGGAGATTTCCCCCAAACGTACGAGGTAGAGTGTGGTTTCCATATCATCTTCTCCTGGTGAGCGAGCTCATCTTTTTCGCTTCTTGTACGAGGGTCTGGGCCAGATCGTCGATGTTCGATTCGGTGGTCTGTGGACCGAATGAAATGCGGATCGCCGAGGACGCCTTTTCAGGCGAAAACGAAGCTCCCGCAAATACGCCTTCTCCTTTTCCGGGGGCATTGTTGGAACAAGCCGAGCCACTGGAAATGCAGAATCCGTTGTCGTACATCACCCGGGTGAATACTTCCGAAGGGAGGCCCTTCACACAGAGTGCGAGTATGTAGGGGGTAATCGCAGATCCCGAATCGATGCCGGGGCTCATGAGTTCCAACAGATCGCCATGTGGCGCAATGGATCGCTCGAATCTGCGCCTGAGCCCGATTCCCCTTTCCAGACTTGTCTCCATGGTGTCGAGCGTCTCTTGAAGGGCAGTGTTCATTGCAGCGATGGCCCCGATATTCTCGGTTCCCGCACGTATGCCCATTTCCTGTCCCCCTCCTTTGGATAGTGGTGCGATTTTTGCGTGGTGCTTGAGATACAGTATGCCGACTCCCTTGGGTCCTTGGAACTTGTGGGCGCTGAAGGTGGCCGAGTCGATATCGAGGGACCCTAGTTCGAGTGGTATCTTCCCGATCGATTGGACCGCATCCACATGGATATGGATCGGTCGACCATGTTGCTTCTGGTGGGTTCTGACGATTTTGGCAATGTGTGCGATATCCTGCACCGTGCCAAGCACATTGTTTACCAACATGACGCACACCATTCGTGTATCGCTTTGTAGACTCTGCTCAAACTGTTGCAGATCGAGATATCCTTGTGGTGCCTTGACCGTGTGTACGGTGCAACCGTGTTGTGCAAGCAGACGCTGGTAATTGATCACCGAATCGTGTTCGATGGCGCTCATGAGTACGCTTGCAGGTGATCGAAGCCACAACAACGACTGGAGTACGATGCCGTTGCCTTCGGTGGCTCCGGCTGTATAGACTATCTGTTTTGGCGACACACCGAGCAAGCGTCCGGTCGTCTCACGTTGGAGGGAGAGGAATTTCGCCGCATCCTTTCCCTCCTTGTGGAGGGCCGATGGATTCCCACGATACGTGCGTACCGAGGAAGCATAGGTGTCGAGGGCACGTTCGCTCATCGGAGTGGTCGCCGCCCAATCAAAGTAGTAGGGAATCATACGCCCATCATGTGACAAATCGGCGTCTTTTGCAATAAGTCGCTTGTCCCCGACTTGCCTTTGGGAGTATAACAGGGTATGCGAACACTATGGTCCTGTGAATTGGGAAACAAGGTATCGAATGTGCATGTGGTGGAGTCGTTGGAGCAAGTCGCCGACCGTTATGCCGACGAAGAGGATCGACTCCTATGGGTGTGTGACGAACACACCAGACACTTGGTGCCTGAAGGTGGGTCCCTACTCGTATTACCCAGTGGTGAGATCGCGAAGAATTGGAACAGTGTGGAGGCCATTGTCTCGAAAGCCCTCGAACTTGCCTTGGCCAGGGATGCCCGTTTCATTGCGGTAGGGGGAGGAGTGGTATGCGATCTTACCGCCTTCGCCGCCTCCATCTATATGCGAGGTTGTGCAGTGAGTCTCGTTCCCACCACCTTGTTGGCCATGGTGGACGCTTCGCTGGGTGGGAAGAGTGCGATCGATTTGCTCGATGTGAAGAATCTGGTCGGAACTTTCTTTCCCGCCGAGGATATCTTTATCTGTCCGTCCACTCTATCGACCCTTCCCGATAGGGAATTCCGTAACGGTCTGGGAGAAGTCCTCAAGCATGCGCTGCTTTCGGGGGATGATGGGTTGTATCGTTTCCTGAACGACCATATGCAACGGATCATGGCAAGGGAAACGGTGCTTCTGGAAAGGATGATCGTCGATTCCCTGCAAGTGAAGCGGGACTATATCGAACGCGATCCCACCGAAACGAAAGGGATTCGGGAGGCGTTGAATCTCGGTCACACGTTCGCACACGCACTCGAGTCCGTGGGGAAGATGAGCCGATGGTCTCATGGCGAGGCTGTGGCTTGGGGGGTGGTGAAAGCCTTGCAGGCAGGAGTCCGCCTGGGTATCACCGAAGGGATGTTCGCCGATACATATGTCGCTTTGTTCGATGGATATGGATTCGATTCCTCGCTGAAGGTCCAGGACACCGCTACCTTCATCAAGGCACTTGGGAAAGACAAGAAGCGTCGTGGTTCGGTGGTCCGGTTCGTACTCATGGAATCCCAGGGAAAGCATGTGCTGCGTCCGGTTCCTTCGGAAATCGTGATCGAAGCGATCTCCTAGATATCGAACAACCTCAGGTAGCGTTCGAAGGTCTTCTTTGCCAGACGCAACTGTTGTCCGTGGGTGTTGCCATCGATTTCGTCCACGAGCTGCCCCAATGCGTAGAGGGATGAGTCGAGCGCCTCGAATCCGCTGCGGGTACTGCTGAAATAATACATTCCGTTGCCCTGTGAGTTGAGTTGTACGAATCCCAATTGATGCGATTTCTTCTTAAGTCTGCAGAGTGCGAGAATCCAATCGAGATTATCGATCAACTGTTGCGGCTCAGCGGCGGTGAAGGTTCCCGAGGGAGGTGCTTCGAGGATTCCCTTTTCGGGGAATATCTTGCCATTCAATTCCAATATTGAAAAAAACTTATCGCCGAAATGGAGATAATGGCCCTGGAATTCCAATGCGGCGGGAAAATTCTTGGGTCTACGGGATGCGCTTTTGTTGGCATTGGCAAGATAGGAGAGGTCTTCCAGCGGGATAATGGCGATACGACGTTTGCCCTTCGACGCGTTGACCAGGGGATACTCCCGTTTGAAGATCATGACGCTGTCACGGGATTTGGGCTTCTGTTCCGAGGTGCGGTCTTTTCTTCTACGACCTTCCCGCTCTACAACCTCTTCCTCCTTCCTTACTCCGAGCAAACGTTGCTTGAGACCTGGGGATATGGTGTCGAGCCACTCTTTTTTCAGAGGGGACACTGTCCTCGCATACATGCGGCTGGTCTGGACGATTTCCCCCGCAAGAAGGAACTGTGGCATCTCCCTGAACCACGCCGAACCGGGATGGATGTAGATCCTGTCGGTGGTGAGGCTCTTGTACATGGTGCGTTTTGTCCTTACACAGACATACTGCAGCAATCCCGCAGCAAGACAACACAAATAATCCTTCGTGGTACCACCTGTTCCGATGGGAATTCCCATGTCTCCTACGATTTGGGCCAATTGTTCGGCCACATGGTGGATTTCCTGCATGGAAGGATAGTCGAGGTATTTCTTCCTAGAATAGGCTTCCCTCGCCTCGTTGGATGGCAAGGACCGGATATGGCGGTAGATATGGAGATAGGAGATGAAATCCCCCTCTTCGGAATTGAAGGACTGATGGGCTTTGCGTGCTTCATCCTCCGCTCCAGGGGGGAGTACGAAGGGAGTTTTCGACGATAGGAAGGCGATGGCGATGATCACCTCCTCCAACACGTTGGGGTAGTGGAGCATCGCTTCCACGATCACCCGTGCATGTCGGGGAAGTAGTGGAAAGCGCACCATGTGTTGCCCGATGTCGGTGAGATGTCTCTGCCTGTCGATGGCTTCGATGAATTTGAGGGTTTGTTCGGCACTGGCTATCGCACTCGCCTTCGGACGGGTGATGAAGGGGAAATACTCGTAATCGAAGATGCCGAGTTCACTCATCCTGAGGACCACTTCCGACAGGTCGGTTCTCAGAATT
>Ga0334898_1003293_pt1 | contig 13274 bp, 7 predicted proteins | sample GraSluR3_MG_10_FD_207228 | JGI IMG/M metagenome (GOLD analysis project Ga0334898, IMG submission 207228) | Sludge microbial communities from methane-producing bioreactor in Wageningen University, Netherlands - Granular Sludge_3_08-R3 | ecosystem: Engineered > Bioreactor > Anaerobic > Unclassified... | reverse complement strand
GCAGGTGCTGCTTCCTTCACCGGAGCTTCCTCTTTAGCAGGAGCTGCTTCTTTTTTAGCGGGAGCTTCTTCTTTGGCGGGTTTCTCTTCCTTCACCGGAGCTTTGTCTTCGTCTATACGCTGCCTGCGTGTGCGGGAACGTTTGACCGGTGCGTCATTGTCGTCTTCTGAAGACTCCATGACCACCTCTTTGTCTTTTTCCATTTTCCGCTCTTCCAGACCTTCACTTACGGCCTGACGTATTACCTCAATAATAAGAGCAATGGATTTGGCTGCATCGTCGTTTGCCGGTATCACGTAATCAATGGGTGTAGGATCGCAACATGTATCAACCAAAGCGATCACCGGAATGTTCAAACGGAATGCTTCCCTTACTGCATTGACCTCTTTCTGTATATCCACAACAAAAAGGGCGGCGGGCAAACGGTTAAGATCAGCAATGGATCCCAGGTTTTTTTCCAACTTGGCCCGTTGGCGGGTAACCTGTAAACGTTCGCGTTTTGCAAGGGTTTCAAAAGTCCCGTCCGTCATCATTTTGTCAATGGTGTTCATCTTTTTGACGGCCTTACGGATGGTGGGAAAGTTGGTAAGCATACCACCGGGCCAACGTTCCGTAACGTACGGCATGTTGACGGATTTGGCAGCTTCCGCAACGATATCTTTAGCTTGTTTCTTGGTGGCGACAAATAATATTTTTCTACCGGCTTTTGCCAGCTGTTTTGCTACATTTGCCGCTTCATCTATCTTGACGATGGTCTTGTGCAGGTCTATGATATGGATCCCGTTCTTTTCCATAAAGATATAGGGAGCCATTTTAGGATTCCACTTACGTTTTAAGTGACCAAAATGTACACCTGCATCAAGAAGGTCCTGGAAATTTGTTCTTGGCATTACTGTGTTTTTTAATTTTGTTTTTAACTCTTTTTATCAATTAAAGGGTAGTGTCTGTGACAGTCCGCTTTAATTTTCCGCGGCAATCGAAACATCCGGTAGCAAATATTGATCGCAGTTGTTTTGACAATTGCCGTGCATTGATAAATCAGGGGTTTAACGTTTGCTGAATTGGAAGCGTTTGCGTGCGCCGGGTTGTCCGGGTTTCTTGCGCTCTACCTCGCGGGCATCGCGGGTAAGCATCCCGTTTGACTTCAAAACACCACGATAGGCTTCGGAATCGATTTTACATAAAGCACGTGCAATGGCCAGGCGTAAAGCTTCTGCCTGACCTTTGATACCGCCTCCGTCCAGGTTGACTTTCACGTCAAACTGAGAAGTGGTTCCTGTCAGTTCCAATGCCTGTCTGGCAATGTACTGCAGGGTGCCTTCTTTAAAATAGTCTTCCAAAGGACGATCATTGATGATGATGTTTCCTTTTCCGGCTTGAACGTAAACGCGAGCAACGGCTGATTTTCTTCTTCCAAGGGCGTTGATTACTTCCATGCTCTGTTTAGTTTTCGTTTAAGTTGATTTGTTTGGGTTGCTGTGCCTGGTGAGGATGTTCCGGTCCCTGATAAACATACAGGTTGCGGAAAAGCTCGGAACCAAGGCGTGTTTTGGGAAGCATACCTTTAACGGCGTGTTCCACAAGAGCAAGCGGTCTGCGTTTGAGCAGCTCTTTGGCTGTCTCGCTGGTTTGACCGCCGGGGTATCCGGAGTGCCGGACATACGTTTTTTCGTCCAGCTTGTTACCTGTCAGGCGGACCTTCTCTGCGTTGATGATAATTACGTTATCACCACAGTCCACATGAGGGGTAAAATTGGGTTTGTGTTTGCCGCGCAACAGGGTAGCTGCTTTTACGGCAAGTCGGCCCAACACCTGATCGGTTGCGTCAATAACTACCCATTCTTTGGTAACGGTAGCCTTGTTGGCGCTAACGGTCTTGTAGGATAATGTGTTCACCTGGTTGATTTTTATAATAATTATACAATAAAATTGCGATCCCTAAATTAAAAGGGGCTGCAAAGATACTACTTTTTTCTAGAAATCAAAGCGATAGTATATAAGCGATATTGACCCAGCGCTTGTTGATTTCACTGTGACGGGAGTAGGCTTCCTGGAACGGCGTGAAGACAGTTTGGTTGTTGACAACACCTACCATCATCCCGGTTTTGCCTTCCACCAGGGCAACGACGGCATCATGTCCAAGAATGCTGGCCAGCACACGGTCGTTGGCAGTGGGAGATCCCCCGCGCTGCACATGCCCCAGTGTGGTTACCCTGGTTTCGTAGTTTGGTAGCCTTTCTTTGACTTTGGCGGCCACAACAGACGCACTTCCCTGCTCCTCCCCCTCGGCAACAATGATGATCCCGGAGGTTTTGTTTTTACGTCGTTCCAGCTCCAGGTATTCGCAGAGCTTACCAATATCGGTCTGGACTTCAGGAATCATGGTGGCTTCCGCCCCGGTAGAAATGGACGTGTTCAGCGCGATGAACCCGGCATCCCGCCCCATCACTTCCACAAAAAATACCATATTGTGCGAATCGGCCGTATCCCTGAGTTTATCAACTGCCTGTACAGCTGTGTTTACCGCAGTATCAAAGCCAATGGTATAATCCGTTCCGTAAATGTCGTTATCTATGGTTCCCGGAATTCCCATAACGGGGACACCGTATTCTTTTACAAGCAGGTCTGCTCCGCGGAACGAACCGTCTCCCCCGATCACAACCAGGGCGTCAATACCTTGTTGCTGCATATTCTTAAAAGCCTGCGAACGGGCTTCCTTTGTTTTAAACTCGGGACAGCGGGAAGATTTCAAAAATGTTCCTCCCACGGAAATTTTCTGTGCCACGGAATGATTCTGAAGCGGCACAAACAGGTTTTGCAACAAACCGGTGAAACCACGCTGTATACCTATAACATTACATTCATGATACGTCGATGTTCTGACAACCGCCCTGATGGCGGCATTCATTCCCGGGGCATCTCCCCCGGAAGTAAGGACTCCTATAGTTTTAATCTTTCTCATACGACTGCAAAAGTAGAAAAAATTATCTTTGTCGTATGAAAATAGAAGGTATTGACCTGGGCAAAGAGCCTCTTTTCTTAGCTCCCATGGAAGATGTGACTGATGCGTCCTTCCGCTATATCTGTAAGGAATACGGGGCCGATATGATGTATACGGAATTCGTATCTGCAGACGGGTTGATACGGGATGCATGGAAAAGCCGGGAAAAACTGGTTTTATCCGATGATGAAAGACCTATAGGTATACAAATCTACGGGCATATTCCTGAAGCCCTGATCCAGGCGGCCCAAATGGCCGAAGAAGCCCGCCCGGATGTGATAGACATCAATTTCGGATGTCCCAAGAGCAAAATCGCCAAAAGGGGAGCGGGTAGCGGATGGCTGCGTGATCCTGAAGGCATGGTGGAAATCACCCGCCGCCTGGTGCAGGCAGTCAAGATTCCCGTTACGGTCAAAACCCGCCTGGGGTGGGACGAAGATTCCATCATCATAGGGGAGCTTGCCGAGGCGTTGCAAGATGTGGGTATTGCGGCGATTACCATTCACGGCCGAACCCGTGCGCAAATGTACAAGGGCGAGGCCGACTGGGAGCCGATTGGCGCGGTGAAAGCCAACCCGCGCATCCGCATTCCCATTATCGGGAACGGGGACATCTGTACCCCGCAGCAGGCCAGGCGTGCTTTCGATCAATACGGGGTAGACGGCATTATGATAGGTCGTGCGAGTTTTGGACATCCCTGGCTGTTCCGGGAAATCAGGCATTACCTGGAAACCGGGCATGTGCTGGCTCCCATGAGCATAGCCGCCCGCGTGGTTTTGGCAAAAAGACATCTGGCAAAGTCCCTGGAAGTAAAAGGGGACCGGGTAGGTGTCCTGGAAATGCGCCGTCATTTAAGTTGTTATTTCAAAGGGTTGCCTGATTTCAAGTCAACCCGTCTCCGATTGGTCACCGAGAACGATCCGCAGGAATTGTTTAAAATACTGGACTATATAAAAGAAAAATGGGGATGAGCAGTAATTACCTGATGTGGTTTTCACCGTATGCCTGGATATTGGAACTGAGGCATGTCCTTTACGACAAAGGAATTTTCAGATCTTACGCGTTCCCGTTTCATACCATCTGTGTGGGCAACATTACCGTGGGAGGAACAGGAAAAACACCCATGACGGAATACCTGGTGGGCCGTTTTCTGGAAAAGAACGTTACACCGGTCGTGTTGTCCAGGGGGTACGGTCGTAAAACCATAGGATTTCGTTATGTCAATGTTTCGGATACCTGGGATCAGGCAGGTGACGAACCGCTCCAGATCAAACAACACTTTCCGGATGTTCCCGTTGCCGTATGCGAAGACCGGGTAAAGGGGCTTCTGCGGATCAGCAAGGATTTTCCGGGCAATTTTCCTGTGATTTTGGATGATGCCTTTCAACACCGAAGGGTGCGTGCCTCTAAAAATGTGCTGCTGGTTGATCATACGCGCCCGGTTTCCGAAGACACACTGTTGCCGTTTGGACGGCTTCGGGATGTGCCCCGGGCCGGTAAAAGGGCCGATTGTCTAGTTTACACTCGCTGTCCGCATGTGCCGGATCCCAAATGCCTGCCCAAAGAGACTTCGTGGAATGTGCCGGAATTTTATACATATATGTCTTACGGAGGTTTGGTCCCGATCAATCATGCCAAAAATGAACCTCAAAAGGGTGCGTCCCTTTTGCTGGTAACCGGCATAGCCAATCCCAAACCGCTTGTGGAGTTTTTGGAAACTAATTACAAGATTGAATACCATCTGCGTTTTTCAGATCACCATTGCTTTACGTCTAAAGACCTTGAAAAGATCCGGGCATTATTGGCCAAAAATCCTTATATGCAAATGATTACTACAGCCAAAGATGCGGTAAGGCTGGTTTCTTCAGGTATCCCGGGATGGGTCATTCCCGTTCGGATCTCTTTTTTTTCAGAGGAAAGCGCAAACGAATTTTTTCACCTGGTGACAGGGTGACGCTGACACGTTCCCCATTGGCTTCCAATTCATACGTGCCGCCTTCGGCAGATTCCAGGATCACTTTTTGTACTTTCCCGTTTTTCCAGCGGCAGGAAACCGTGGCGTTTCCCTGCACCTTCATACCCCGGAACAATCCTCCTGACCAGGCTTCCGGAATGGCAGGTAAAAGACGGATGGTTCCCTGATGGCTTTGCAGCAGCATTTCGGTGATGCCCGATGCACCGCCAAAATTGCCGTCAATCTGGAACGGGGGATGTGCGCAAAACAGGTTGGGATACGTACTTTCCGGGGATAGCAGGTTTTTCAGCAATTTGTACGCGCGTTCTCCGTTATGAAGCCGTGCCCAAAAGTTGATCTTCCAGGCACGTGACCATCCGGTACCTCCGTCACCACGCCGTTCCAGCGTTTTTTCACAGGCCCTGGCCAATTCCGGAGTGGTCTCGGGGGAGATTTGTACGCCCGGATGCAACCCGTACAGGTGTGAAACATGGCGGTGGTGCGGCTCTGTTTCCCGGTAATCTTCCAGCCATTCCTGCAGGTAGCCTTCCGGACTTACCTGATGCGGGGGCAAATCGTTTAGTGCCTTTTGCAATTGTTCTCGGAAGCCGTTGTCAATCCCCAGTATTTCTGCTGCCCGTAAAGTGTTGGTAAACAATTCCCTGACCAACTGGTTGTCCATGGTCGATCCCATACATACACTAACAACGGTTTTTCCGTCGGGCATGTAAAAGGCATTTTCCGGAGATGTGGTAGGAGCTGTCACCAGCCATCCGTGGGAAGGTTCCCGGATCATGGAAGACAGGAAAAATTCACAGGCTCCTTTCATTACAGGATATATTTCCTGTAGATATTCTTCATTTGGATTGTACATGTAATGCGTCCACAAATGCTGGCAAAGCCAGGCTCCGCCGGTGTTGGTTGCTCCCCATGAAGGATGTTCACCAGGGGCGGTAAAGTACCAGGGATTGCAGATCACGTGGGCAGTCCACCCCTCGGCTCCGTAAAACGAACGGGCCGTTCTTTGGCCGGAAGGAACGATGGCCCGGGTAAAATCAATCAGCGGGATATGCAACTCGGCAAGGTTCCCCGGCTCGGCAAGCCAATGGTTCATTTGCAGATTGATATTCAGATGGTAATCGCCGTTCCACGGAGTCTGGACGGTATTGGCCCAGAGTCCCTGCAGGTTTGGAGGCAATTGTCCGGGACGCGTAGAGGATATCAGCAAATAGCGCCCGTATTGGTAATACAGGGCATCCAGTCCGGGATCGTCTTTTGTGCCGGAAGCGGCAAGCCTTGCATCCGTGGGAATGTCCGGCAAATCATTTACCGGGCCGAGTTGGAGGGAGACCCGGTCAAACAACCGTTTGTATGCGCGGACATGGTCCTTGCGCAACCGCCTGTAGCGTTTGTCGAGTGCCTGTTGCAGGAGGGAGTCGCAGTGCTTTTCCGGATCTTCGGAGATATAATCCGTAGCCGCCGAAAAGATCAGCGTGGCTTTTTTCATGTTGTCCAGAACAATGCTGTCGCCGTCAAATACTACCGTTCCTTTTTTTGAACGGACGGCTATTTTGGCAACGTATTGCATCCCGTCAATCCCTTCCGCTCCGCTGTTCATGGTTCCCCGCATGACCAGCCGGTCGTTTTCAACCGTTGTGGCAAACCGCTCGGGACGGTCAAGCCGAATGACCACGCGTGTCTTTTTCTTTGATTTGATGCGGATGACTCCCACATCATCGGCAAAGGATGTGAAGTATTCTCTTTTCTGGTCCTTGAATTCAGTACGGGCCAATGCCTTCCTCAGATTGAGGCTTCTTTTGTATGGTCCTTCTTTATATTCAGTTTCTGCGAAATCCAGGTGCAGGTTTCCCAGCACCTGGTAACACCCGAAAGGAACATCCTTGCCGCTTCCATATCCGGAACCCACACCCCCGCATACAAAATGTTTGTACATCAATTCCTGCGCCAGGTCATTACGGCCCTCCAGCAAAAGTTGTCTTATTTGCGGCAGGTATTCCCTTGCCGTAGGGTTGGTAGCATCCTGTACAGATCCTGACCATAAGGAGATTTCGTTCAGGACTATGTTTTCTTGTGACTGATTGCCGTCGGGCATCATGCCCAACCTGCCGTTTCCCAATGGCAAAGCGGCTTCCCAAATAGAGGCAGGACTGTCGTACCACAGTTGCAGGTCTTTGTCCGACCGGCAACCGGTAAAAGCAATAATGGCAAGGATCAGGATCAGGTTACGGTTCATAATTAAATCCGGATATGTTCACGATCGGTTTTTCTCCCCTTGTGTCCTGTTCTTTAAATTTCATGACAATCTCTTTGGTTTCACCCGGCATAAGGAACACATAGTTGTCACTATAAAACACCGGTAAAATTCGTTCTTTTGTTTTATTTCCGACTACTTCAAGACGTACCATCAGGCAAGGGGTGTCTGATTCATTTTCCAGGACAGTAGTCAGTTTCCAGCCTTCTTTGGTTTTCTGCCTTTTGGTTTTTTCTTTCAGGGTTACTTTGGGAAGTTCCTTTAGTGATTGCAGGTTTCCTTCTTCCAGGCCTCTCCAGTAAAAGTTTTCAGAGACGATTGCTTCATTCTCTGTTAATGTCAGCTTGATGAAATGAGCCGGGCTCAATGTTTCCGGGAATTCCAGACGGAAACATTTTACAGTGGCATCTTCCCGGCTGTTTATCAGGGTGTCTTTTTCCCATTGCATGGTTCCGTCTGAATTGATCAATATGGCTTTTACCACCAGGTTGTTGCGTGAGCCGGCATGAAGATTGACCACTTCAATATCATCATAAACAGGATTCCATTGAATGTGAAGCGGTTCGGAAGCTTTTTTGCATCCGAAATAGGCTGCCGTGGGATCAAAATAATAATCATAAGTCTGCCAAACGTGTGAAGGCCAGGCAGGATGACTCATCCACAACAGCATGCCCCTTCTGAATTCACTTCTGCCTTCAAATATGCCGCGGTATCCGTCGTAATTGATCCATTGTGCATATTCGGTAAACTCTTTGGCGTTTTGAGCCGGACCGAATGCTTTTTCCACTATTTCCATAAATGAAGCGGCACCCTGTGCCCCTTCCAGGCAGAAGTCGTGCAATCCCCACATGTCGTTATGGGGCCAGAGGGTTTCTTCAGGCATGCTTTGTACAAGGCTTTCGTAATTCATGACATTGGGCATACCGCGCTCACTATGCATACGGTCTTTGCCGTACAGCAGGTAATAATCCCTTACGGGAAGTGCGCGGTACGGTCCGCCTCCGCTGACCACTCCGGCCGATGAGTGCGATATGTAATGAATTCCCGGATGAAGTCGGGGGATCATTTCCCGTAACGCATCATCCAGCGTTTTGGGAGGGAAGCCTTCGTTCCTTCCCACGTAAATGGCTATGGATGGATGATTTCGTATGCGGCGTACCATATCTTCCGCATTACTCATGAACATCCCTTCATCGTAAGGATCCGGTCCGTCCCAGGGATTGGCCAGCCAGAAATCCTGCCAGACCATTATACCGTGACGGTCGCAGGCCTCGTAAAACTCATCGTCTCCAATCTGGCCTACCCAGTTGCGGATCATGGTGAAGTTCATATCTGCATGGTAAGCTACGGCAATGTCGTATTCCCGGGCACGGTAATTCAGGTTAGACTCGGCAAAGCCCCAGTTCCCGCCCCGGCCAATAAAACGACGGCCGTTGATGTACAAGGAAAGGATCCCGTTGTTTTCGTCAAAATCCATTTGCCTGACGCCGGAGAAGAAAGATACACTGTCCGACTTGATGCCATCCAAATGGAATTCCATGGTTATGGGATACAGGTGAGGGGCTCCGTATCCTTTAGGCCACCACAGTTTTGGATTGTCCAGCGCTATGCGGGTGGTGACGGTACGTGTCTCTCCGGGTTCCAGTCCCACTTCCAGGGTAAAGGGAATGTCTCCGTATGAACCCTGTAAAGAGCCCAGTACAAATTCGTCGCGGTGATTCTTCAGAGTAGCTTCAATGCTTATGTCCGCACGTGTCGTATCCGGTAATGGTAAAAAAGTCTGCACAAAGGGATCTTCAATACTGACAGAACCGGTAGTGGTGAGAAATACATCGTTCCAAATCCCTATGTTTCTACCTCTTATTGTAGGGATCCAGTCCCATCCGATGGAAGCGTGAAAAGTGGGATTATCAGCTCCCAATATGCCTCCGTTTTGATCGGGGCTCTGGGCATTTTGTTCCTTGACTTCTCCAAAATGCCTGTTTTTTCTAATTCTTACGGCAAGCACGTTGTCCGCTCCGGGAATGATGTATTTGGTCACGTCAAACTTTCCGCGTGTGAAGGCACCGCGTATACGGCCAATCCTGACTCCGTTCAGGTATACGGGGGCTTTCCAGTTAATACCGTCAAAATTCAGGAAAAGCTTTTCCCGGTTGAAATTTTGAGGCACAAAAAATGTGGTTCTGTACCAAAAATCCGATTGAAAAAAGGATTCCGAGATCTGTAGTTGATTGTTTCCGTAATTGGGATCCGGAATTGCCCCGGCATTCATATAGCTTGTAAGGACTGTTCCGGGGACGGTGGCCGTAATCCAGGTTTCACAACCCTTGTAATCTTTCCTGGAGATTATCTGGCCGGTTTCAGAAACCTGCGAACTGCGTTGGATTTTCCAGTCACCCCCGTTGAGAGAGATTTTGTTTGCAACAGGATTGTTTCTCGGTTTCGGAACGGGTTTTACGGATCCGGTCCCAAAGGCTTCCAGCTCGGTCAGGACATAAGGTTCCCCGTTGATGGATTCCTCTGAACATAATTTTAGGTATCTTACCTTAACCGGCGTTTCGGTTTTGATGATATCTATTGTATCATTTCCTCCGGGAAGCGATGCAATATCTGTCCAGTTTTTGTTGTCTTCGGATCCTTTCACAGAACCTTTAACCGCTTTATTGATCCAGTGCAGAGCGATGCTGTCGATAGCAGATATGGTTCCCAGGTCTACCATAAGCCATTCGTTGCCGCTTCCGGCACTCATCCATGCGCTGTGGAAATCCACGGAAGGCGATATCGTTACCGCCCTTTCATTGTGGTAGAAATCCCAGTCGGAAAAAGTCCATTCTTCTGCCCCTGGAACCTGGAACTCGATTTTGTAGAATTTGTACTGAACCGGCTGATTGAATTGATAGGATAGCTCAATGATGCGTTCCGGGCGGGGAGGCGAGAAAGAAAACTGAAAAGAAGGCTGAGGGCCTTCGGGAGCAGGCTGTTTGGGCATGTTAGCCCATTGTGCATAAGGATTGGGCCGTTCCGTTCCGGGAAATCCATAGCCTGTTTCACTTTTTATCAGGTTCCAGTTTTCTCCGTCCGGCGAACCGTAACACTGCACCCGGTAACGGGATTTTTTTTCAGGCTGAACAATCAGCAGCCCCTTCAGGTCCATGCGGGTGACTATAGGCACCCTGCCTTCCAGGTCCAACATTAAAAAAACATCCTCGCCGGTTGTTTGATATACCGAGTTTACTTTAAAGTCGAATAACCATCCTTTTTCCCGATTTTTCAAATCTCCGTTTTGCGTAGAAACGTTTATGTAAGAGGGCGAGGAAATGGCTTTGATTCCGTCCGTTGCCAGTTGCCCGGTCAAGTTGTAATCAAACGCGGAAGAATGATACGTGATCCGGTTAAGGGCCACATTGCAGTATTGATCATTGTCTGTTACCAGGTCCGGAGAGAGATCCTCTGCCGGATCCCCCGGATAAACGCCAATACCTTTTGTATAGGATTCATTTGACTGGCATCCTGCAAGAAAAAATGCCAATAAGCCCATACAGGCTATCAGACTGTATTTATTCATGATTAAAGCAATATTTTCGTAAAGTTACTTGAAAAATGAAAAAAGCCAAACTTCACGGAATTCCTTATCTTGGTAAAAATTTTTAAAGCATGAAGACGCGTTTTTGTTTTTCTTTCGTAGCCCTGATTCCAGCCTTTATTCTGATCCCATCCTTTATCCTGATGACAAGTTGTGATCAAAACAATTCCCGTGATCGTGATGCGGATTCTTTCACACAATATGCGGATTCTTTCACACAATATGTAGATCCTTTTATTGGCAGCGGAGGGCATGGTCATGTTTTTGTAGGGGCCAATGTCCCTTTTGGAATGGTGCAGGCCGGGCCCGTTCAATACAACCAGGGCTGGGACTGGTGTTCGGGATACCATTATTCGGATTCAACCATAATAGGATTTGCCCAGATGCATTTAAGCGGTACGGGCATAGGGGATTTGGGAGACGTCTCGTTGATGCCGGTTTTGGGAAAAGTCCGGACCGACCGCGAAGGATTGAGTGCTTTATTTACACACGAAAAAGAGGAGGCCAGACCCGGTTATTATTCCGTGGAACTGGAAGATAGCGGAATCCGGGCCGAGTTGACAGCTACGCCGCGTGTAGCCTTTCACCGGTATACTTTTCCCAGGGATACCGGTGAAAGCGTGGTCAGTGATCCGGAGACCTGTGAAAGCGTGGTCATTGACCTGGAGCACGGAATTGGGTGGGACAGCCCTGTTGAAGGACACCTGGAATGGGACGGGGATCGTACCGTAAAAGGATACCGGGTATCGTCCGGTTGGGCCCGGCACCAGAAGGTGTACTTTACGGCCGTTTTTTCAGTTCCTATAAAATCGGTTGAAATGTTTAACGGAACTGACCCGGTTGCGGGCAACAGCATTACATCCCGCAGATCATATGCCAGGGTAGTACCGGATCTTCCACCGGATGGTAAGGTTTTGGTAAAAGTTGCCCTGTCACCTGTCAGTATGGAAAAAGCAACCGAGAACCTGTTGGTGGAATTGTCGGGGTGGGATTTTGACGGTGTCCGCGTACAGGCCGATGAGGCGTGGAACAAGGAATTGTCAAAAATTTATTACGAAACAACCAATGAATCCCATAAAACGATTTTTTATACGGCACTCTACCATACCATGATCGCTCCGTCCCTGTTTTGTGATCACGACATCCCCGACGGATTTATAAAATATACAACATTTTCATTATGGGACACTTATCGTGCTGCACATCCTTTGGCTACCATCATACATCCTGAAAAAATGGAAGATTATGCAATGACCATGATGAATATCTTTGATAATCAGGGGAAATTGCCGGTGTGGCACTTGATGGGTAACGAAACAGATTGTATGGTAGGAAATCCCGGCATACCCGTGCTGGCAGACCTTGTCCTGAAAGGGTATGTCAAAGACCCGGCCCGTGCCTATGAAGCCATGAAACAGTCTGCCATGCTGGACGAAAGGGGATTGGAATGGTACAAAGAATACGGGTTTATTCCCTATGACAAGGATCCGGGACACGAAACGGTGGCCAAGACACTGGAGTATGCTTTAGCGGATTGGTGTGTAGCACAGGTGGCCTCCAGTCTGGGAGATTCCGGGGGAGAAGATCTGTTTACCGAACGCAGCAAAGCTTATGTAGATTTGTTCGATCCCGCCAAGGGTTTTTTACGGGCTCTTTCTTCCACCGGAGAATTCAGGGAGCCTTTTTCTCCTTTCCGTTCTTCTCACCGGGAAGATGATTATACCGAGGGGAATGCCTGGCAGTATACCTGGCTTGTCCCGCACGATGTCCCCGGCCTTATGGAACTTTTTGGAACCCGGGAAGCGTTTTTGACAAAACTTGATTCCCTTTTTGTAGTGGAAGGAGATCTTGGGGAAGATGCTTCTCCTGATATATCCGGCCTGATAGGGCAGTATGCCCATGGCAACGAACCGAGCCATCATATTGCTTATATGTATGCGTATGCAGGGCAGCCGGAAAAGACTGCCGCACGTGTTCGCCGGATACTGACAACCATGTATCAGGATGTTCCTGACGGATTGAGCGGAAATGAAGACGCAGGGCAGATGTCAGCCTGGTATATCCTTTCTGCACTGGGCTTTTACCAGGTGGAACCGGCCGGCGGCCGCTATGTGTTTGGCTCCCCGCTTATGGACAAAGCCGTCATTTACGTAGGAGAGGGCAAAACCTTTACCATAGTGGCACATAACAACGGCCCGGAAAATTATCGCATAAAAAGTATTAAACTGAACGGAAAGCCCTACGACAAATTCTATATAGATTACAAAGACATCATGGCGGGCGGCATTTTGGAATTCCTTATGTAAAAACACATACAGTCCGGCTGCAGAAAATTATATTACCTGTTTCCGGCTTCTGTTCTCATCATCTGCTTTCTGCTTCATTACATATTCCAGGTCTGATGACCCGCTTCCGGCTTCATTGCCTGCTTCCGTTTTGCGGAGCTTTATTCATTGCCATGCAG
>Ga0334898_1003292_pt1 | contig 13277 bp, 14 predicted proteins | sample GraSluR3_MG_10_FD_207228 | JGI IMG/M metagenome (GOLD analysis project Ga0334898, IMG submission 207228) | Sludge microbial communities from methane-producing bioreactor in Wageningen University, Netherlands - Granular Sludge_3_08-R3 | ecosystem: Engineered > Bioreactor > Anaerobic >... | reverse complement strand
CGGGGTTTTCTCCCAACTGAAATTCAATTTGATCGTTGTAAATGTTGTAGCGTAACGGAACGCCAACATACTGTGTTTTTGAAGTGGTAAAAACTGCACCTTCAATAAAATCATCATTTAAATACGGTGAACCGTCGATGTTTGCCTCTATCAAAAATTTTGAAATGTCTCCGCTGTGACGCCGGTTAAAATCGAGCAATTCAACGGCTTGTTTAATCTCGTAAGCCGAATAAAAAGTCATTTGGGCTTTAGCAGATACAAGTCCCAAAAAAGTAATTCCCAGAAAAATAAGCACCCGTTTCATTTTTTTCGATTTAATTTGAGAGACTAAAATTGCGAATAAATTATTAATTTTGGAAAAAAGATAATCGATGAATATAGAATTAGTAAAACATAAACTCATTAATTGGATTACAGATTTGGATGATGAAGACCTTCTAATGAAGGTTGATTTATTGAGAATAAAAAATTCCGGTGAGTGGAACAAATTATCTGAAGAAGACCGACTTGCTGTTGAAGAAGGCCTTTTACAATTAAACGAGGGGAAATACATTTCCTATGCTGAAGCCAGAAAACGGATAAATACCAAATTAATTTTATAACGAAACCCAGTCTGGCAAACTCCATTTATTCTATTGTTAGGCGTAAAACTGAACAGCCATTGCAAAAGGTAAGGAGTTATGGAATAGGATTTTATATTATATTTGTATTCATGGAAAAATTTGGGACCATAGAAATTAGAGTCCTTGGTAATAAGGGAAATTTGCAGCTTTCACCTGACAATTATGATGTGAAGGAAATAATTGCCATGCTCCAAAATATTGAAGATTTACTCTACCCAACAAACAAAAAAGACAGACCAATTATCACCTATGATATCCAGGAAGGTTCAGTAAAACACATATTTAAAACAAGTATTCAAGCAATAATCGGGTTTAGTGCAATTCTCTCTCAAATACAAAAATCAAATTCTGTTGATTTCCTGGAATTTAAAACTGCACAGGCAATTGAAAACATCCAACATTTCTCTTACCAGAAAAATTATGATTTCGAAATAAAAACATCGGTTGATGATAATTTGACTTTCAAAATCAATCCACAATCGAAATATTTTCGGACAGAAAATATTTGGGTTGACGCCGAATTATATTTTTATGGTACGCTCACAAATGCAGGAGGAAAAAGTAAAGCAAACATTCATTTAGACACCGAAGAATTTGGCTCTTTGACGATCGACACAGATAAAAACTACCTGATGGAACAGGAAGAGAACTTATTATATAAAAAGTTTGGAATCAGAGCCATTGGAAAACAAAATATAGAAACTGGTGAAATTGACAGGGGAACGTTAAAACTTATACAATTAATTGATTTCAAACCTAAATATGATGATGATTATTTAAAATCATTAATTCAAAAAGCAAAAAATAGCTGGAATGGAATCAACCCGGACGAATGGTTGCATAACTTAAGAGGAGGATATGACGCATAGTGTACTGCTTGATACCAGTTTCTTTATTCGTCTGCTAAATGATGAAGACCCTTTGCATCAGAATGCTAAAGATTATTTCAGGTATTTTCTCGAAAATGATATCATCTTAAAAGTATCAACAATTTCAATTGCAGAATATTGTGTGGGGGGTTCACTTGATGAACTACCATTAATGAATATCCAGATTTTACCTTTCAACCTCGACCATGCCAAAAGGACAGGTGAATTTGCAAAAGCAATATTTGAAGAAAAGAAGATTACAAACGAAGACCTAAAACCACGAGCAATAATTCCAAATGATTCAAAACTTTTTGCTCAATCCGACAGTGATAAATCAATATCATACTTTGTGACATCTGACTCACGTTCGTTGAATATTCACAAGATGTTATCCAAAAGAATTAAGCCAAGATTTGAAATTATAGATATTAATATTCCATACAATCAAGAGTTTGGAGTATTAGACTTAAAATAAAGCACATACGTCTAACAGCAAAATATAATTATTTGCGGGACGTTAGTCAGAAGATTTACACCAACCCCGAAAATCCCATAAAGGCCATGGCCAGAATTCCGGCGGTAATTAACGCAATGGGCGTTCCCTTTAATCCTTTGGGAACACTTTGCAAATCGAGATGCTCGCGGATACCGGCAAACAACAACAGCGCCAACCCAAAACCGATGGCATTAGAAACGGCAAAAATTACGCCTTCTACCAGATTAAACTCTTTTTGAATGGTAAGAATGGCCACCCCAAGAATAGCACAGTTGGTGGTAATAAGCGGAAGAAAAATTCCCAGTGCCTGGTACAATGCCGGACTCACTTTTTTCAGAATAATTTCCACCAGCTGAACCAGCGAGGCAATAACCAGAATAAAGGCAATGGTTTGCAAAAATGCCAGTCCGAAAGCGTCGAGAATAAACACCTGGATAAGATACGTTACTATGGTTGCCAAAACCATTACAAAAGCAACTGCTCCCGCCATCCCGACTGCAGTTGAAAGCCGTTTGGAAACCCCCAAAAACGGGCAGATTCCCAAAAACTGCATTAAAACAATATTGTTAACAAGTATGGCTCCGATGACAATAACAAGGTAATTCATGGTTTATCCTCCTAATCTTTTTTAATTCGATTGATAATGGCGATTAAGTAACCGAGAACAATAAATGCACCCGGCGCCAGCACAAACAATAGGGTTACATAATTTTCAGAATATATGATAATGTCGAAAAGCTTTCCGCTGCCCAGCAACTCCCGTATTCCTCCCAGCAGCACCAGCGCGAATGTAAATCCCAGACCAATCCCGAGTCCGTCAACGGCCGCAGTGACCAGGTTGTTTTTTGACGCAAAAGCTTCTGCCCGGCCCAGCACAATACAGTTAACCACAATAAGCGGAATAAACAACCCCAGACTTTTGTACAACTCCGGCACGTAGGCCTGCATTACCAACTGAACCACAGTAACAAACGCAGCAATTATCACTATAAAACTGGGAATCCGCACTTTATCGGGAATCTGACTTTTGATGAGCGAAACCACAATGTTCGACATCAGCAACACAAAAGTGGTTGCCAGTCCCATGCCCAGCCCGTTTATAGCTGATGAGGTTACCCCGAGTGTGGGGCACATTCCCAGCAACAACACGAATACCGGGTTCTCTTTTATAAATCCTTTCGAAAAATTCTTCCACTGATTCATAAGCTTGTCTTTTTAGTCTCCAACTGCTGATTTGTATTGTTATAAGCCTCAAAAGCCCTTGTTAAGGCGTCGAGAAAAGCGCGCGAGGTGATTGTAGATGCAGTAATGGCATCGATGTCGCCGCCGTCTTTTGTCACCTCAAACCGGTGTGACTGCGGGTTTTTCCCGATAACGTTCTGAGCAGGCTTCCCGGTATTGCGAAACCAGTCGTTCATTTTAGAGCCCAAACCTGGTGTTTCAGCATGTTCGAGCACTTCATAGCCAAACAGGTTGCCCGAATTGTCGATTCCGGCCATAACCGAAATAAAACCACTGAAACCTTTGTTGGTAAACGTTTTCACTGCCAGGCCAACCAGTTTGTCACCGCTGTATGCCGGAAAAACCTCAATACTGTCTTCCGAAGCCGAAAGAGCAATCTTAAACGATTCTCCCAGTTCATCATATTCGGGAAGCACTTTTTCAATGGCTTCACTTTGTGCCTTCATTTTGGCCGCTTCAATGGCGTCTTTGGTTAAATCGTAAACAAACCCCAGTGCGGCTGCGGCAACAAAAGTCACCACAAAAAGGGTTAAAACCATATTAATAAATGTCGATTCGCGTTTTGCCATAACTATTTCCCTCCAAATCGTTTAGGTTTAACATAGGTATTAATGAGCGGCGTAAACGCATTCATAATCAGAATGGCGAAGGAAATTCCTTCGGGGTAAGCACCAAACAGCCTTATACTAATTGTAATAACACCGATTCCCGCACCGTAAATAATCTGTCCATTAGGTGTCATGGGCGAAGAAACCATATCGGTGGCCATAAAAATTGCACCGAGCATTAAACCACCAGTGAGCAAATGGTAAACCGGATTCACGTAGCTCTGCGGGTCGGCCAGCCAGAAAATGGCAGCAATGACTCCCACACTTGCAATGACCGAAACCGGAATATGCCAGGTAATTACTTTTTTGAAAAGCATATACAGTCCGCCAAGAATTAAAAACAGGGCAGATATTTCACCCAGCGAACCGCCGATATTACCCAGCAGCATGTCGCTGGTTGCCGGTAATTCCTGCGAAATTTGCGAGATAGGTGTACCATTTGTCAAACCTTCTTTAATAATACCGAGTGGTGTGGCAGAAGTAACTGTATCCACATCGCTCTGCCGCGTTACGGGCCAAGAGGTCATTTGCACCGGAAACGAAATGAGCAGGAAAACCCTTCCAACCAGCGCAGGGTTGAAAATATTGCTTCCCAACCCTCCGAACGAAAGTTTTCCAATACCGATGGCTGCGAGCGAACCAATGACAATTATCCACCAGGGAATGCCGGCAGGTACGTTGAATGCCAGAAGAATTCCTGTTATCAATGCAGAGCCGTCTGTAATTGAAGGGGTTACCCTCATTAAATACTTTTGGATTAAATATTCGAAAGCCAGACAGGCTGCCACAGCAATCAGGGTCACGCGCAGCGCATCGAGCCCAAAAACAAAAACCGACCACAATAGCGCCGGAATCATGGCATAAACCACCCGGTACATTATTTTTCGGGTGGAATCGTCGGCATGGACGTGTGGTGATGGTGAAACCGTTAGTAAATTACTCATTATCAGTTTAAAGTTATAGTGATTTTGAACTGAACAACTATTTATTTTTTTCTGGAACGGATGATTTGGCCAACTTTCCCTTTTCCAAAACGAATGTAATCGAGCAACGGCCTGTTCGACGGGCAAGTGTAGCTGCAGGAACCACATTCAACGCAATCCATTATTTTATCTTCTTCGGCCCGATCGAAAATCTGTTTTTCCGAAAGTGTCATCAGCAGGTAAGGTTCCAGTCCCATCGGACAGACTGAGACACAGCGCGAACAGCGGATGCAGGCGATATATCCGGTGCGTTTCGATTCTTCTTTTTTTATCAGAAGAATTCCCGAAGTTCCTTTGGTCACCGGTACATCGAGCGAAGCAATAGCTCTTCCCATCATGGGACCACCGCTAATAACCTTACCTGTATCTTCAGGTAACCCACCGGCAGCTTCCACCAGCGCAGCAGTAGGCGTCCCGATTCGAACCAAAAAGTTGGAAGGATTTTCCACTGCTTTTCCGGTAATGGTAACCACCCGTTCAAAAAGCGGTTTGTTTTTCTGAACGGCCTGGTAAACAGCAAACGCTGTTCCCACATTGCTTACCACTGCTCCAACAGCAATGGGCAAACCCCCGGAAGGAACTTCGCGGCCGGTAACTGCTTTTATTAACTGCTTTTCGCCACCCTGCGGGTATTTCACTTTTAGTGCAACAACACTTATTCCCTGATATTCTTTCGATTTTTCTGTGAGCAACTGTATGGCGTCAGGTTTGTTATTCTCAATTCCGATAACTGCTTTTTCCACATTCAACGCTTTCATCAGCAGTTGTGTTCCCACCAGAATTTCGTCCGTTTTTTCCAGCATCAGGCGGTGGTCTGAAGTCAGGTAGGGCTCACACTCCACGCCGTTGATTAACAACACATCGGCTTTCATTCCTTTGGGCGGAACAAGTTTTACATGGGTTGGGAATGTAGCACCCCCCAGCCCTACTATCCCTGCATCCTGAATTTTTTTTACAACTTCTTCGCCACTCAGGTCGAACTCCTTTTTTAATTCCTCCGACCGGTCAATTTCCTCGATCCATTCATCACCGGCCACGTCGATAAAAATTCCCTGTTTCGGATAACCGGAGCTGTCGGCCTGAAAATCAACCTTTTTCACTTTTCCTGAAACGGAAGAATGAATATTTGTGGACACAAAGCTGCTGCTTTTGGCAATTACCTGACCCACTTTCACAGTATCGCCCCGGTTAACCACCGGTGTTGCAGGAGCTCCGATGTGTTGGGCAACCGGTATAAAAACTGACGCAGGAAGTGGCAAAACTTCGATAGATTTGCCAGCTGACAGTTTATTTTCGGGCGGATGTACCCCTCCTTTTTTGAACGTTTTTAACATTCCTATTTATTTTGCAGTACTACACTCTTCTTTTTCTTCAACCTTGATTTTCCGCAGAGGAAAATTCTCTTCGATGATGGCATTTGTGGGGCAAACCGGTACACACTTACGGCACAGTTTGCATTTGTCAGAATCGATAAATGCCAGATTGTTTTCAATAGTAATGGCATCGAACTTACACTCTTTTTCGCACTTGCTGCAACCGATACATGCCACTGCACATGCTTTCCGCGCTACTCCTCCTTTGTCCTGATTCCGGCAGGCCACAACAACTTTCCTGTCTTTAGGAAATTTTTTCCGCAATTCAATCAGGTCTTTCGGACAAGCTTCCACACAAGCGCCGCAAGCCACACATTTATCATCGATAATTTTGGGAACTCCCAGGTCGGCTCTTAATTCTATGGCATCGAAATCGCAGGCATCGTAACAATCGCCGTACCCCAAACAACCCCACTGGCAGTCGGTTTCGCCGCTGTAAACCGACGCAGCAATTGCACAGGTTGTGGCTCCGTCATAAATATTGGTTTTTGGCCTGTGCTCGCAGGTACCGCTACAACGGATGAAGGCTACGCGGGCATCTTTTTTAACGGCTTCAAGCCCCAGGATATCCGCAACTTTGGCCATGGTTTCGTTTCCTCCAACCGGGCAGTTCAAATCGTTTAAATCCTTCGCTTTTACACAGGCTTCGGCAAATGCGCGGCAACCGGCATACCCGCAACCACCGCAGTTTGCGGCGGGCAGGCTTTCCTCAACCTCATCGATACGCGGATCTTCATAAACCTTAAATTTACGGGCAACGAAATAAAGAATAACCGCTGCAGAGGTCCCGATAACGCTGAGCGTGGCAACTGTATATATAACTGTGATACTCATAATGGATTAATTTTCTTCCAGTTCGAATTTGAAAACTTTTTTTAAATAATGACGAAAAAAATATAATGTTATATAATAGGGTATCAGTATTCCCAAAGCAATTAAACCTGCCAGGGCCTCGTTACCGGAGCTTTCAAAAATGAGGATTAAAACCAGCATGACCAGCAAAAACGGGAGAACATAACCGTAAAACAAGGCTTTGAAACCCGCCGATTCACGAAACAAAACGGTAACTTCCTGTCCGGGAGTATATTTTGGATTCAAACAGGGGATTTCGATCTCTTTCTCCTGAAAGTCGGCTACTGAACAGGCTCCGTTTGCATGGCAAGACGAACATGCAGACTGATTTACTATACTAACAATCAATGAATTGTTTGTTGTTTCTTTTACAAATCCTTTATGTTTTATTACTGAACCGGCCACAATTTTTGCTATTTACAGGTTGCAAATTTAGACATTTATTTAAACTCCGACATGACAAAAAAACAGTTTTATTGATATTTAGCCAATTTAGAAAAGTTCTAATTTATTTCCGGATTTCCGACTTTAAAATTAATTCAATCATTACCAGCATTTTATTTTTGAATTGAATTTAAACTGCTCAAAAAATTTGCAAATACCAACCTTTCCAGTTAAATTTGGACTGTATAACGCGAGTTCATTGAAAGAAAAAAGATACTATCCGCATCGATTCAGCAGTTGGTAAACTCAACAGAACTTATTAAACCGAGTTAGCTCAACGGTTGCAAAAACAGGCCTCGTAGTCCCGAGTCTTCGGGATGAGTCGCAAGACCAGTGGACGTTTGAACGACCGGGCGCTCAAATCCTGTTAATCAGGGGTTTTACGCAAACGGAATTGGTGCGGATTTTTTTTATTCTTTAATGAAACGTTTCACTACCAGAAACAACAAAATAAGGACAGACATAAACATTGCCACCCGGGCAATAAAATCGCCATACTTCACATAAAAAGTAATTTTATCGTTCAGATTTACCGTACCTTCAATTGCCGCTTCCTTCCACCACGAAGTAGCCTGCAAAACATCTCCGCGCTGGTTCACAAAACAGGAAATACCTGTGTTGGCCGACCGCGCCACGCTTCTGCGCGTTTCAATCGCCCTTAACCGGCTGAAAGAAAGGTGTTGTTTGTAACCGGGTGTATTCCGCCACCAGCCGTCGTTGGTAATCACCACAATCAAACCGGCGCCTTTATTTACAAACCGGGTGAGGTATTCCCCAAAAACCGATTCGTAACAAATTACAGGAGCAACTTCCACGTTGTGTTTCAGCATAAAATTGGCCGGTTCATTCTGAATACCCAGGCTGCCGGTGGTTCCGCCCAGGTCAATCACTAAATCTTTTAAAAATCCCATGTACTTTCTGAACGGCATTTTTTCAACTCCGGGAACCAGAATCGACTTGTGATAGACATCGCCCGAACCTTTCCTGTTTACAAACACTGCAGAATTATATACATCATAGTAAACTCCGTTGGAATTACGGGCAGTTAGCGAGGCACTTTCTGCATCAGGGTAAATTTTGGAAGACGATGTGCCAAAAATTATTTCTGCGTTGGGTTGGTTCCACATCCAGTCGGCAAGTTGCCTGAACTGTTGATTGGATCCAAGCCTGTCCACGTTCCAGTCGGGATAACGTTCAAAAACCGTTTCGGGCCCAACTACCAAATCGGTACTTTGGGTAATTTTCGAATCGGCCAGTTGAATAAACTTTTGAAGTTTTCTGTTCTCGGCCTGCACATCGTACTCCTCGTTGTAGGGGTCAATATTGGGCTGAACGACAACAACATTGAGTGGATTTTCCTTCTCCTGGTATGAATTATAAACCGACCCTGAAAATAACCAGGGGCCCAACAAAACCAAAAGGAATCCGGCAGTTGAATAAATTACTTTTCGCCGGTATGCAGTATTGCGAAAATTCAGATAAATGTTAAACAGAATGATGTTCAAAGCCAGTACCCAAACTGTGCCGCCAAGTGTTCCGGTATATTCGTACCACTGAATCATTTTCACATTGTTGGCAAACCCGTTTCCCAGGTTCAGCCACGGCCATTCAATATCCCAGTGAAAATGAAAATACTCGAACGAAATCCAGAAAACGGCAATTGCCAGATAACCGAGATTTGCTTTGAAGTACCTTCGGGCTGTGTGCCCCAGCCACCAAACCAGCGACATCAGCAACGCATTGGCCACAATGGCCATTAAAGCACCTGCAACTGTTGCGTAGGCAATCCACCAGGTTGTAATGCCATTCCAGATTAAAAACGCCAGAAAAGCATGTCCCCAAAAAAATACGCCCCGAAATTCATTTTTTTTTGTAACAAAAAAGTGATCGAGCAATAAAAGCGGGATCAAGGCGAAAAAAAGCATCCACCCCGGAAACCCCAGCCAGGCAAGACTTAATAAAACTCCGGTTGAAACCGATAAAATATAACGTAAAAATCGCGACATGTCAGCTGATATTTTGAGTCAATACTTTTTCCTTCTTTTTCCGGGCCCGTTCAAAAACAAAATCAATTTGTCCCATAACCAAACCTCCCCACCAGGCAATATTAACAATAACCGGCTTTCCCTGTTTGTTTTTTAAAACAAGAGGATCTTCCAGGAAAGTATGCGTATGTCCGCCAATAATTAAATCGGTATATGAAGTTTTCGCGGCAACAATTGTATCGCTCACTTTTTCCTCCCGATAGCTCAGTCCAAGGTGAGAAAGGCAAACTACGAGGTCGCATTTTTTTTCATTTTTCAGAAAAGTTTCCATTTCAGCGGCTACCTTCAGCGGGTCGTTATAAATTGTATGGCCATACTGTTTTTTTCCGACCAAACCTTCCAGTTCAACTCCCAACCCATAAACGCCTACTTTAATTCCTGATTTGCGAAATATTTTCCAGCGCGGAAATTTCCCGGACAGAATGGTATCGGAAAAATCGTAATTGGAATTAATAATCGGAAATTTCGCGTGGGGTAAAGGTTCCAGCAAACCTTCCAGGCCATTGTCGAACTCATGATTTCCAATGGTTCCCGCATCGTAACCAGCTTCCGACATTAATTTCAAAATCAGTTCTCCTTTAAAGTAATTGAAATAAGGCGTTCCCTGAAACATGTCGCCGGCATCGAACAGTAATGTATCCGGGTTGTTTTGCCTGATGCGCTTCGCCAAACCCGAAATCCGTGCCAGCCCTCCTTTTCCGGCATACTGCGGATTTGGTCCTTCAAACGGTTCAATGTGCGAGTGGATATCGTTGGTGTGCAGAATGGTAAGGGTTACAAAATCGTCGGCAGCAAACGAATGAAGAGGCAGTGTTCCCAAAGTAATACCGGCAGTTCCTGCACCCAAATTTTTAAGAAAGTACCTTCTATTCATACGAAATCCTCCCGTCAGTTTTTGCTGAAACCAACTGCTCTTTCTGGTGAATTTTTTCCAAATGAGTTACAATGACATCACGTATTTTTACACGCCCCGCCACAAAATTTTTTCGCCGGGTGAATATTTCCAGTCCGTCGCCACCCCCGGCAATATAATCGTTGGTTACCAGCCAGTAATCCGCGTTATCATTTAAGGGGAGGTTCCCAATTTCAATTTCAGCAGCTTTATTTGCAGCTATTTTAAAACGAACCCCGCCCAAACTGTCGCCTCCTTTTTCGGCAACCCAATTAAAAAACTCCCTAACCTGCGCTCCTGAAAGCTGAATAAAAACCAATTCGTTTTCGAACGGCATCAATTCATAAATTTTTCCAACCGTAATTTTCCCCTCGGGGAGAAAGGTACGTATTCCACCATAATTAAAAAAGGAGATATCGGGATGGAAATTTGGCTGCAACCCGGCAGCAATTTCTTTTCCCTCTTCCAAAAGTAAATCGGCCAGAAAGTTGGTCAGGTTGCTTTCGGGCTTACCTTTTACCATCTCTTCTTCTGCTATTGCAATAACCCGGTTCATATCTTTCTCCAGCAAATTTTTATATGGCGTGTAAATGGCTATGAGCTGACTGTCGGGTTGTGCGGTTAATTCGGAAACCGTTAAATTTTTCTTTTCAGTGGTTGTTATAACATACTGTGGATTACAGTTTGGGAACAGAAAAAACCAAGTTATCAACAATATATAGCTGAAAGATCGTTGCATTATGGAAAGATTATATCAAAAGTAACCGTTATTTTAGCCTCAAGTTTTTTATTCATCGAAAAAAACAGATAAAAAATAAATATGTTTGGGCCAAAACTACATATAAAAAAATATACCGTAATTTTTTTAACATTTTTTTTGGGAAGTATTATTCATTCTTTTCCGGCACAGGCGCAGCACACCGAAGTTGTCGCCCAAAAAGGGGATGGAATTTACCGGCTGCTAACCCGGAACGGACTGCCGTTTAGTCAGTACATGGAAGCATTTATTGAACTGAACAAAGACCGGCTGGGGCCCGGCAATTCACTTTTTGCCGGAAGAAAATACATCCTTCCCGGAAAAGCTGCAGAAACACCGGCAAAATCCGGGGGTACAATCCGTCGTTTTGAAATCTTCGGGAATAAATATGCCGACGTGGAAATTGTTGACGAACAGCTTAAAGGAGCTGTTTATCATCTGGTTTCCGGGCATGGAGGCCCCGATCCGGGCGCTGTTGGCCGGTATGGCGAATGGCAATTATGCGAAGATGAATATGCCTACGATGTAACCCTCAGACTGGCCCGAAACCTGATTCAGCACGGGGCAACTGTTTACATGATAACACGCGACAATAACGACGGAATTCGCGACGACAGTTACCTGAAACCGGATAACGATGAAGTTTGTTATCCGAACCTGAAAATCCCTTTAAACCAGACACGCAGGTTAAAACAACGAACCGATGCGGTAAACAATTTATATCAAAAACACCGGGGGAGTTTTCAGCGTATGGTTGCCATTCACGTCGATTCGCGCTCGCGGGGTGAAAACATCGATGTATTTTTTTACCACGACAAACGCAGCAGTTCAGGCAAAAAGGCAGCTCATATTCTCAAAAACACATTTCAGCGAAAATACGACCAGCACCAGCCCGGACGTGGTTACAACGGAACAGTATCAGACAGAAATTTATATGTAGTTCGCAACACCTACCCGGTAGCCATTTACATCGAACTGGGAAACATTAATCACCGGCGTGATCAGCAACGGTTTATAATTCCAAGCAACCGCCAGGCTTTAGCAAACTGGTTGTTTGACGGTTTGATGGAAGATTTCAAAACGAACAAATAAAAAAAACGGCAAAAAAAACTGTTCCCGGTAAATTTTTTTTTAAAAGAATTTTGGAAAGTTTAATATTAGTTTTACATTTGTAATGCAATACGTCCTGTATTGCTTGTGTGTTTGGGGGTTAACATTAATAAAGGGCAGCTGTTGAGCTGCCCTTTTCTCTTTTATACGTTTTTAAAATCCATTGTCTCTAAAAAAAAGCCTAAAACAGAAAAATACGGCTTTTATTTTTTCTTTACATAAAAAGAAACCCAAAGCACATACAGCATACAAAAGCCAATGACAAACATACTGGCAAAGGGTGAAACCACGGTACTTACCAATCCGACCACCGGCGGAACAACAGCCCCTCCGGAAATGGCCATAATCAGCAGGCCGGAGATTTCGTTGGCGCGGTCGGGCATTTTTTCCAGCGACAGGGAGAATATAACCGGGAACATATTACCGGCTCCCAGGCCTGTGATAAAAATGAATGTCAGGGCAACCGGATAAACCGGGGAAAGTAGTACACCGCCAACTCCTGCCAGTGCCGCTAATGCTGTGAGCAAAAGAAAAGGACGCGGTTTTATCCAGTTCAGCAGAATGGCCCCTCCCAGCCGGGCAACCGTTTCGCCGGCAAAAAACACACTGATTCCGATGGCTGCTTTTTCAAGTGTCAGTCCGAATTTTGCCATGAGAATATTGGCAATGTTGGTGTTGATGGCTACTTCGGCGCCCACTATCAAAAAAATAGAGAGTGCCATAAACAGCACAAAACGGTTTTTCAGCAGCCCAAAACAGGAACTGAACGTAGCCGGTTTTCGCTCGGGTTTCGACTCCACAATGGGTGTTAAACCCAGCCAGATAGCCGCCAGCACCGAAGTAATTCCGTAAACGGCAAATACCAGTTTCCAGTCGCCGAACCGAACGGCCAGAAAGGTGGCAAACAGCGGTCCGGCAAAGGAAATCAAGGCTTTGATAAACTGGCCGGTGCTCAAAAAACTGGGCAATTTATCTCCCGGTGA
>Ga0334898_1003286_pt1 | contig 13313 bp, 14 predicted proteins | sample GraSluR3_MG_10_FD_207228 | JGI IMG/M metagenome (GOLD analysis project Ga0334898, IMG submission 207228) | Sludge microbial communities from methane-producing bioreactor in Wageningen University, Netherlands - Granular Sludge_3_08-R3 | ecosystem: Engineered > Bioreactor > Anaerobic >... | reverse complement strand
GCACGCCGGCCTGTGCCATTCTTCCCGATCCAACCATTATTGACATCGGCGTAGCCAGGCCCAGCGCACAGGGGCATGCAATAATGAGCACTGCCACGGCATTTACAAAAGCGTAAACATAAGCTGGTTCCGGCCCCCAGGCCGCCCAAACCGCAAAAGTAATCAGCGCAATACCGATAACAATCTGCACAAAATATTTGGCTACCACATCCGCCAGTTTTTGAATGGGAGCACGCGAGCGGCTGGCCTGGTTGACCATTTCGATAATTTGTGCCAGCAAGGTGTCGGAACCCACTTTTTCTGCTTTCATTTCAAACGAGGTGTTCCCGTTAATGGTTCCGCCGGTTACGTTGTCATTTTCCGTTTTATCTGCCGGAATGGGTTCGCCAGTGATCATACTTTCATCCACCACGGCGTTTCCGGAGGTAATTACGCCATCCACCGGAATTTTTTCACCGGGACGCACACGCAAAATGTCTCCGGCCTGAACTTCCTCCAGCGGAATTTCTTCTTCCGCTCCGTTGCGTATGACCCGCGCAACCGGGGGAACGAGGTTCAGCAGGGCTTTAATGGCCGAATTGGTTTTGCTGTGCGCTCTGAGTTCGAGCACCTGCCCCAGCAACACCAGCGTGAGAATAACCGCTGCTGCTTCAAAATAAAGATGGACATTCCCGTTTCCATCTTTAAACTGATCGGGAAAAACACCGGGTATCACCAAAGCAAATACGCTGAACAGGTAGGCTGCCCCAACGCCGATGGAGATGAGTGTCCACATGTTGGGCATCCATCGTACAATGGAACTCCAGCCGCGTTTGAAAAATTCCCGGCTGGAATAAAAAACGACCGGCGTGGCCAGTATAAATTCGACCCATCCCCAGACTTTCTTCGGCGCAATGATTTCTAAATTTATAAAATTAACCATTTCCGACATGGCAATTACAAAAACCGGAACGCTCAAAATCACCGCAATCCAGAATTTTCCGGCCATTTTCTTGTAGGCTTTTTCTTCCTCGCTGATCTCTTCTCCTTTTTCCGGTACAAGGTCCATCCCGCACTTCGGGCAACTGCCGGGGCGGTCCTGTTTCACTTCCGGGTGCATCGGGCAGGTGTAAACGGTTTTTCCTGCACCGGGAGATGGACGTGATTCTTCTTTTACCAGGTGCATCCCACACACAGGGCAGTCGCCGGGCCGGTCGTACATTTTTTCGCCTTCGCAGTGCATGGGGCAGTAATATTTGCCGCCACCTTCCGAAGGACCGTGATGAGAGTTCCCGTGCATTTGCTCACCGTGCCGGTGTTTTTTATGGCTATGCTCATGTTTGTGCTCCCCGTGATGATGATGTTCATGGGGAGTTTGAACATGATGATGCGTGTGGCCGGCTTCCGAATGCAGATGTTTCTCCTCATCCTGTTTTTCCACGGGAACGAGGTACATGCCGCAAACCGGGCACCTTCCCGGCTGGTCGTATGTTTTCTCTCCTTCACATTTCATAGGACAGTAATACGCTCCGTTCCCATTATTTTGCCCGGGAGACGCCACTTTAAATTGTGTATAATCGAATTTTTCGGAATTCCCGTTTCCGCAACAACTGCATGTTTGTTGTGCGGTCATCCCTTCCTCTTCTTTATTTACTTCTGATTTCATAACAAAAGATTTTACATTTCGTACTGCATCAAAATTACAAACCGGACAGACTGAAAATGTTACACAATTTGAAGATTTATTTATATGATTTTTGTGTACTCAAACTTTCTTGAAGAAGTTCCTTTTCTCCTCTACTTCATCCCCGGTCAGGATCAGTAAAAAATTATGCAAACAGTCCGGAAGAATTTTTTCAACAGTTAGGCAGCCAGAATGCCTTTCTCATCGGTTCTCACTTTAAAAACCTCATTTACCGGGGAAATTATAATTATTCCGTCGCCGCGGTAACCGGTTCGCCCGTTTTCCCGGACAATTTTTACAACAGGTTCCACGTGTTCATCCGCTACCAGAATTTCAAGTTTAATAACCCGGTAAGCATCGGCAAAAGGATATTTTGCGCTGATGTGCTCTTTTTCATGATCGGAATACTGTCCCGTACCTTCACATTCAACAAAGGTCATACAGCAATATCCTTCTGTTTTCAGGGCTGTATAAACTTCTTCTGTTTTTCGGTGCCGTATAAAAGCTTTTATGAGTTTCATAACAATCATTTTAAAGTTTTACTAAATATTCTGTTCATTCTCCTTGCAGTTTGCCAACTCCTTTATTTCGCAACTGGCACAACTGCCGTCCTTATTCAATTCGCCATCTTCCAACGCACAGGCGTGCTCAGTGAATGAAGCCTCTTTGTTGAACAACAATTTTACTCCCAGCGCCATCATGGTAAAAGCAATCAGGATAACCGATACGATCAAAATTTTAAAAAACATAACACCCTCCTTTCTTATTAATTTTGGAAGAATATCCCGGAACAAATTGCTCCTGAGACTTTACTCCCTTTTCTTAAAACCAAATTTACTAAACTGTTGACTATTAGTTGTTATGTTATTTTTTTTAAGATTTACATGATTTTTACTTATTTTCTTTAATGCGTATTATTTTTCACAACAAGAGCCTTCTGTCGGGCTTTTATCGTGGATACATTCTGTTGATCCGGGCATCATATTTTGCAATAAAAGATTTCCTGTGTTGTGAACATTTTTCTTTTTAGTTTCGCCTCTTTCATATTTACAACAGCCTGGCAGCTCATTGAAACGCACATCACTGGCACTAAACAATTCGGTATCGTGCCCCTTCATTGTTACAGCTGTCTGAATTTTTTGCAAACTTGTTTTTTGTTCGTTATAACTCACGGTAAGGTTTTGTTTCGATCGATCCCACCGGACATATTCAACCCCTTCCAATGCCAGAGCCACATTTTCAATACGCTCGCGACACATATCACACCGGCCGAGCACCTTAAAATTCTTTGTAACATCTGCCGCAAATGCCTTAAGCCCGAAGACAGTAATAAGTAATAAAATCAAGTTTGTTACTTTTTTATTCATCCTGTTGTTCTTTTAATTTAATGAAATTATTTATTGATTCGAAATAATCTACTTTCCCATAACTTTTTTGGTTTAATACAACAATTGCCTGTGATTTTTTTATCCGGTTGTGTGAAAAAGGGTCGATAGCAAACTGCGACTGTTGAAAATTGTTCATCAGTTTTCTCTGGCAGCGTTTGCAACAGGCGTAAAAAGTTTCATTGCCAATTGAAAAGGCAATTGCCGGCTTACCCTGTATTTCATTGCCGTACATACAAATTTGAGCAGATGGTAATTCTTTATTGGCGAATTCTTTAATCATCCTGCTTTTTGTGATATCTTCCTGCAAATAGTCGATGTAAAAAAACCATAAACTTAAAAGGACAAAAAGAATTCCGGCTGAAATGAACAGACCATTTATAAATTTTTCCTTTTTTGAAACTACGCTTACCGTTTTCGACTTCTTTCTCATACAATATATTCTATTATTTTCTCATCGTTCTAACTCGCAGCAGTCCAGTTTCTTGTTTCCGAACGTTTTCCTGTTACCTTTTGCCAGAAATGTTATAAACCGTTTGAACCTTCCCGGCTTTTTTTCTTCTTTTACAATGTAACCCATGAAATTAATTAACTCCTTTATATAAGCGCATGTAATTGTTAAAGTATTATAATCAATGCTGATTGAGCTGGTTGAAATATCACATGAATCAATACCTTCAACCGATGTAAGTCTCGATTGTAAATACGAAATATCACGGTTATTCAAAGCTTGAGTAACCTTGTAAATAATCGTTTTAGTATAATCGTCCATGATGAAAATTTTTAGTATTGAAAAAAATTGGACGGCGAATTAATCGCCGTCCGCATCAATAATTACAGGTAAGCCGTCACCTCCCACCGGAACAAAGAAAAACTTTGCATTCTCACTCTCCGAAAGCTTATCCTGTACTTCAAGTGACTTAAACTGCAGGTATCTCTGCGTTAATCCCTGGTCTATAATTTGTTGGGCATCTCTCTGTCCTTTTGCTTTTATCCGTTGTATCTCTGATTCTTTTTCAGCTATTTCCATTTCAAATCCTTTCTGTTCAATTTCCTGCTTGGTTGACAGTTTCCTGTCTGTGGCATCGGTAACCGCTTTTGAGTACATGATATGATCCAGGGTTACGCCATTAAGGTCGATATGTTTGCCGGCCAACCGCAATTTTAACCCTTCGTATATCTTCTTTTCCATTTCTTTACTTTTAGCCGAAAGCGACGAATAGTCATATTGTGACATAACACTTCGGGTAACTGAAAAAAACTCAGGTCTTACTACTCTTTCATAAAAATCTTCCCCAATGTCAAGAATCAAATTTGGAAGCTCCTCCCGTTTGGGCCGCAAAATAGCAGACACATCAATATATGTATGTAGCTCATCAGAAGTAAGGATAGCAATTCTTTCCCGGTAACTTTGATATTGCACGTTAACCTTTATCATTCCATTCCAGGGGGCAAGCCAGGTAAGGCCGTCTTCATATACTTTATCTTTTTTTATGCCATCGCCCCAGGCGCGGTTTATTACGCCATTGTAACCGGGGGAAATAACGGCACATTGGCTAAATAGTAGTGATATTACTGTGAAGAAGAAAATTTGATACAAACCATTTTTAATTTGTGTTTTCATAATTTTTAAAATTTGATGTTAATTTTTTGAATTTTTCACTAAAAGATTCCCCGGAGTAACTATACAAGAGCCATAAATCTATAACCGGAACACTACCTGTGCCGATATTTTGGCCTTGACTGTGCAGTATTTGCTGAAGCTTCCCTCTCGTCCAGAAACTTTTTTAACCGATTCAGCGTATCGTTATGTTTTGCCACCAAAGCAAATAAATGGTTGCAATCAGATGGAGATATATGGCATTTTTTTCCCATATCCGACACCGTCACGTTCATGGTTTCGTTATTTGTTTTCATTGTGTCCATAAAGGCGTGCATAAGCTGGCGGTCATTAATTATCTGGTTAAAAACCTGGGATTGGACTTCAGGAGATTTTAGATCGACCTTACTTTCCTGTGAAAAACCTGAGACAGTTGTCAAAATTAAAATGACAAAACTTGTCAAAAAATGAATACGTTTCATAGCTTCTAAATTTTTAATTCTCTATAAAGTTACGTGTTATAAAATTTTATCTATTGCAAAATTTTTGAAATAACTTGCATAATCTTTTAAAATTCAGCACTTTTAATTACCTTTTTAAATTGATTGGGAGAATATCCTGTTACTGCCTTAAATTGATTTGAAAAATAGGCCGGACTGCTGTACCCCAGCTCAAAAGAGATTTCGGAAAAATTCAATTCATCGTAAAGGATAAGCTCTTTCGCTTTTTTAATTTTTTGAAAAATAATGTATTTCTCGATGGTAGTGTTTTCCACTTCAGAAAATATTGAACTGAGATAACCGTAATCTTTATTTAAATGACCTGTAAGAAAACTTGAAAATGTCTGTTTTTCTTTTCTCGTATCTGCATGTCGAATCCAGTACATGACATATCCTTTTATCTGCTCTGTCAGTTGCATTTTTTTGTCTTCAATCAGTTCAAAACCAAGTTTTTCCAGGGCATTTTTTAGTTCTTTCATATTTTCAATTTCACTTACGGATAAAGCCGTTATAACTTTACCCATTTCCACAGTTTTGTAGCCAATCCGCAGCTTGTTTAAAATACCTTCCACGGCCCATAAGCACCTGGGACACATCATGTTTTTTATATGAAGTACATGCGATTCCATTTTTGTGACGGTGTTATCAAATAGCTGGTCTCTACAGAAGGTTGCCGGAGAGAGCCCGACGGAACCGTACCACGATCGGCCAAATTCCCGCCGGACAACCTCTTCGGTTTAACTAAACTTAACTATCCGCATATTCATTCATTTTTCTTCTCTTTTTATTCATGGGAATGCCCTTCATGTGCATTTCCGCTTTTCTTTACATTTACCCGGTCGTATTGGCAGCAACCCGGGAGTTTACTGTATGCTTTATCGGATGCCTTGTGCATTTCAGTATCGTATCCTGCCTTTGCAATCGCCATGTGAATTTTATGCACATCGGTTTTTGAATCATCGAAACTGACCTGCATCAATTTCGACTCTTCGTTCCAGTCGGCAGTTGACACACCTTCTACTGATTTTGCGGCTTTTTCGATGGTTTTTTTACACATCCCGCAGTTACCGTAAACTTTAAATTTTTCGGTTTTATTTTTCCCGAAAGCAGTTGTTACACTAAACATTGCAACAACAATCATTGATAAAATTACTTTTGTTTTCATAATCACTAAATTTTTAATGTTTAACTTATTGTTTTTAAATATTTAACTGTCTCGCTTGTTGTGAGCGGATTTGTTATATTTCCGGTTCTTAAATAAAATATTGTCCGGTTCCCTTCATTCAGGTAAACCGGCTGTGGTGAAGGTTCAATGTAAATCGTACAAATTTCATTGTTTTGAAAGGTATGGAAAGTAATATGGATTTTTGAGCAGATATCTTTGCCAAATGTATTGGAAACGAGCAGTATAATTCGTTGCTGAAAACCATCCCTGTTTTTCTTTTTAAGCGTCCAGTAATCATTTTCGAGGCCTAATATCTGCCCGGTGTCGTCAACACCGATTAAAAGAATTCCTCCATTTGCATTCAAAAAACCTGCGATTTCTTTCAAAACAATGTGTTCCAGGTTTTTGTCGGTTTTTACCTGGCGGTAGTCGTACCTCAGGGATGATTTAAATTCAACAAATTCACTTTCCCCACCGGCTATCAGGTTTGGTAAACTTTGCCGGAGCAGTTGCCGCTTCCCGTAAAGCTGCCGGTTTTTCTTTTTTATGGATTTATAGTAAAACCCGGAGCCAATTCCGGCAACTAGCCCCAAAACAGCAAATGCCAAAGCCATAGGCATCATGTGCAAGCTAAAAGAATGGACGAAACTTTCTGAAACAATCTTTCCGAATTGTGCCCAGGCATCCGGTGAATTATTCGATTCGAACCAATGGATGACCATACTTGCCGGATGAAAAACAAAGTATCCGGCCAACAGCCCGACCAATGAATGGATTGCTGGTTCTTTGTTGTTTTTTGCTATAAAATAAACTGATTGCATAACCCGTTAATTTTGCGGTTTAAAACAAGCCGGAGGGGCCGGGGCCCCTGCGCGGCTTCCTCTTCTCTCTCTCCACCAAATCGTTCTCAGGTTTTCAATTTGTTAAAAGCTGATAACTGCTTCCAACACCAGTCCTTTAAATTCAGCTCCGGCAAACCTGCCGCTCCATGCGTCACCATTATAGCTTTGGTTTACATACTCCAGTTTTGTTAAAACATTATTGGAGAAAAACCATCCTCCGCCTACATTTAACCGGCTGATGTCCAGATCTTCAGTAGCGCTTTCACGTTGTTTACCTTTTACGGTATTGTATCTTCCCCCTACATAAAATTTTTCATCTGCCCCAAACCGGTAAAGTAATTCTCCGGCCAGTTGGGTAAATGCACCTTCTTTGTCGGCCTGAGGTTGGGTAAATTCATTATTCCCGTTTGCACGTTCGATGATGCCGAAAAATTCGAGCCCTTTAAATTTTATAAAAGGATTAAGCTGTATAGCAGTAAGTTTCGTAAAACGTGCGTTATATTGCCCGTCTCGCGGACCTCCCTGGGTATTCCCCTCTTCATCAGGAACGGTGAATAGCACGTTGTAATACCTTGCCCCTCCGCGGTCGCCGCCGTAAAGGTAAGTGCCCGTTGAGGTTCCATTGTTCACATACCATGAACCTGTAAGTCGCACCCTCAGGTCATCGTTCAACTGCTTGTCAATGCCCAATTTACCGTAAAAAGAAGGTTTATTGTCGGAATTGTCGTTCAGGGTAACGTTTTGATTCAACTTACCGTTTGTTAAACCGATAACTGCCAGTAATCCGTTGTTTTGCAGGGTAACTTCCCCAAATGCTTCCGTGGAGAATGCATCCATCAGGTAATTTCCCACAAACGGGTTAAAAATTCCCCTGGCATTGTCTGACCGCCTGAAATGGGCATCGCCGTAGTTAAATTCATCGAGGCCGATGGTGATAGTTGCATACTGCATCAGACCGCTCAAAAACCCGGGGCTAACAAAATCAAGCTTATCCACCTGCATATGTCCACCTTTTATCCACGTTTCATTATGGGCCCTTGACGACAGATAGGTTTTCAGGTGCATCCTGACCCCATCCAGCAATTGTACATCGAGGTTCAGGTTTGCCGATGGAAGGTTAAAATCGGTCCCCAGTTTAACCAGGTTTCCTGCTGTATTGCTTTGGGAAAGTCCCTGAAACTGCATGGCAAAATCGCCGCCGAGATGCACTTTAAGGCCGTCAAAAACAACATTTTCGTCTTTGGGAGTTTCAAATACATTAAGGCCTTTTTTATCGTTCGGCCTGAAAAATTGTAACGTGGGTTGTTGTGCGAACATAATACCCGGAACAAGTAATACAAGTGAAAGGGAAATAATTTTGAGTTTAAAATTTAATTTTTTCATGATTTTTATTTTTTAATTTGTTGATTCAAAGATTGTTTCAAACGAAAGTGTCAGGTCGTCACCGGTACTGATGGCGCCAAACATGGCTTTGGGAGGATTTAATTGAAAATCGGAGAATTTGAATTTCTGAAGACTGGAAAAAAGAATCCCTTCTTCCGCCAAAAAGTATTCGACATCCCAATCGAGTATTCGTGTGTTACCGGCAATAGAAAGTTTAATTTCAGCTTTAACCGATTGGTCTGTAATGGCTTTTATTTCTGCCAGTTCCAAATGTATTTCAGGAACTTTTTCCGATAGTAAAGCTGCATATGCATTCTTATCCATTGCGTTCTTTCCGCTTTTTAGGGAAGTAACCGGTAAAGCAACGGAAAGTGAATTGATACCGGTTATTTTGCCGTTTTCCAGTGTAACCTTTGCGTTCCCCTCTGCCTTTGCCGATTCCATTACCCAGTCGTGGAGGGTTGATGTCCCCTCTATTTTAAAATACTGATGCGGTGAAAGCACAAAGGATAGTTGACCCCATGCCGGTAAAGTAAAAGTTATCAGGAACGAAATAACCAGAAACCGGGATTTTTGAATTCTCTTTTTCATGTCATTAAACTTAAAAGATTAAGATATAACTTGTTAATGGTTATGCCCGCCAGTTGCAGGCATACTTCCCATTTCCTCAGTTTGAAAAACCCGTTGCCCTTTGCGGTAAGTTTGTTTCACTTCGCCGCAGCGCAGCATCATGTCGCCGAAATAGGGATTCAGGATTTCATCCGATTCGCTCAGCCAGAACGCGCCTTTGTCGTCGAATGCCATGGGGCAGAACTGCCGGTAGGTTTTGTCGATTTCCAGGCCGAACGATTCGGTGGTTTCCAGCATGGCTTCGGAAAGCGTGTTAAAATGCTCCCGCTGCTTTTCAATGTCAGCGGTTTCTGAAATCATTTTGGAAGCATCCTGCAATTGCTTTTGCAGGGTCATCCAGTGGTGGTGCGCGTCTCCCTCCAACAGGCTCATGTTCACTTTTTCAACGGCTCCGGAAACTTTTCCGGCCGCTTTTCGGGCGGTTTCCGGGTCGTCGTTCACCAGCGCGTTTTTTACTTCGAAATAAGCGTTGGCCACAGCAGTAATTTGCTCGCGGAAAGCCTGCGGCGTTTCCATGGTTTTGCTTTCGGGCGGGGTCATCATACTGGACTTCCCGGCCAGTTGCGCCGCCGCGTCTATGCTGAAGGTTCCGCTTACGGCAATTTCTTCGCCTTCGTCCAGCCCGCTTTCAACCAGGTAGCTGTCGCCCAGTGCCGGACCGAGAGTCACTTCGCGCATCATAAAATTGACGCCCGTTTCAGTTTCAGCTTTTACATACACCAGCGAACGTTTGCCGGTCCACATTACTGCGGTTTTCGGCACTGAGAGGTTGCCGGCTTTGACAGCCAGTTTGGCCTCCACTTTTCCCGAAGCAAACATCTCCGGTTTCAGCTTTAACCCGCTGTTTGCCATTTCCACCCGTGCTTTGGCCACCCGGGTTTTCGGGTCAATGACCGGATCGAGGTAAGAAATATTTCCTTCAAAATTTTCACCGGGCAGCGACTGGACAGTAAAACTTACTTTATCACCTTTTTTCACCCACGGCATGTCCTGTTCATACACATCGAACAACACCCAAACCCGCGACAAATCAGCAATTTCGTAAATGGGTTGGCCGCGTGAGATGTAGTCGCCAACATTTACTTTTCGACTGGTAACATATCCCGAAACATCTGCCAATACTTCAAACTCTTCTTTGGGAACGCCTGATTGAAGAATTGCTTCGACCTGATTTTCTGTCAGTTTCCAGTTTTTCAGTTTCTCTTTGGCTGCATTGAAAAGCTGCGGCTGCGCGTCTTTTATTTTTTCTGCCTCGAACAGTTCTTCCTGGGCAGTGACCAAATCGGGCGAATACACCGATGCGATAACCTGTCCTTTCTGAACAAATTCACCGGTAAAACTCACCATCAGTTTTTCAACCCGGCCCGGAATGTGCGACGACTGACTGGCAATCCGCCTTTCGTCGGTTTCCACTTTGCCGTTTAACCGCACGGTTTTAACGGGCTCTGCCGCGCCAACTTTTGCCGTGCGCACACTGGCCAGTTTCATAGCCGTTTCCGACATTTTAATGGCCATCGGATCGATGCTCTCGTCCTGATCGTCTTCCAGCGGAATCAAATCCATCCCACAAATGGGGCAGTCGCCGGGCTCGGGTTGCCTGATTTGCGGATGCATGGAGCAGGTCCAAATGGTTTCACCCGCTTCTTCTGTAACCGAATGGTTGTGCCCTTCGTGGGATTCTTCAGCCGAACCGCCGAAAATAAGCCAGCCGGCCAGCAGCCCCACCAGTGTTGCTGCGGCAATAATAATTGTGGATTTATTTGTTTTCATTCTCTATTGTTTTTGCCGTTAAATAATTGATTTTTGCCAGGGCAACCTGAAATTCAGTCAGCGCCGTGGCTTTGTTTTTTTCATACTGAAGCAGTTGTTGCTGCATGCGCAATACTTCTTCAAATTCTTTACCCGAATTGCTATACGCCGTAAACAACAGGTTCAGTGATTGCCGGGTGGTGCCGATTTGTGTCTCATACAACTGAACCAGCTGCCGTTGTTGTTGCAGTTCAAATTTTGCCCGGTCGAATTCCGAAACCAGGATGTTGAGCCTGTTTTCTTTCTGAAGTGAAAAACTTTCCTGCATTAATCGGGCTTCCCTTTCTGCCGCTTTGTATTTTTTGCGGAACAGCGGAATGCTCACCGAAACCATGGGCATCAGGACGTCTTTGCCGTTATCGGTCGATGTCATTCCCGAAGGTTCGCCCACAATCACATAATCGAGGCCAACGCCTACATTGGGAAGTCCCTGTTTTTGGGCAACCACCTCGCTTGCTTCGCTGGCCTTTATTTTCAGGTCCAGTTCGGTGAGAACAGGATTTCGATTCAGCAGCGAATCTTTCGACACGGCAACTGGCAGTTCCTGAATGGAAAGTGAATCGGCCACCACCACCGGCGCGTTTTCACTGCGGTTCAACAGGTTGTTGAAAGTTGAAAGCAACGGCTTTTCCTTGTCGTTCAGAATTTGCAGGCGGGTTTCGGCATCTTTCAGCATAATGTCCACCCGCAATACATCCACCATGGAGCCTCTCCCATTTTCAAATTTTGTTGTAGCAATGGTTTTATACGATTCCAATATGCCGATGTTTTCCTGCTCGATTTGTTTCCATTTGTCAAGCTCGTACAAGGGGTACCATGCGGCAGCTACCTGAAAATACAAGCGGTTCCGGGCATCGAGAAAAGCCTGGTACCGGGCTTCGGCCTGCAAAGAGGCTGCGTCACCGCGGGCTTTCAGCGTACCAAACCACGGGAACATTTGTGTCAGCGAAAATTTGGCGCGTTGTGGTCCCACCCTGGTTTCCACCGGCGAAATAAAATAGCCGAACGAAAAAGCGGGGTCGGGCAGGGTATTCACCTGCGGCACTTTTTGTATCGCTGCTTCAAACGCTTTGTATTCAGCTTGCAGTCCCGGATTATTTTCTGCTGCTATTTTAAAATAGTCGTCCAAAGTCTGGGCAAATCCGCCCGGAATGGTCAGCAGGATTATTAATATGGTATTGAATAGTGTCCTCATTATTTCGATTTTTTAAGTTTCCACTCTTCCCGCAATGAATAGAGCGTGGGCACAATGAAGTAGGTGATTGCTGCCACAATCATTCCTCCAAATGAAGGTATGGCCATGGGTACCATAATATCGGAACCTTTCCCGGTTGAAGTTAAAACAGGCAGCAGGGCTATAATGGTAGTGGCCGAAGTCATTACCGCCGGTTTTATTCTGCGTTGTCCGGCCTCCACCACGGCCGCGCGTACGCCTTTTAAATTATCGGTTTTGTTGCGTGCAAAACTCTGGTCGAGGTAGGTTCCCATGACCACACCGTCGTCGGTGGCCAGGCCAAACAGGGCAATAAAACCTACCCAAACGGCCACGCTCAGGTTCACCGTTCCCATCTGGAACAGGTCGCGCAGATTGGCGCCTAACACTGAGAAGTCGGCAAACCAGGTTTGTCCGTAAAGCCACAGCATAATAAAGCCGCCGCTGAATGCCATGGCAATTCCTGTGAAAATCATCAAAGAGGTGGATACCGATTTAAACTGAAAATAGAGGATCAGAAATACGATAATCAGCACCACAGGAACGATAATGGAGAGCCGTTTCTCGGCCCGCACCTGGTTTTCGTAACTCCCTGAAAATTTGTAGCTGATGCCGGCAGGAACGGTCAGTTCACCCGAGTCGATTTTAGCCTGGATGGCTTTGCGGGCGTCATCTACCACTGTTACTTCGGCAAATCCGTCCTTTTTATCGAATAGCACGTAGCCCGTTAGAAAGGTTTCTTCGCTCCGGATCATTTGCGGTCCGCGCACGTATTCCAGTTCAACCAGTTGTCCCAGTGGAATTTGTGCCCCGGTTGGTGTGGGAATAAGTATTTTTTCCAGCATTTCCGGGTCGTCGCGCAGTTCGCGCGGGTAGCGCACCCGCACCGGAAAACGCTCGCGGCCTTCCACCGTAGAAGTTATTTTCATACCGCCTACAGCCGTTTCGATGGTTTGCTGCACATCTTCCACATTCAGCCCAAAGCGGGCAATTTTTTCCCGGTCGATGTTCAGGTGAAGGTAAGGCTTTCCCACGATGCGGTCGGCAAATGCAGCCTCGCCTTTTACCGAAGGCACTTCCTTGAGAATTCCCTCCAGTTTCATCCCGAAATCTTCGATGGTTT
>Ga0334898_1003285_pt1 | contig 13321 bp, 9 predicted proteins | sample GraSluR3_MG_10_FD_207228 | JGI IMG/M metagenome (GOLD analysis project Ga0334898, IMG submission 207228) | Sludge microbial communities from methane-producing bioreactor in Wageningen University, Netherlands - Granular Sludge_3_08-R3 | ecosystem: Engineered > Bioreactor > Anaerobic > Unclassified... | reverse complement strand
TGCCCAAGCCGGCCTGGCCAGGTTGGCCTCGGGATCTTCTCGTCCGGTCGCCCGCACCGGTTCGGAGCCTGGGCTCTCTGGGGTTGCGCGGATTGTTAAACTTTTGTGATGGGGCGTCCTCGGGGGTGAAAGGGGCGGAAAGGAGATCGGCTTGAAACACGTCCGCCAGGGGCCCTGGAGGGGCTTGTCAATGCCTCCTGGCGACCTGGACGCGATTTGTGTCTTCGAGGCCCACGAAAAGGCCTCAAATCATCGCCTATGAATCGCTCAAAGCCCTGGGGCGCAGGGGATTGCGCGATCGGCAAATTGGACCTGGCCAGGCCTTCCGCGGTAGAATGAGGTATGGAGATCCCGGCGTTCCCGGCCAATCCCAGCCTCGGTCCTGAGGTCCTCGCGTTGCTGGAGGATTGGCCTCGAGGGATTCGGCCTTCGCGGGCCCGGCAGGCTGCCTTGTTGGAGGAGGCCCTGGTCGAACTGGAGCGTTTCGGTCCCCTGCTCGAGGTGCGTCTGGGGCAGGTGCTCGCACCCCTGGTCCGGGGAGGGCACAAGCACCTGGGCTACGTCACGCCGGCGGTCTTCTGTCGCGAAGAGCTGGGAATCTCGGGGACCGCTGCCTGGGATGCGGTGCACCTGGCGGAGGGGCTCGGGAAACGGCCGATCCTGCGGCAGGCCTTCCTGGAGGGCAGGCTTCCCCGGACGCACGCCTTGGAACTGCTGCGCCTGGATTCCCAGGAGGATGCGGCCTGGGTGGCTCGGGCCGCTGCCATGTCGGTGCAGGAATTGCGCCGGGCCTGCAAGCCCCTGCGCTCGTCCTCGGCTTCTGAAGACAAGGAGACATCCCGGGTTCGGACCTTCGACCTGGAGGCCGAGCCCTACGCCACCTGGCTGGCCGCGGTCGAGCTGGCCCGGCGCCGCGAGGGCCGGGACCTGGGCCCGGCCAACGTCCTGGAGCAGATCCTGGCCGAGTTCGCGGCGGCCCGGCCGCTGGACGTCCCTTCTCCCTTCCAGCGGGATCCTCGCTGGGGCACCACGGTGCCTGCCGCGGCCTCGGACCTGGACAGCGAGGTCGCCGCCCCGATTGCGCTTCCCCTCCAGTGCGACCCTCGGTGGAACGTCACGGTGTCTGCCGCAGCGCTGGCCGCGGGCAGTGAGGACGCCGGCCTGCCTCTGCCTTCCTTCCAGCGTGATCCGCGCTGGCCGATCACGCCGCCGGCGGTGTCCCCTGACGCGGGCGGGGACCAGGCTGGATCGGTCGGCGAGGCGCCCCAAGCCGCCGGCGAGGGCGCCCGGCCGAGCGGCGAGGCGTCCGACCCGGGTGGCACGGAAGCCGGTTCATGCCTGGCGAAGCCCGAACCTGGAGGTGAAGAAGCCCTTCCGCCCCCCGAACTCCATGGCCTGCTGCGCGAGGCACTTCCCCGCAGCCCGCGCAAGCTGACCTTCCTGGCCCGCAGGCTGCTGGTCTCGCGAGTGCGTCTGGAGCTGCAGCACGGCCGGATCCTGCGTCGGGTACAGGAGGGTCGGCTGTACCGCGAGGCGGGCAGGCGCTCCTACCGTGCCTGGCTCACAAGCCGGGGGATTGCGCCCAGCACCGCCTTCCAGGCCACCGCCCGGGACCAACGCCTGGAGAAGCACGGCTTGCTGCGCCAGGCCCTGTCCGAAGGCCGACTGGCGCCTGCCAAGGTGGACCTGCTGCTGCGGTTGCCCCGGCGGGCCGATGTCGAGAGTTGGGCGGCCTATGCCGAAGAGCACACCTGCCGCCGCCTGGAGGACGCGGTGGAGGCCGCCCTGGTCCTGGCCAGTCGCTTCCCGGCGACATGGACGCATCGAAGGGGTTCGGCCCCGAGGGAGGAGGAGACCCTGGACGATTTCCGTCGGCAGGCCGGCCTGCAGGGCTTCGAGGCGACCTTCGAGGATCTGGCCCAGGCGTTTGATCAGGCCGAATCCAAGCGGTCCGCGCCCGAAACAGTCCAGACATCCGCAGCGCCGGCGGCCGTGCCCGGCCCCACCTCCGGTGCGGCGACCCCGACTGAAGAGCCGGACCCCGGATCGAGGCCCCTGGCGGCGACCTGTGAGGGTGGTGACGCCCTTGGGATGAAGGCCCGCCTACCGGGCGCTTCCAGTCGGCCCGCTCCCGCAGGCCCTGAGGCCAGCCAGCCGCCTTCCACCATCCGCCTGCGCCTGGTCCTGCCGGAATCCCTCGACCGGTTGCTGCTGGCTGCCGAAGCCACGCTGCGAGGGGACGCCGAGGAGCCCCTGACCCCCGAGGAGTGTCTGTATGTCCTGTGCCTGGTCTTCCTGCGCCAGGCGGGTTCCGAAGACTCAAGGCAGGGTCGGGTGCGCCGGCAGGCCCTGGAGCGGGCCGGCTACCGCTGCGAGGTTCCCGGGTGCGCCTGTCGGACCAACCTGCATGTCCACCACATCCAGCGGCGCTCCCAGGGCGGGTCGGACGAGCTCGAGAACCTGGCGGTGGTGTGCTCGAGCCATCACCTGCGCCACCTGCACGGTGGCACCATGCGGGTGGAGGGGGAGGACCCGAGCACCCGCATCTGGGAGATCGGCCTGCAGGAGGGTGAACCCTGGCGGGTCTGGTGCGATGAGCGCCTGGTCGACGGAGAGGCGCTGGCCGGGGAGGCGGTGGAGGCCGATTCGCCCGAAGCCGAGCGGGTCGAAGCGGATGGTCGCCTGGTCGACGGAGAGGCGCTGGCCGGGGAGGCGGTGGAGGCCGAGTCGCCCCCCGGTGAGGATCGGGTCTGCGAGGCTGTTCCGGAGTACCGGTGCGGACCGCTCCTGCCCCCGCCCGGGACCCGGGTCGCCTGAAGCCGCCCCGGGTCGCGACCGGGCTTCCCTGACGCCAGGCGATCGGGCTCCAGGGGCCCGGCCGGGTTCCCAGGGGCTCTGCGCGACGAGTCGCGCGGCCTGCGACAGCCCCCCCCCTCTCCCGCAGGATCGGCCTCAGGCCTCGCGTTCCAGCAGCCGGTCCACGATGAAGGTCGCCACGTGGTCGGCGAAGGTTCCCTTGCCGAAGCCTCCGTCGAAGCCCAGCTCGACGGCCAGCTTGTTGCCGATGCGGCTGCCGCCCACCAGGACGATGAACTGCTCGCGCAGGCCCCGGGCCTGCAGCATCTCGATGAACTGGGTCAGGTTCTGGATGTGGACGTCCTTCTGGGTGACCACCTGCGAGATCAGGATGGCGTCCGCCTTCACCTTCACCGCGAAGTCGATCAGCTTCTCGTTGGGGACCTGGGCGCCCAGGTTGTAGGCCTCGAATTCCGGGTAGCGCTCCAGGCCGAAGTGGTGGTCGTACCCCTTCATGTTCATGATGGCGTCGATGCCCACCGTGTGGGCGTCAAAGCCCGTGCAGGCGCCCACCACCACGACCTTTCGTCCCAGCCGGGTCCGCACGATCTCGTTGGCTTCGTCCATGGTGTAGACGCTGGGGCCGGTGGCCTCCTCGACCTGGATGGTGGACAGATCGATGCCCGTGGCCGTCCGGCCATAGGCCACGTAGAACGAGAAGTCCTCTGCCAGGGCGTGCGAGTGGACCACGTCCACCTGGTCGAATCCCCACTTCTCGACCAGGTGACGCGCGGCCTCGCGGCCAAGGGGGCCTTCAGGAACGGGAAGGGTGAACGAGAACTGGACCGCCCCGTCGTCCAGGGTATCTCCGTAGGGTCTGGCAATCATCAGGTTTCCTCCTAGTTGGCGGTCAGGCCCAGCTCGTTGGCCAGCCAGGTCTCGAAGGGGTTGTAGTAGTTGGGGCCCTTCTCCTGGATGCCCTCCAGGCCCTTGCCCATGTCCCGGGGGCGCTTGACCTCGGCGAAGAGGCCCTGCTCCAGGGCTTCCATCATCCCGATGCGTTCCAGGACCTCCAGGAAGTCGACGGTCTTGTCCAGCACCTCGCGGGCCCGGCTGACGATGATGCCATCCTTCTTGAACTCGATCTCCGAGGCGAAGTCCTTCATGCTGTTCATGACGTAGCGGGCGTTCTCCAGGGACAAGGCCCGGTCCATCATGAAGGGGGTGTGGATGGCCTCGGTCAGCATCCCCAGCAGGTGGATGCCCTGCTCGGTCGCCATCGAAGCGAAGTTGAACATGGCGTTCTGGACGTGCCCCATGAAGATGTTGCCCGTCATGTGCTTGGTCGGGGGCATGTACTTCAGGGGGTGCTCGGGGAAGATCTCCCGGGCCATCCGAGCCTGGGCCAGCTCCCAGAGGAAGCCGTTGGGGATCGAGGGGTCCATCTCGAAGGCGTGCCCCAGGCCCATCAGGCGCGGGGGCAACCCGGCGTCCCGGGCGAAGCGTTCGTTCAGGAACTGGCTGGCCAGGACCGTGTGGGCCTTCTCGACCGCATCCGAGGTGGTCAGGTAGTTGTCCTCGCCGGTGTTGATGATGATCCCGCCGAAGGAGTTGATCATCCGGCTGAACTTCTGGTCGACGAAGGTCCGGTACATGTTGATGTCGCGGAAGAGGATGCCGTAGATCGAGTCGTTGAGCATCATGTCCAGGCGCTCGATCGCCCCCATGGCCGAGATCTCCGGCATGCACAGGCCCGAGGCGTAGTTGGTCAGGTGGATGTAGCGCTCGTGGCGCTCCATCTCTTCGTCCAGGGCCGCCCGCATGATGCGGAAGTTCTCCTGGGTGGCGTAGGTGCCGCCGAAGCCTTCGGTGGTGGCCCCATAGGGAACATAGTCCAGCAGGCTCTGGGCCGTGGTGCGGATCACCGCCACCACGTCGGCTCCCTGGTACACCGCCGCGCGGGCCTGCTTGACGTCTTCGTGGATGTTGCCGGTGGCCACGATCACGTACAGCAGGGGCGAGTGGTTCTTGCCGGCATAGCGTTCCTTGCAGGCGGCCCGCCAGGCGCGTCGGGCCTTGACGTGGGTGGCGAAGGACTCGACCAGTTCCTCGGCCTTGCGCTCCAGGGCGCCCCGGTCGCCCAGCGGGAGCTCGTCCACCCGGAAGCCCTGGGCGATTCTCTGGTTGAGGCCTTCGATGGTGTCCCCGGTGCGCAGCAGGGCGTTGACGTAGGGCAGAAGCGCTCCGTCTTCCAGCCGGTCGCGCACCTGGTCCACCACCAGGTTGGGCACGGGGACCCCCTCGGCGTTGGCGCCGTCTGCGCCTGCCAGGCGCAGGGTGGCCCGCTCCACGCTGACGGTGGTGTGTCTCTCGATGAACTGGTTCACCGGGCGCGCGATGCGCTCGGCCAGCTCGCGGGCCTGGTCGATTCGGTCCTGGGGCAGGCCCAGCTTGGATTCCACGGGTGCAGTCATGATGTCGTCTCGTTTCCTTCCAGGAAGAAGCGTTCGGCCCGGCCGGCCAGGGCCGGGTCCATCCCCAGGAGAGTCGCCACGGCCAGGGCGTCGGAGTTCCTGGGGATCCCCTCGTCGGGGACGAGGAGGTACTCCATGTGGTTGTCGATCAGCCGGATTCGCTGGTCCAGATCGGTCCCCGTGGCCTGGCCGGAGTCCGGGCCTTCCGCCTTGGCCTGGCCGAAGTCCAGCCCTTTCCTGTCCAGCCCCTTCATCCTCAGGTAGCGAACTCCTGGAAGGCGTCGCACCCCCCGGAAGTGGGTGGAGAAGAGCGCCACCGCCCGGGGATTTCCGGCCAGGGCTTCGAGGATCGCCGAGATCAGGGCTTCGGCCTCCTGGGAATGGGTGGTCCGGGCGAATTCGTCGAAGAGCGCCAGGGTCGGCTGGTCCAGGTCCCGCCAGACCCGATTGAACTGACGGACCTCGAAACCAAAGCCGGACAGGCCCTGGCTGGGACCGCGCTCGGCCCCCTCGCCGACGTAGTGGAAGCTGTGGAAGACGCGGGTGACGAAGCGTCCGGCCGGGACGAAGAGTCCGGTCTGCGCACATGCCTGCAGGAAGGCCAGGGTCTTGAGGACCACCGTCTTGCCCCCCATGTTCGACCCGAAGACCACCGTGGCGCTGGTGTCGAAGGTGGCCTCCAGGGGGCGATAGGTCGTCCCCAGTCGCCGGCAGGTCTCTTCGCAGGGCACGAAGCGGCCGCCCTGGATGTGGATCGGTCCCTCCAGGGTCAACCGAGGGCGGGTCAGGGCCTGCTCCCGGCTCAGACGGGCTCGGGCCAGGGCCAGGTCAAAGGCCTGCACCGCCCTGCGACAGGCCTCCAGGTGGGGAAGCTCGGCTCGAACCCGGGACGAGAGGTCTTCCAGGACCCGGTCCTCGGCCGCCCGTTCGCGCGCTTGCAGTCCCGAGCGTTCCTCCTCCAGGCGCAATTCCTCGGCGCTGGCGCGGGGCCGTACCAGGACGTGGGCCTGGTCATAGGCCTCGACCAGCAGCCATCGCTCCATCCGGGCCAGTCCGGCCTCGGGCGAATCCCCAGGGGACCTCAGGCGTTCTCGGGGCACCACCAGGAATTCCCGGGTGCCGAAGCCCAGGTTCCATGCCTCTTCGATCTCCGCGGCCCGTCGGGCCCGGACCCGGGCCAGGGTCTCGTCCGCGCGCCGGATCTCGGCACGGATCCCGGCCAGCTCGTCGGAATACTCGTCCGAGACGTAGAAGGTCTCGGGGCTCTGCCGACCGACCCCCAGGCGCTCCAGCAGGTCCTGGCAGGGCCACTCCAGTCCGAAGAACCGTTGCACGGACTCGGGGAGCCTCTGCACCAGGGCCCGGTAGTTGTGCAGGAACTTCTTGACCTGGAAGAGCTCGACCTCGTCGTACAGGGCCCTCTCTTCACGGGGGATGCGGGGAAGCCGCTTGAGATGGTGGCTCAGGCGGCTGGCCTGGAACTCGTCGCACCCGTCCAGCAGGTCCAGGGCCACCTGGGTCTGGTCCCACAGGGCCTCCAGCTCGTCGGCCCGGGTCTGCACTGGTCGGCGGGCGTGGACCTCCCGGCCAAAGGGGGTCAGGGGCCTGAACTTCTGCCAGAAGTCGTCGAACTCTGCGTAGGTGAAGAATTCCCGCATCAGGCCGCCTCGTAGGGGTTGAACAGGATCCGCGGGGCCCCGTGGGGTCCCAGGGCCTCCAGGAAGGCCTGCCGGCTCAGGTCGCGCAGGATCACCGCGAAGCAGAGCAGGTGGAAGGTGCGCCGGACCAGCACGCGCCGCGCCTCCAGCGCCCGGAGGAACTCGGGGGGCTCGACGAAGACCTTGGTGAAGTCCTCCAGCGAGAAGGCCGTGGCCCCCTGGGGCAGGGCCCGCAGCCCTTCAGACGTCAGGGGGCCTTCCAGCCGCAGCACCTCCGGATCGCGGCCGTCGTCCAGGGGCAGGTCGGCCAGTCGGTCCAGGAGGCGGATGCGCGCGGCCACCCGGGCCAGGTTGCCGCGGTCGGCGCGCACCGCGAAGGCGAACTGGAGCCTGCCTGCGGACCGGGTGGACTCCGGCCCGGGCGGGGCCCATCCGGGAAGGGCGGCAATCTGGGTCATCCGGGCCACGGCCCCGTCGATCAGGGCCGAGGCTGCCCAGCCTTCAGCCCGGATCAGGGTCATGGCCTGGGACAGCGCGCTGAAGTGTTCGGCGCCCACCAGGGTGACGCATCCCTGCCTCCGGGCCCGGCCCAGCACCAGGCGGCCCAGGGCGACGCGCCCGGGCACGGTGTGCAGGATCTCGAAGCGGGACTCGGAGGCGCGGGCCAGGGGTTCGGTGGTCAGGACGACGTCGCCGGGTTCCACCCGGATTCCGGCCGAGCGGCTGCGCTTCGCCGGGCCTGAGGCTCCGTCCGACCCGATGGTGAACAAGGCCACCGGGCCTGCCTGCCGGGCGTGGGGGAGTGCCAGGCTCAGGAAGGCCGTCTTCCCAGAGCCCTTCTCAAAGCCGGTGATGGCCGTGACCGCTCCCGCCACGCCCCGCAGGACCTGCTCCAAGGCGTCTCAGCCGTTCTTCCGCAGCTTCAGCATCTGCCGGACATCGTCGGGACGGGCCACCTCGAAGCCGGCCTCCAGGACCAGGCGCTTGCAGCGCTCCACCAGCTCGGCGTTGGACTTCGCCAGGACGCCCTTGGAGTAGTAGACGTTGTCCTCGAAGCCGACGCGGACGTGTCCGCCCATGCCCAGGGCCCCGAAGACCGCCGGCAGGCTGGCCCGGCCGATGCCCATGACCGTCCAGTTGGCGCCGGCGGGCAGCTTGCGCAGGAAGAGATCCAGCACGTCCACCTCGTATTTGACGCCGCCGGGGACGTTCATCACCAGACCATAATGGAGCGGGCCATCCAGCAGGCCTTCCTTGATCAGCACGTGGCTGGCGTAGATGTGCGACAGGTCGAAGCACTCCAGGGTGGGGCGCACGCCGTGGTCGCGCATGGCCTGGGCGAACTCGCGCATGATCGGCAGGGTGTTGACGATGTACTCGTCGCCGAAGTTCACCGTGCCGCAGTCCAGGCTGGCCATCTCGGGCTTCAGGGTGACCGGCTGCAGGCGTTCGGCCGGGGTCATCCCCACGGCGCCGCCCGTGGTGGTCTCGATCACCAGGTCGCACTTGCGCCGGATCAGCTCGATGGCCTGACGGAAGACCGCCAGGTCCTGCGTAGGTTGCCCGGCCTCATCGCGCACGTGGAGGTGCACGATCGAGGCGCCAGCCTCCCAGGCCTCGTAAGCGCTCTGGGCGATCTCCTCCGGGGTGATCGGCAGCGCGGGGTTCTGCTCGCGGGTCGTCTCGGCTCCGGTGACCGCGCAGGTGATCATGACCTTTCTCATGGGTGCCTCCAGGACGGAAGGGGGAACGGCCCTCGTCGAGCCGTTCCCCTCCGCAGGGTCGGCCGCTCTGGGGTGTGAGCGGCAAGGGTCGGTCGTCGCGTCGGCTCAGGCCGTCGGGAAGGCGGCGGCCACGATGGCCAGGGCTTCGCGGATGATCTGCAGGGCGCGGGTCAGGTCCGCCTCGGTGTGGCCGGCACAGATGTACCAGTGGTGGAAGGGCTGGATGAAGAGCCCGCGGCGGATGGTCTCGGTATAGAAGCGCTCGCGACGGGCCTTGTAGTGGGAGTCCACCCGGTCGAAGGTGAGGAAGGGCATCGGGGGGATCCCCGAGACGGTGACCGGCACGCCCGAGTCCGCCACCAGGCGCTCCAGTTCCTCCAGGAAGCGGGTGCCCCGCTCCCAGATCGTGTCCAGGGTCTTCTCCCTCTCCAGGATGTCCAGGCACTTCATGGCCGCGACCATCTCCAGGGAGTTGGGGAAGAAGGTGCTGGAGATGAAGACCTTGCTCTCGCAGACCTTCATGTACTTTTCCTTGCCCACCACGGCGCTGATCGGGTAGCCGTTGGCCATGGCCTTGCCGAAGGTGGACAGGTCCGGAGTCACGCCATAGCGCTGCTGGGCCCCGCCCATCGACACCCGGAAGCCCGTGCGGATCTCGTCGAAGATCAGGACCGCGCCGTAGCGGTCGGCCAGCGCCCGCACGCCTTCCAGGTAGCCCGCTGGAGGGGCCATGACCGGCGCCGCCAGGGGGTGGCCGACGGGGGTGATGATGATGCCGGCGACGCGGTCCTTGTTGCACTCCAGCCTGGCCTCCAGGTCGGCCAGGTCGCCGTAGGCAAACTCCTCGGTCAGGTCCTGGAAGGCCTGGGGCACTCCGCCGTGGTTCTCGACGGCCCAGTCGTGCCAGCCGTGGTAGCCGCAGCGCAGGATCAGGTCGCGGTCGGTGGCGCCGCGGGCGATGCGGACGGCCACCGAGGTGGCGTCCGAGCCGGTCTTGACCAGGATCACCATCTCGGCCGAGGGGATCAGCCGGGTCAGGCGCTCCTGCAACTGGTTCTGGATCGGCTGCACCAGCGAGAAGCAGAAACCCTTGTCCATCTGGGCCTTGACGGCGTCGTTGATCTCGGGCTCGTCATAGCCCAGGATGATCGGCCCGTAGGCGCACAGCATGTCGATGTAGTCGTTGCCGTCGACGTCCACGATGTGGCCGCCGTGGCCACGTTCGATGAAGATCGGGTACTCGCCGACCACGAAGTTGTAGGGACGGCGGATGCCCATCATCCCGCCGGGAGTCAGCCTCTTGGCCTCCTCGTACATGGCCATGGACCGGGTCAGGTTCAGCCGGGGCATCTGGGTGGAAGTCTGTTCAGACATAGCGCTCCTCGAAGAACTTGCGGAGCCGCGGGTTCTCGCGCAGCTCCCAGAGGGTGATCTCGGCGTGGTCCCTGGCGTAGCCGTTGCCCACGATCATGGTGACGTCCTTGCCGACGCCTTCGGCTCCCAGGGCCGCCTTGGTGAAGCTGGTGGCCATCGAGAAGAAGTAGACCAGGCCGCCCTCGCGGGCGGGAAGGATGCTGGCCATCTCGGTGTTGGGCACGTTGACGCAGTTGATCACGACGTCGTATTCCCGACCGTGGTTGGCTTCCAGGACCTTGCCCAGGAAGTCCAGCACGTTGGTGGCGTCCGAGCGGGTGGCCTCGTGGACCAGACCCATCTCCAGCAGCATCTTCGCGTCGGCCTCCTTGCGGACGTTGCCGACCACGCGGCCGGTGGGGCCCACGCGCTTCATCGCCTCGTAGGCCACCAGCATCCCGGACTTGCCGTTGGCTCCCAGGATCAGCACCGAGTCGCCGGGCTTGACCATGCGGGCCGCCTGCGCCGGGGCGCCGGCCACGTCCAGGGCGGCCAGGGCCAGCTTCTCGTCCATGTCCTCGGGAAGGCGGGCATAGACCCCGGACTCGAAGAGGATGGCCTGCCCCTCGATGTCGACGCGGTCGAGATCGGGGTGGACCGCCAGGATCCGGTCGATGCGCAGGGGCGTCAGCGAGAGCGAGACCAGGGAGGCGATCCGGTCGCCGGGCTTGAGGCCGCGGTCCTGCAGGGCGCTGCCCACCTTGGCGATCTTGCCGATGAACATGCCTCCAGAACCCGTCACCGGGTTCTGCATCTTGCCGCGCTGGCCGACGATCTCCAGGATCCGGGCCTGGATCTTCTCGACGTCGTGGCCGGCCTCCGTCTCGATCTGGGTGAAGCTGGCCGAGTCGATGTTCAGGGCGATCACGTCGACGAGGATCTCGTTGTCGTGGACCACCGAGAAGTCGTTGTTGAGCTTGGTGGCGGGCTGGGGGAGAACGCCCGCGGGTTCCACCACCCGGTGGGACCCGTATTTGCAGGCCGTGGCCATCGTGACATCTACCTCCTGGAGATCCGGAAAAATCCGGTCATTTCGGGCGCTCGTTCTTGTCGGTCAGAGAAGATCCTGCCGTCCTCCAGGGCGGTCGCCAGGGGCTTGGAGAAGGGCCGCACCGACCCGATGTCGCGGGGCACGCGGCGGGTCTGAACGCGGGGCGACTGCGCGTCATGTCAGCTTGTTTACAGCGCAGCCCCTGACCCCCTGGACGCCGGGCGGGATACTGGGGAAATGACTCGATCGGCTGAGGGAACCAGGAAGCGACCCGACTGACATGACCCAGGTCCAATCCCCTCCGGCGCAGGCCGGAGAGTCCGCTTTGCCGGCTTCGCCACCTTCCAGGGGCGGGCGTGGGTTCCGGCTGCCCACTCGGCAGTCCTTGCTGGATTTCGGCCTGATTTTCGGCGGAATGGCCTTCGCCACCGCCGCCGGGTTCATCCTGAAGGTCCTGATCGGCCGCGGATTGGGCGATACCGGCCTGGGCATCTTCGCGATGTGCTACGCAACCCTGACGGTGACCACCACCCTGGGCGACGTCGGCATCCGCCACAGCCTGATCACCCTGGCCTCCCGGACCCGAGCCGAGGACCCCGTGCGGGCTCAGGGCTACGTTGCCGCCGGCCTGCTCTTGAAGCTGGTCACGGGAATCGTGGTGATGGCGCTGGGTTGGGTCCTGGCTCCGTGGGCGGCGGAGGTCCTCTTCCGCAAACCCCAGGTCGCTCCCTATCTGCAGATCACGGCCATGGGCTTCCTGCTGTGGGGGCTTTGGGACGGCGTCGAGGGCAGCCTGCAGTCCAGTCAGCGCTTTCGAAGCAGCGCGATCCTGCGGGTCCTGCTGGAGGGGACGCGCCTGACCTCCTTCCTGGTCCTGTGGTTGGGGATGGAGGGGCGGTTCCTGAGCATGGACCGCTTCTTGTGGCTGTATTTCCTGGCACCCCTGCTGGCCGTCCTGATCGGCTCCTGGTTGCTGAACTCCAGCCTGAGGCCGCGTTCCGGTCAACTGTTGGAGAGCCTGAAACGCCTGGTGGCTTTCGCGCCGGGGGTCTTCTTCTTCCGCACCGCCACCATGGCGCTTCTGTTCCTGGATTCGCTGGCCCTGGCTCGATACGGAGAGCTCAGCCAGGTGGGCCAGTACGAGGCGGCCAAGGGCCTGGCCTATGCCATCCTCGTCGTCAGCGAGTCCCTGGGGATGGTCCTTCTGCCGAAGGTGAACCTGGTCAAGACGCGCGAGGCCATGAAGGCGGTGCTGCGCCGCTTCATGGTCTACTTCGCGATCCTGGCGGTGGCGGCCGCCCTCTGGCTTTCCGTGGCAGGAGCGCTCCTGGCCCTCTTCGGGCCGGCCTTCACCCGTCCCGAGGTGGTCCGGACCTTCCAGATCCTGGTGGTGGCGACGCTCTTCACGATTCCTGCCACGACGCTGGCGATGGTGATGCTGGCCCTGGGGCAGCCCGGTCTCCTGGGCCGGGTGGCGGCAGCGCAGGTCCTGCTGGGGCTCTTCACCTATCCGGTCACGGTGGTCCAGTTCGGCATGGTGGGCACGGCCCTCACCACCGTGGGGCTTCAGTTGCTGGGGGTGCTGGCGCTGACCGTGGCGCTTCGCCCGTTGCTGGCCGGAGGGGGCGCCGTCTCGCCCTTCCCGGACGAGGGAGCCCGAGGCCCGGCCTGACCGGAATCCGCCCTCTACCGTGGCATTCGGCCGCCGTCCGGGCCTGAAGAGCCGTCTTGCGGAGGGCGCATCTTGTGGCCGCACGCGCGCCGGATTCCACCTGAATCCACCATCTGCCGGATTCCAGTTGGCAGGTTGGCGCGCCCGCGATATAATGAGCTTCCCGACAGGGCCAGCGAGGCAGAGTGTTTCAAGAGGAAGGACGCAAAGAGGCTGTGGGAGACGGATCTCCACCCCTGGAGGACCCGAGTCCCCAGCCACAATCCAATCCATCCGTCCAGGCTGAAGTCTCCGCGCCCCAGCCCGCCTCCCCTTCTCCACCTCCACAAGTCCCGATGCCGGACCTTCAACGCCTGATCAGCGAGGCCTCGCTTCACCTGGACCCTCCCGAGCGGGAGACCGTGCACAGGGCCTTCGAGGTGGCCCAGGCTCGGCACGAAGGGCAGTTCCGGACTTCTGGAGAGCCCTACGTCCTCCATCCGGTCGAGGTGGCTCACATCCTGTCCACCTATCGCCTGGATGCCCCCACCCTGGCCTCCGCCCTCCTGCATGACGTCGTGGAGGACACCGGGGCCACGCTCGAGGATCTTCGC
>Ga0334898_1003282_pt1 | contig 13338 bp, 10 predicted proteins | sample GraSluR3_MG_10_FD_207228 | JGI IMG/M metagenome (GOLD analysis project Ga0334898, IMG submission 207228) | Sludge microbial communities from methane-producing bioreactor in Wageningen University, Netherlands - Granular Sludge_3_08-R3 | ecosystem: Engineered > Bioreactor > Anaerobic >... | reverse complement strand
CTTAAGCGATGGAAATCTGGCTGTTCCAGGTGATGTTTTGCCTTTAAAAAGGGGAGAACAGTTAGTAGTTGTTAGTAAACAGTTTAAAATATTTTAGTCAAAGATCTGTGATTATTAATCATCATCATTTACTAAGTCCTATCCACTGAATATGGAAAATTGGCATAAAATAGGGTTAGATTTGGGAAAAATTCTTTTTATAACCTTTTTTAGAAATGGAAGTATTCCATTCAAAATAATGATATCCCATCTGTGACTATGGAAGATAAGATAATTAACAAATATTTCCATGGAATAGATTGGATGATGGAGTTTCCTATGGATAACCGTTTTAATCGTAAAAATAAGAATAATAACTTATAAATGAATTTATTAAGTCTTTAATGGAGGTTTTTACATCAAAACCAGCAATTCACATCTTAATATGGGTCATACCCTAAGATTTCTATACAGAATTGGCGAATTAATTGCTCCCTATTTGAGTTTTATTTTCGTCATAATTTTCATAGTACCCTGGATAAATGGTAAACTTCAATTTCACAACTCTAGTGACGTTTTAGTTTTGGTAGAGGTTTTTGTTTTAAGTTCAGCCACTTTATCCCTTTTAACCTTCACCTATATAGTGGCACTGACAGATTTACATGAAAAGGTGAAAAAATCTATGGTAATTGCAGGTGAAGCCTACTTTGTAGCCACTGTCCAATTCATTGCAGGATTAGCACTTTTCATGCTGGTAAACCTCACTGTGGACCATTTCATAAATCAGAATACTTTAACTTTAAGTTTCAGTCTGGGTGGAGTGCTATTTATAGTCCTATCTTTAATTCAGTTAATTGGGATCTACGAAGTTGCCTCAGCTTTATCAAAATTCATAAGAGGCGTATTTGAAGTTTACAAATCCTTCCGGGTTCTTAGAAGACCACGACTCTATACTTTTTTAAAGGAAATATTAGGAATGTAAGTGAAAGTTAACCATTTTATCATAAGAAATTTAGATGAGCAGAATATATAGTATATTATAAAAAGAATAGTGTATTATAGATAAAAAAGGTGGATAAACAAGATTAATGGAGAATATCATGCCTCAACTAGCTAAAGGTGGAAAATTCGTTTTTGGATGGTCAATTATTGGAAAAAATGGTTGTGTACAGGTTCCGGATAAAGCCATCCAGGAATACAGTCTACTCGTAGATGATAAGTTAATTCTCATATCCGGAAGTAAAAGTTCTGGTGGATTGGCAGTGTCCAGGCCAGGTTTAATAAATCAATCCATTATGAAAGGTTTGATGCATGATAATCCTGAATTTAAGGATTATACACTTCCACAGGGCGAACCTGTTAAATGGAAGGGTAGACATTACTGTTGGGTTAATATTAGTAAAGAAGGAATCTTTAAATTACCTCCAAAAACTCGCAGTTGTTTCAAACTTAGGGAAACTGATGAATTATTGTCTATCCGGGGAAGTAATGTGGCCATTACCATGGTGGTTAAAGGCCCCCTGGTGGAATTTGCAAAAAACTATGAAGGAACTATAAAAGAATATCATTGTTAATAAGACTCCTTAATTCTTAAAAGTCATAGACTTAAACTTAAAATATATCAAATAATTTTTTTTAATTTTCCCTAAATTTAACCTTCCCTAAAAACTCCTAATTTTCCAGTAGATTGATCATCACATTCTTTAGGAGTATACATATCATATTCGTTTGTATATAGTTCTTTTATGGAGTTGAACAGCTAAAAAGAAGAACAGGATGGTAAAAAGTATAATTATCAGAAAATCTACTTGAATGGGATAATAATTGGTTCTGTTTATGGAATATCTTGTCAAATCTGTGAAATATGTTAAAGGGGAAAATGAAGCTATTATTTTCCCCCAATAAGGCATTTTTTCCAGGGGAATGAATATTCCACTGAGGAATACCAGTGGAAATCGAACCAGAGATGAGATCATCATGACATTGGAGGGGGGCATTGGATGGTGGTGAAGATAATATCAAACCAAATGATGAAAAACAGGCTGCAGCCAGAAATATCCCTAATAAGAAGATGATGGGCTGGATTATATTCACCCCCATGGCTAAACCTATAACAATAGGTAATATGGGGATTACAATTCCAAATAAAAAAGATGCCAGCATATCACCAAAAATAAGAGTTGTAATGGATATAGGGGAGGATATTAATCTTTCCAGAGTCTGTACCTGAGCTTCCCAGGGCGCAATCACCGGAGAAACAGCAGTGGCAGTGAAAAACACAGTCATACTTATTAAACCAGATATTAAAAAATCCATGGACAGATCTCTACTACCTATGAAGAAAGCCAGGAACAGAAATAAGGGCATTAAAAATCCGAATATGACCACAGGGCCCTTCAAATAATATATGCGGATATCTTTTTTCATTACCCCCAGGGAACGTTTAAACTGATCCAGGAATTGGTTTATTATCATTTAAACTTCACCTGTCAGTACCAGTTAGTTCTATGAAAACTTCTTCCAGAGAAGGATCCCGAGTCTTTAAGGTTACTATCTCCAGACCTCTTGCTTTAGCAAAATCAGTGAGGGAATAAATAAGACTATTAACATTATCAGTGTATACTATGAATTTATCCCCTTTTTTCCTTAGTTCATTGACGTAAGATATTTCTAATAAATTCTGATTATTCACAGTTTTATCAAAACTCACCTCAATGGATTTCAATTTTTTAGCAGTGTTTTTAAGCTTTTCAGGACGATCGATAGCTGCAATTTCACCTTGGTTGATTATGGCAACCCGGTCACAGAGTCGATTCGCCTCATCCATGTTATGAGTGGTTAAAAAAATTGTTTTGCCCTGATCTGGAAATTCTTGAAGAATTTCCCGGATCAATTGTCTGCTTGTAACATCCAAGCCAGAAGTGGGTTCATCCAGAAAAACTAAAATGGGATCATTCACCAGAGCCATACAAAGGATCAGTCTTTGTTTCATGCCCTTGGAAAATCCCTTAACCTTATCATCTCTGCGATGATAAAGGTTTAATCTATTTAAAAGATATTCACTCCTATCTTCAGCATCTTTTTTGGGAATTCCATAAAGTTCGGACATTAACATCATATTCTGCCAGGCAGAAAGGTCAACATAAGCATTAGATGTCTCTGGAACCACTCCTATATTTTGTTTTGCTTTTAAAGGTTCTTTTCGGATGTTAAATCCTAAAATATTTATTATCCCCTCATCAGATTGAATTACACCGGTCAACATCCGTAGAGTGGTGGTTTTACCCGCACCATTAGGGCCTAAAAATCCGAATATCTCCCCTCTCTCAACTTCAAAGTTAATATGGTCAACTGCCTTGAGTTTTCCATATACTTTGGTGAGATTTTGAACCTGAATTACATGTTTCATAATTCATCCAATTCTGCTGTTCTCAAAACATGGAATAGTCAAAATATACTCTATATATATTCACTTTTTTGGGTAAATATTTTATCTGCAGTCCATTTGTAATAGTCATTCATGGATGAGATGAATGGTTATATTCTAAATTTCATCACAGCTAAAAACTAATCCTTAATTGAACTTATAATGATATGATCATGATAGGGGTCAATTAAAAAAAGAATTATGAATCTAGGGTTTTTTAGAGGATTTCATTTGAAAGATATTGAAGGAGAGTCATGAAAAAAGAAGAGAAACTAGAACCTGGAAATATTGAACCAGAATTTGGTAAGAAGTTATACTCGGTTAAGGAATCTTACTGGATTTTTTATAATGGTATTCGAACCATGAAATATATGTCCAGAGCTAGAAAAAACCACAAACTAAGCTCAAAATTCATAGAAAGGATTATGCTTGCGGTTACAGAAGTGAATGAATGTGCCATATGTTCTTATGCCCACTCCAAAAGGGCTCTGGAGACTGGAATGACCACTGAAGAAATCCAGAAAATGCTTAGAGGGATCATAGAGGATGTTCCAGATGATGAAGTAACCGCAGTAATGTTTGCACAACATTACGCAGACACCCGGGGAAACCCCACACTGGAATCATGGCAACGCCTAGTTGAAATCTATGGTATTTCTAGGGCAATGGGCATTCTAGGTGCAATTCGCATCATAATGATTGGAAACACCTATGGTATTCCCTGGAGCTCATTTTTCAACCGACTAAAAGGTAAAGCCGATCCAAGAAGCAGTTTGTTATATGAAATAAACATGATGATTTTAGGAACCCTTCTAATACCAATCTCTTTTATCCATACTGTAATCTCTGGTCTGTTTGGAAAACCCATCATTAAATTTGAAGAATAGTCCAAATAAGAAGAATAATCCAATTAAACATCATAAAAAAATATCTAAATGGATATTCCCTGTTAAATTCGTTCTGGGAAATTAAAAATTATTTTCCCTGAGTTTCCTGGTCAATTTCATGGTACTGGGCAAGTAATTCTTTTTCTTCCTCTTTTTTTGGAAACTTGAAGAATACTAAGGCCGTTCCGATGAAGATGGCCACAATCCCGGCAAGATAGGCCCAGTGATCTCCTGCTAAAAATGAATGTTTTGCCGCAGCTATGATCTGGGTTGAATATTGTGGATGTTGCTGTGCAAGAGCAGCGGCACTGGAGAATGATTTCTGAAGTGTTGCTTCTATACCACTACTTATCTGTTCTTGGGCAGAAGCCGGTAGGCTGCTAATTTCTGAAGCAATGGACCGGGAATAACCAGCTGTAAGCAGTGCTCCAAATATGGAAGTCATTATTGCACCACCAAAATCACGTTGCAGATCTGCAGTTCCTGAAGCCATACCCTCCCGTTCAACCGGCACAGAACCGGTAAGTGAATGGGAAGCTGGAGTACCCGCCAATCCTACTCCAATTCCTACAAAAGCATAAGCCAGTCCCACCTTCCAGTAGGGTATATTATCCTGCCACAAGACTAACATGGTCAGGAACCCTAATAAGCAGAAGATGTAACCTGCTAGAAGTGTGAATCTTGAGCCATGGGATTCAACAAGTTTGGCAGATTGTGGAGCCACTAAAATCATGAGAACTGCTGCTGGTAAAATTGCCAGCCCAGCATCCAAAGTTGAGTAGCTGAGAACATTCTGTAAAAACTGCTGACCAATATACATGGCACCCATAAGAGCCCCGAAAACTATGATACCTGCACAGGCGGCTACCCAGAAGATACTTCGACTGGCAACTTTGAGATCATAAAGAGGATTTTTCACACGGCGTTGGCGCATTATAAACAGAATTCCAGAAATCGCAGCAATAATCAAAAAACCAAGTATCAGAGTTCCAGCATTAGGTACCGGGGCGAAATTAATGGCTAAAATTAAGGTTCCCAGAAAGATAAGAGAAAATAACCCGCCCCTATTATCAACTGGAGCTGCTGTTTCATTAACATGTGATGGAATGAACTTAATGGCCATGATTAGAGCTATTACTGCCAGAGGTAGCGTAACTAGGAACACAGAACCCCAATCAGCGAATGTTAATAAATAACCGGAGATTACGGGTCCAAGAGCAGCAATAGCAGCCCCTATACCTGACCATAATGCAATGGCCTTGGTTCTGGTGGGACCCGACCACAAAGCAGCTATAAGTGCCAGGGTGGTTGGGAAAGCCATTCCTGCAGCTAAACCACCAATAATACGGGCGGCGATTAAGATTTCAACAGAGGGGGCAAAACCGGCAATGATAGATGCAGGTATGGCCAGTACAGTACCTAAAATTAGCATCATCTTTCGACCGTGGTGATCACCCAGAGCACCGAACCATAAAACTGATGCAGCCAGACCCAGAGAGTAACCCACTGCCACCAGGTTGATCTGAACCTGAGAAGCATCAAAAGCAAAACCTATGGAAGGAAGAGCCACATTAGCTACTGACAAATTCAGATTTGCAACCGCAGCAACCAGAATGAGAGTGGCTAGAGCTATCATTCCGGTTTCACTATTCTTATTGGCATTCTGTGTTGTATCCATTTTAATGCACCGTATCATTTATTTATAGTAAATATTATGTTGTAAGATGATGTAATATATTTAGTCATCATTTACTTAGATAATTTAATGAATTAACGAACTTTATTAGTAATCTTAATGATTTCAGATAGGCCCTAATTCATCTACAGATTTACATGGAGTCTTGGTGGATTTTAACCAATGGAAAATTAAGGGAGAATATACGATGCATGATTTTAAAACACCCTCATTTATGCGCTTAATCATTATTATAGCAGTTATTTTGGTGGCAATTATTGGAATGAAGTACAGTTCTGAAATTTTGGGACCTATACTCCTTTCAGTATTCATTAGCATAATCATTTACCCTTTTTTAATGTGGTTAAAGAAGAAAGGCCTCTCTTATAACCAGTCAATCATGGTAACGCTGGTTGCCACATTTGCCCTAGGAGTTGGGATAATATGGTTTTTAGCAGTTTCAATGGCTCAACTAATAAAAGAACTACCTGACCTAACTATAAGTTCTGGAGGTATTCTGGCTCAATACGGAAATGACATAATAAAATTCATTATTACAAACATCCCCCTAAACAACATTACCGGACTTGTTGCCACAGGAATTTTCATGCTGTTTGCCATCATATTCCTGGTTTATGAGCTTCCTCAAATAAAATTAAGACTTATTAAAGGATTAGGTGAAGATAATCCTAATTTGCATAAGCTATTTGATCTTGTTGATGACAATATTAAATATTTTATAATCAGAGCAAAGGTAAACCTGATTTATGGTGTGGGTGTTTCGGCTATTCTTTTCATCTTTGACCTAAACTTTGCGGTTCTTTGGGGCTTATTAACCTTTGCCCTGGGATTTATACCGTATTTGGGGATTATGATAGCAGCAATACCACCAGTATTAGTTGCCTGGGCTAAATATGGGACATGGGGGGCTATATCTATGGCTCTTTTCTTTATCATTATTAACACCGTAGCGGAAAGTTACATATTCCCTAAACTAACTGGAAAAGGACTTCAAATGTCTGTATTTGTAGTGTTTGTTTCATTATTTGTGTGGGGATGGATTATCGGACCTACCGGATTTTTAATTGGAGTACCTTTAACACTGATAGTGATAAAATATCTGGAAAATTTCGAGGAAACCCGCTGGCTGGCAGCACTCATGATTACTGAAGATGATAAAGATAAAGAAAAAAAATCTAAAAAATAAATCGGAGAAAAACAATGGATTAAATAATTTAGATCACATAATTGTACTAGTAGGTGACATTCATAAATGGAATTAAAAGGAGGTGAAACAAATGCAAAACGTACAAATGAGTGGTAGCGCAATGTTAATCCTTGGAATCATCATAGCAATCATAATTCTGTTACTCCCCGCATTCATATACATATACGCATGGTTAGCAGCAATATTCCTAATTATTGGTGGATTAGTAACTATAATGCAAGGAAAATAATTCTAGTTATATGTATAGAGCAATAAAATCTCTTAATTTTTTTATCCCATCTATTTTAACCTTAAAACTTTTTTTAACTATAATCTAATAATAATATAATACTATGAAACTGATTGAGCAACTAAAATCTAACTTTAAATTAGACCTAAATTATGGTGTAATCACCTTAATGAGAACATAATATGAAAACCTATATTATTTTACTACGGGGAGTTATGCCTTTCGGCAAAAACAAAGTACCAATGGCGGATCTCAGGAGGGAACTTGTTCAAGCAGGACTTAAAGATGTTCAAACCTACATCCAGACTGGTAATGTTATTGCAACATCAAACTTGAGTCAGGTGAAACTTGAACAACAGGTACATGACACCATCAAGAACATGATAGATGGAAATATCACAGTCATCGCCAGAACCAGTAAACAATTCAATAATATATTAAAAAGTAATCCTTTTCAGGATATTGACACTTCCAAACTCTATTTTTCACTTTTAGCTTCACATCCAGACCTAGAACAACTAAAAACTTTTTTTTCCATAAATTTCTCCCCAGATAAGGTCTGTGTGATTGAGGATGTAATATACACCCTCTATGCAACTAAACTCAGTGATTCTAAGTTCACCAATAACTATTTTGAGAGTAAACTCAAAGTAAAGGCAACAACCAGAAACTTCAATACCATGAGCAAACTTGTTCAATTAAGCACACAGGCAGAGTAGGCTGGCTTAAAAAAAATCTATCCCTATTTAACATCCTAAAAAATTAGTTTTCCCTGATCTAACCATTTGTAAAACCTCACCTTTAGAAAATCCACTATTACAAATACAATTAGACAATAAATCCACACAAAAATGGCTAAGTTCCAACCCATAGCAGGTAATAAGAATCCGTAGACTGTGATAAGTGTTGCAATAAATTGTGTAATTATAACAGCTAAAAATAGGGGCATTGAAGGTTTTATAGACCAGAAATGTCCTTTAGTTCTGGCTATAAATACCATTAAATGACCGGATACGGAGAGTTTCAGGTAAATAAATGACTGGAGTACTTCACGGCTTAAATGAAATTCATCTATACCTATGTAAAGGATCAAAAATGAGGTTAAAACACCAACCAGACCTAGCATGGTAGCTATGGCTAATATGTTGTGAAGGTTCCATTTTTCAGGTTTATCAGAGTAGATTACATGATCATAGGCTATGGTCATGATGGGAGCATCATTTAATAGAGCTAATAACACAATCATCAAAGCAGTTACTGGATAAAAATTGAATATAATTATAGAGAAACTAATGAAAAAAAGAACTCTTATGGTTTCAGCGATTCTGTATATGGAATAATTGTTCATCCTCTGGAATATCTTACGACTTTCCTTTATGGCATCAATTATAACGGAAAGACCAGGTCGGGTGATGACAATATCCGCAGCGGATTTGGCTGCATCGGTAGAATTAACAACTGCTATGCCAGCATCTGCTTTTTTAAGGGCAGGTGCATCATTAACCCCATCCCCGGTCATCCCTACAATATGTCCACTATTCTGAAGCAGTTTTACAATATTATATTTATGTTCAGGGAACACCTGAGCAAAACCATCAGCATCTTCAATTATACTTTTCACTTCCCGGTCAGGTTTGTCCAGAAAAGAGGAGGGGATGCTGATATTTTTTCCAAGATTCACTTCCTCAGAGATTTCTTTGGCAATGGCTACATGGTCACCGGTTACCATTTTAACTGCCACTCCCATGGATTGAGCTTTTTCTATGGTTATTGCAGAGTCTTCACGGGGAGGATCATATAATGCAATAAGACCCACATAATGCCATTTTTGTTGTCTGTCAGTTTTTGCAATCCCTAAAGACCGATAACCCTTCCTGGCAAATCTATCCACATATTCTTCCATCTCCTTATGAATACCAATATCAGTGAGGGAGAGGATTACCTGAGTTGCACCTTTACTCACCTTAAAACCATAACTATTTTCTATGAATGCTTCAGTACGTTTAGAAACAGGGTCAAAAGGTTTAAATTTAGTTATTCTGTATTTGCTAGTGAGATCTCCCAGTTTTCCATGGGCCTTAACTAAAATGGCATCATCAATAGGATCCTTACTTTCTTCTTGGGAAGCCAAAAAAGCATATAAAAGGACATCCTCTTCTGTGAAGGGAGAAAATGGTTTGATTTTGGCAAGGGTCATCTTATTTTTGGTGATGGTGCCAGTTTTATCGGCGCATAGAACATCCATACCTGCCATTTCTTCGATAGAAACCAGTTTACTGACAATGGCCTCCTTTTTAGCCAGAACTGTTGCCCCCACGGCCATGGTGACTGAAAGCACTGCAGGTAAAGCAACGGGGATGGATGCAACCACCAGAACCAGTATAAATTGAATGGTTTCCAGGAAACTTTCATGACGAAAGAGTGAGGAAACAAAAATTATAGCCACCATTACCATAGCCAGTACAATAAGATAATCCCCAATTTTTATGATGGTCTGTTGCAAATGACTGGGAGTTTCTGCTTTCTCCACCAATCTAGCAGTTTTCCCAAAAAATGTATTTAAACCGGTTGTAGTTACCACCGCGTTCATTTCACCCTGTTGTATGATACTACCAGAATAAGCAACATCAGAAACCTGTTTCTCCACAGGTAATGACTCACCAGTTAATGCAGATTCATCTAATGAAAGATACTCTCCGCTAATGAGTTTTATATCAGCGGGGATAATATCTCCTAAACGTAGATGGATCACATCCCCGGGGACAAGCTCACGGGCCGCTATTTCTAGCCATTTCCCATCACGCAAAACCCGGGCCTTCAATGCTAATTTCTTTTTTAAAAGTTCAATAGCATTACCTGCCTTTCGCTCCTGCCAAAATCCCACCCCTGCATTTAAAAGTAGAAGCGCGCCAATAATATAAACATCTTCCCAGTGTTGAATCACAGCTGCCAGAATAATTGCAATCTCTATCATCCATGGAATAGGACCCCAAAAATAGCTTAAAAAAGTAACAACCGGACTAATTTTCTCCTCAGGAATCTCATTGTAACCATAGTTTTTAATTCTTCTATGAAATGCTTCCTCAGATAATCCATTCCTGGAACTTTCCAGTTTTCTGAAAACTTCATCCACGGAAAGTTTACTAAGATCCTCTGGCATCACTTCACCCACATTCCAATCTTAGGTATATATAAATTAATGCCTTAAATCATTTAATTTTAACCATATATCAACAAGAATTCTGTGAAAATTTAAATCAACACATTAAGCCTGGAAGTTTTATAAAATATCCCTTCAAATTTATCTATGAATTGGGATGTAAGAAAATTTTATGATTCTAAATTTCGATTTTTATTAAATTAGTCAATGGTTATTCTCATAAACAACTTCAAAAAAGACTCTTATTTAATACTGGTATTTATTCCACAAATAAAAAGATTTAATAACTTTTCGTTTTAATAAGTAAGTAATAACATCAGGGGGTGTTATTGTTCATGAATTAAGTAAAGGTATTGCTACTCTAATGCTTGATGGTACTATCTGTTACAGTAATGTTCAATTCGCATCCCTGATTCAAATACCATTAGAAAAGTTAATCGGACACAAATTAAAGGATTTTATTCTGACAGAAGATTTAGAAAGATTTCAAACTATTCTTGATAGAGGGTTTCAGGGAAAATGTAAATGTGAAGTTAGTATTAAATCTGTGGATGGAACCATTATTCCAATAATCATTAAAAACAATACTAAAAATGATTTTAAAGGAGTGTACATTGTTAACACGGATCTAAGTGAAGAAACATATTATGAAAAACTTCAAACCCAACATGATAATCTTTTAAATGTAAATCAGGCTTTAAAGAAAAGTATAAAGGAGCACAGAAAAACAGAAGAACTTCTTTTGAAAAGTGAGGAGATGTTTTCAAAGGTTTTCCATGCTAATCCTGCACCTATAGCTTTAACTGATGAATATAGTAGATTTATTGATGTCAATGATAGTTTTTTGCGCTTGACAGGTTACAGTAAAGATGAGTTAATTGGCCATACTTCCTTAGAACTAAATATCATAATTCCTGAAGAAGGTAAGCAAGATCTAAATAAGCTTCAAGAAAAAGATTCAATTCAATACGAAGAATTAGAAATAACTACTAAATCGGGTGAAAAACGAATTGTAGTTATTAATTATGAATTGATAAAGTTTCAAGATAATAAAATAAACTTTATTTTATTCATTTATGACATTACAGAGCGTAAACAAGCTGAATTAATGGGAGAGCAACTTTTACATGAGTTGCAAGATTCTCAAAGGCTGTTACAAGCCGATCTAGATGTTATGGGAAGGTTACATAAATTAAGTGCCTTGTTCCTGCACGAAGACAACATTGAAACGTTATTTGAGGAGATTGTTGATACTGCCATTGCAATTTGTGGTTCGGATTTTGGCAGCATTCAGCTTTTAGATCCAGAATCATTTAATCTTAAGATCGTTGCTAGTCGAGGGTTACCAAAACCATGGCTGGATTACTGGAACCAAGTTTCTGAGGGTCAAGGATCATGTGGAACGGCATTAAATCTCGGTGAACGTGTCATTGTGGAAGATGTTACAAAAAGTTCTATTTTCGTTGATTCTCCTGCTCTTGATATTCAACTCAATGCTGGGGTGCGGGCAGTTATATCCACACCTATCATAAGCAGGTCTGGAAATCTGCTTGGTATGTTTTCAACCCACTACAAAACACCACATCATGCGGATAGTCGTGAACTTCAATTTTTAGATCTTTTAACCCACCAAACTGCAGATATAATTGATAAAGCACAATATGAAGAGGAACTTACAGATAATATTCAAAATTTGGAGGAGATAGTTGATGAAAGAACACATGAATTGTTTTTAGCTTATCAGTATAACCGAAACATGTTTGAAATCACTCTGGATCCTCTGGTTACCATTGACCCTAATGGTAAGATCATGGATGCGAATAAAGCTACTGAAATCACAACTGGCCTTTCACGGAAAGAACTCACTGGTACTGATTTTTCAGGATATTTCTCAGAACCTGAAAATGCCATAAAAGGTTATAAACAAGTTTTTAGGGATGGCATAGTTAGGGATTATCCTTTGGAGATTCGGCATGTGAATGGGAGTATAACTCCTGTTTTGTATAATGCTTCTGTTTATAAAGATGAGTATGGTGAGGTTATTGGAGTTTTTGCCGCTGCAAGGGATATTACTGAACTTAAAAAAGCAGAAAATCAACTTAAAAAATCAAATATTTACAACCGAAAACTGATCGAAACCAGTTTAGATCCATTAGTCACTATTGGGCCGGATGGTAAGATAACTGATGTAAACGTAGCCACGGAAAAGGTTACAGGTTTTCCACGTGAAAAACTCATTGGAACAGATTTTTCAGAATATTTTTCTGAACCAGTAAAGGCTAAAATTGGTTATAAACAAGTTTTTAGGGATGGTATGGTTAGGGATTATCCTTTGGAGATTAGGCATGTTGATGGGGGTATAACTCCTGTTTTGTATAATGCTTCTGTTTATAGAGATGAGTTTGGTGAGGTTATTGGGGTTTTTGCCGCTGCAAGAGATATCAGTGAACGTAGAAATGCAGAAGAAGAATTAAAGGAGTATTGGGAAAATTTGGAAGAAGAAGTGAGATTACGCACAGAAGAACTTGCAAAGTCTAATGCTGACTTGAAACAGTTTGCTTATGTGGCTTCTCATGACTTAAGAGAACCACTGCGTATGATCTCTAGTTTTTTACAGTTATTGGAGCGAAGGTATGGGGATCAATTAGATGAAGATGCTTATGAATTTATTAATTTTGCAGTAGATGGTGCTAAACGTCTGGATTTAATGATCATGGATTTGTTAGAATACTCTCGAGTGGCCAACAAGGAAA
>Ga0334898_1003277_pt1 | contig 13350 bp, 10 predicted proteins | sample GraSluR3_MG_10_FD_207228 | JGI IMG/M metagenome (GOLD analysis project Ga0334898, IMG submission 207228) | Sludge microbial communities from methane-producing bioreactor in Wageningen University, Netherlands - Granular Sludge_3_08-R3 | ecosystem: Engineered > Bioreactor > Anaerobic >... | reverse complement strand
AGCTACCGGCTGAAAGACAAAATCAAATCCGGCGTGTTCGGAAAAAACAACTGAGGCAGGTGGGTCAAAATTCAGTTGCCGACCGAAACGAAAAGTGGGTCAGTTTTCAACTGCCGTTGACACCCCCTCTATTCTCCGTATTCGACGCGAAATAATAAAAACATCACAATAGTATTATAATATTTTTTACAAAACTCAATATACAGACGGAAACAAAAAATCATCTGTGCTCATCAGGAAAAATCGTCTTATAATCCAGACAAATACTCACTCAATACAATACATAACGCGATAAACAAAATAAATATTTTTTCAGAAAATATATGTGACCAGCACACTTACTACCATAATATAAACATATCAGCACATTTCACCTTTACAGATCTGGAGATGCCACCTCTTTGCAGGATCTCTTTCTATCAATATTTTATAGTGATCGTCTTCTCTATGTTTACATCCCGTAAGATACGTTATGCTCCTGCTACAGAGTTGTCAACAAGTGGTTAACCCACTTTGCTGACGAGCAAACAAGAGAAGTGGATAAGCAGGAATCGCAGAACATACGATGCGGAGTTCAAGCGGAATGCCGTTCGAATGGTCGAGGAATCGGGACGAGCGGCGTCCGAAGTTGCGCAAAGCTTCGGGACTGGAGTGGATCTCATCTACCGCTGGCGGCGTGAGATACTCGGTCAAGGGCACACTGATCGCCACCATCAACAACTACTTGTTTACCTCTGCTCTGGGCAGGAAAGAATAAGCTCTCGCAATACTGTCAGCAGTAAGTTGCCAGACCGCGGTAATTAGTCAGCAAATCAAAAGGAACTTTATTTATAGCTCTATATTCTTAAGCTTTACACCCCAGCCTAGCGGGGGGTTTTCTGCATACAAAAAAGGCAGCCGCAATACGGCTGCCTTCATCATCAGATAAAAGACACGGCCACGAAGCCGGAACCGTTCTCTCCGGCATGCATTTTCCTGACACCAGACCGTATATGACGCTCATAACGGCAAGGACATAATGCTCCGGCAGAAAAACGGTACACAACATTTCAACGCGGCAGGCCTCTGTATGCGTGTTTGTACACAAATAAACACCCCATGCAACAAGCCGGTCACAGCACGGTCTGCGCCGCCGTCATCAGCCTTTATGCAGAGGTTCTCCGCTCCAGCCGTAATCGTGCAGATACACCCATTGATCATTGGGCATTTTTCCGTTTGCATATACGTTGCCGGCTTCCACCTCCATATAGCCCGCGTTTTCGATATGGTCGAGCTGCCGCCCCTGTGCTTCGAGCTTGAGATGGAAAAAGTAACGTCCGCCGTTAAGCATCATGCGGGGCACAGTGCAGTACAGCACTCCGTTTTCCCCCGCGGAAATGTCGATGCGTTCTTCAGTGTACACGTTGCTGAACAGCCCGGCAGGCTTGTTCAGCATGGAATAGAGCCGCAGGTACACCTTTACATCACTGAACGATTCTTCTGCATGCGACTGATACTCCAGCGCAATACGCACCGGTTCGCCGGATACGGCTGAGGCCAGCCTGTTGCCCTGCATATCCTCAATCCACGAATTGACAAAACGCACATGCCCTGCGCCGCATCGGTCCTTACGGTCGTGCAGGGCGGTTGTAACCCCGAATCCCGCACTGGTAAGATAATGATCGATAACTTGCCGCGTATCGCCGTTTTTTATTATCCGGCCTGAATCCATATGCATGACCCGGCCGCACAATGCACTCACGGAGTTAAGCTGGTGGCTTACAAAAAGCACGGTGCGGCCGCCGCTTGCCACCTTGTGCATTTTATCAAGGCATTTTTTCTGAAAAGCGGCATCGCCCACGGCCAGCACTTCGTCGATAATCAGAATTTCAGGCTCCAGATGCGCAGCCACGGAAAAAGCCAAACGCATGACCATGCCAGAGGAATAACGTTTGATAGGCGTATCAATAAAACGGTCAAGCCCCGCAAAATCGACAATTTCATCAAATTTTGCGGCAATTTCTCCTTTGCGCATACCCAGAATGCTGCCGTTCATAAACACATTTTCACGTCCGGTAAGGTCGGGGTGAAACCCTGTGCCCACTTCAAGCAGGCTGGCCACGCGGCCATTGATGATCACCCTGCCGCGCGTCGGCTCTGTAATGCGTGAAAGCACCTTGAGCAGCGTACTTTTGCCCGCGCCGTTACGTCCGATAATCCCCAGCACCTCGCCTTCGGCCACTTCAAACGATACATCGCGCAAGGCCCACAGCACGCCGGGATCATCCTCGTCAACAGGTACACCGAATGTGTTCAGCGACTTAAGATTTCGGTAATTTTTAACAGGAGTCTTCAGCCACGAAACCGCGGCTTCGGCAATGGAGTCATGAATTTCATTTTTCAGCCCAAGCCGGTACATTTTGCTCAGGTTTTCTACCTGTATAATCGGTTCAGCGCTCATCAGTACGCCTCTTCATCGTTGGGTTCAGCCCGAAATGGCAACCTCCGCGGCAGCATCCTTCGGGCAGGAAGTGCGCATACAACAACGGATCGTACGGCATCAGCCGTCCAGACCGTGTTTTTTCAGCAGATCATAAAACGTGGGCCGGCTCACGCCGATGGATTTGGCAGCCTGCACTATATTACCGGAAAAAGTTCTCAGCGCCTGCTCCACCATGTCGCGCTCCACCTCATTACGGGCTTCCTTCAAAGTCTTCCGCCCCGCAGACGGAACAGCCCCCTCCGGAGCAGGCTGCACCGGCTCCGGCTCTATGCCCAGATCTTCGGGACCGATACGCTGTCCGCTGGTCAGAATGACCGCTCTGCGCACCTTGTTTTCCAGTTCACGCACATTGCCGGGCCACGGGTAATGCAGCATGGCTTTCTCCGCCGCGGCAGAAAAACCCTGCACTTTTGTTTTCTGCTGCACGCCGATACTGCTCAGAAAATGACGGGCCAGCAGCAGCACATCTGCCCCGCGTTCACGCAACGGGGGCAGGTTGATGGTAACCACCCCGATACGGAAATACAGATCTTCGCGGAAGGCTCCTTCGCGCATGGCCTGTTCGATGTCCACATTGGTAGCGGCAATGATACGGCAGTTAACCGGAATATCCTTGCGTCCGCCAACCCGCTGCATCACCATTTCCTGCAAAAAACGCAAAAACTTCACCTGCATGCTTGCCGGAAGTTCACCTATCTCGTCCAGAAAAAGCGTGCCTCCGTCGGCATATTCCACCTTGCCCTGCACCCGGCTGGTGGCACCGGTAAATGCCCCTTTCTCATGTCCGAACAGCTCTGATTCAATAAGCGTTTCAGGAATGGCACCGCAGTTTACGGCAACCATGGCACCGCTGCGCCGCGAACTGAGCCTGTGCACCGCGCGCGCCACCAGTTCCTTGCCTGTGCCCGATTCGCCGGTCACCAGCACCGGAGCATCTGCTCCGGCCACTTTTTCGATGGTGGCATACACCCGCCGCATGGCTTCGCAGTCTCCCACCAGACCGTTGAAGTGAGGCACTTCCGGCTCAGGCGGCAGGTCTTCCTGCAGAGGCTGGTCGGCTGCTTTAAGCTCGCTCAGATAAAAAGCCCTGTTGATAATGACCTTGAGCTCGGCAAGGTCCACAGGCTTGCGGCAGAAGTCGAAAGCACCCGCACGAATGGCACGGAGCGCATTTTCCTTGTCGTGATGACCGGTCACCACCACAATCTGGGCATTGGGGTCATGGCGCAACATGGCATCCAGACAACGGAACCCTTCATCCGTACCTTCAGGGTCGGGCGGCAGCCCGAGGTCAAGAGTGACGGCTCCGGGACGATGTTCACGGAACAGCTTCAGTGCCTCCTGCCCGTCTGCCGCCAGCAACAGATCATACGGTTCCCGCGACAGCCCCCAGCGCAGTTGGCGGCGCACATCCTCGTTGTCATCAACAATCAGCAATTTCGGCATGGTAATCCCCTGTGGTCCGGTTTTCTGCCGCACCGTGCTCTGTGGCTGCGGATATGCAGAAAACCATGCGGCATCAGACAGAAGCGCCCTTTGCACCGCCGTTGCCCGCGCTCTGCGGCTTCTCCTGCTGCGGGGCGAATTCAATGACAAATTCTGCCCCTTCTCCCGGCCTGTTCCGCACATGCAGCGCGGCGCCGTGCGCCTCGACAATTTTTTTGCAATGGTAAAGACCAATGCCCATCCCGCGTCTTTTGGTACTGCGAAACGGTTTGAACAGCCCCCGGCGCAGAATGTCTCTGTCTATGCCCCCGGCGCTGTCACGCACAGAAACTGAAAATACAGGTTGCTGCACCGTAGTTACAGTGACCGGCCGGTCACCGCCCGCTTCCACCGCGTTCAGAAACAGATTCACAAACACTTTTTCAATCTGCTCTTCATCAACGGCAGCAACAAGCTGCGGCCCCTGCACAACCAGCCGGACGCCGGGCACCTGCAAAGCCGCCTTACGCACCAGTTCGTGCATATCCACAGGCGCAAGACGCAGGCTTCCGGCATCGGGCAGGTGTTTCAGCTGCGTTATCAGCACCTTCATCTTGGTCACGGTGTTTTCCAGACTTTCCAGCATATCGGCCTGAAAATCAGGTTCGCCGATGAAGTCGCGGGCATTTTCCGTTACCAGAGACAACGTATAAACCTGATTTTTCAGGTCGTGCAGCACAAAAGCAGCCACTTTGCCCATGGCTTCCATCTCTCGCGCCGCCGCAAGCTCGTTGCCCAGACGAAAACTTTTCACCGTAAGCCCCACCTCGTGAGCCATGGCATCCATCAGCTCAAAATCTTCGGTGTCATAGGCTTCCGAACGGTCTATGGCCGGCCCGAGAAGCAGCAGCCCTTCAAAGCTGTCTCCTGCCGCAACAGGCACCACAACCTCGGCTCTGGTGGCACGCACAAAATCGAGACACCCTGCTTCCTCCATGCGTCCTGCCGCAGCCAGCCGGTCTTTGAGCACCGGTATGGCCACAGGAGCCTGCAGTTCCATAATCAGTGAAAAATCAATGGACTCCGGCATAACTTGCGGCTCGTCCATTTCGTAGTACTCACCAGCCGTCACTCTGCCCTGTGTTTCATGGTCCGCCGCAAACCACGCCCCGCCCACAAAACCGAAGGCCTCGCAATAATGCAGCAGTACCGTGCGGGTAAGTTCGTCCATACCGCGCACTCCGGCCAGACGCCTTGTAAATTCCATCCACTGGCTGCGGTAGTCATACTTGTCCTGATAAAAATTACGCTGCAGCCATATGCGCAGCCGTCTGCGCACCCGTTCGGAAAGCAGCACCAGCACCACCGCCAGTCCCAGCAGAAACAAAAGACCGATAGCCGCGTGCCGCTCGAACTCCGAGCCGAAATGCCGCACTCCTTCACGCGCAATGCCCAGCCCTATAAGGTATACGCCCGCCAGCAGCACCACGGTGGAACGCAAAGCAAACCTGCCGGTAACCGTCACCCTGCCGCTTTCGCGCCGCAGCTCGGCAAAAAACAGCATGGCTATGCCCAGCATGCTGCCTGCCGTCCGCAGCCCGCCGTAGTTCATGTCTATGGAACGGTGCAGCAGGCCCTGACTGTAAAAAAGGACATGGGCCATAAGCACGGTACCGCCGCCCACCAAAGCCAGCTTCACACGCCAGCGGTCACTGTGCCGCGCGTTGCGCAGTGTGGCTTCCAGATTGCCCAACGCCACAAGAAGAAACAAAATGATGAGCAGATACAACGAAAAAGCCAAAGGCTCCAGATAGATAACCTGCTCCAGCGTAAAATCAGGCAAAAACAGAAAACGGGAAACCGGAAACAGCACCACCAGCAAAGCGGGAATAAAAGAAGCGAAAAGCAACAGGCGGTTGAGCAGGCTGAGCCCCTGCCACGAAAAACCGCGTGCATACGCCAGTCCGAACAGCAGCCACGCCGGACATAACAACCCCTGCAGCAGCAGCACCGGTTGCAGCAGACCATGGGCAGGCACACTGAGATACTGCAGGGCACCTTCGGCCGCTGCCACGGCTGCTGTCACACCCACCGCGGGAATGACAGTCAGCGCCCTGCGCATACCGGCAGTGCGCACCGTGTAAACGCAGAAAGCCGCAGCCAGCAGCGCTCCCAGAAATACTGACAATATCAGCGTCATACCATACCGTCCCCGGTGTGCGGCACCTGTCAGCGCGGCAGAAAGGTGTTCAGAACAGGATAAAAATCACTGATGAAACGCGTTGCCACCTCATCAGGCTGCGGAATATGCGGAGGAACGGATATTCTGATAAACGAGGCATCCTTGCGCCCGTGCAGCAGCCCGTTGACAAGCTGCTCCCACTTCAATGCATATTCATCCGTCAGACTGCGCCCCCGCACATCAAACCAGTAATAAAACGACGTGCTCATTTCGCCATAGGCGTATTCCGCACGCACCAGATGCACGCTGCCGGCAGAAGTACGCACCACCATGGGGTTTGAAGACAACTCATACCAACCGGAACCGGGCAGACAGTTACGGGGGGAATGTATTCCGCCTTCCCCTTTAGCGCCGCCGTGATAGCCCACATACAAATCTACCACGACACCGGAACGGTCCTGATAGCGGCGCATCAGGTAGTCTGTGGGACGCAGCAGGTCCAGCACTTCGGTGCTGAATGCAGTCTGGCCCATCAGCCGCCACGGCCCCAGAGAAACAGGAATTTCCTGCAGCGGACGGTGGGGCGGAGCAGACGCTGTCGAATGTGTATGCACAAAAACAGCCGCAAGAGCCAGCAGCGCAAAAACAACGCAGAACCTAGCGCGCATTACGTCCTCCCATGCTCAGCAGCCAGCCTATGACTGCAATGAGCACCATGGCCGTGGCAAAAACAGCCAGCCCGGCAAAATCATGGAAAAAGCCTTCGGCGGCTCCTTTACCCACATGACGGGCCAGAAAACCCGTGACAAAAACCCGGAACACGTTGGTGGCCACCGCCACGGGCACAGCGGCCAGAACAAGAACAACACGCTGCCACGGTCTGCGCAGAAACATGAACCCGTATGCGGTGGACAACGCCAGCAGGCTCATGAGCGACCGCATGCCGCTGCAGGCGTCCACCACCTCCAGCGTGATGTTGGGAAAAATGATCACATTTCCTTCGCGCAGCACCGGCAGGCTGAACAGCTTGAGTCCGGCCACAGCCACTTTGGCCACAAACAGCTTCAGAGGAAAAGCCACCTCGTCATACAAAATATATGGTATCGGAATCATGAAGAAAAGATACCCGAGCGGTACCAGCAGAACGCGGAGCAAAGGATAGCCGTATACAAAGGCAATCATGCCCGCGGTGACGATGATCATGGAAGAACGCATGGTCATGAATTCCACGGAACTCACACCGAGCAGCAAGGTCACCAGACCTCCGGCCAGAATAACCATCCCGCCTGCAGCAGGTTTCACCGGCACCTGCCGCACGGCATCGCGGCGCAGCCACAGCAGATAGCTGGCAATGAACGGCACAAGAAACCCATGCGAATAGTTGGGGTCGTGCTCCCAGTTCATAACCATTTCCACCGCTATCTGATGGTAGATGACCGCCATAAGCAGCCCGAACACCAGCAGGTACCCGCGGGTACCGCGCAATCCTTCGGCAGCGTTCATATCTGTCCTCTTACGTTATCTGTCGTGCTGCGGCAGCCTGTGCCGGTTCCGTATCATGCCGTCAAACAAGGCCTCCGCCCTGCGCGCCGTTTCGCGAACGTCAAACCGCTGCGCCGCCTGCGGCTGAAAACGGACAAACCCGGCGCGTATCTGCCCGTCATCGGCAAGCAGACGGGCCATGCACGCGGCAAGCGCTGCGGCATCTCCCGCAGGAAAGGTCAGGGCCGGTGTGGCGGCCACAGCCTCGCGCAGCCCTATACAATCAGAAGCCACAAGCGGCACCCCGGCGCACAGCGCCTCCGCGGCCACAAGCGGCAGGGCTTCCCAGCGCGAAGGCATGATCACGGCGTCAAGATCATGGTATACTTCTGTCATACCGGGCTGAAACGGCATAAAAACAACATAGTCCTGCAGACCATGTTCCTGTACCTGCTTGCGGTAGACCCGTTCATAGTCGCCCGACCCCACGGCCACCACGCGGAATGCGGCATTACCCGCAGATGTCTTCTGCAGTTCCGCCACCGCATCGATAAGCAGATCCATCCCTTTTTGCGGCATGAATCTGCCCAGAAAACCGAACAGAAAAGTATCTTCATCAACACCGGCGCGACGGCGGAACCCGCCCCTGTTCTGCGGGGTGCTGCTGTACATGTCTGCTGCAATTCCCGTGGGGATGGCGGTAACCCTCGGTGCATCAGGATCAAAGCCCGGCACCTGCTCTGCAAGATGCCCGAGAATGTCGTGCCCCACACCGTACACCACATCAGCCCCCATGATGGTTCTGTTGGCAACGGCACGGCGGATGCGCCCTTTCCATCCCGTCAGGTAGCGTTCTTCAAGCACGCCGTGCACCGTGAGCACATGCGGCACCGCAGGCAGCCAGTTGGCGGCGGTCACCACGGAAGCCGAAGTGAACCCCTGACTTTGTATCACGTCGTACCTGCGGCTACGCAACTGGCGCCATACAGCAGCCGTCAGTGCGGCAACATCGCCCCAGCGTTCCCCGCGGCACAGAACAAGCTCGCCTCCGAACTGCTGCACATCTGCGGTCAGCGCATCACGTTCCTGCGTTTCCACCGCCAGCACGGTGACCTGCCACGCATCGGAAAGACAACCGTACACATACCGCATATACGAGCGGATGCCCCCCACCGGCCAGCGCACCACGCAGAGCAGTTGTTTACGACCGTCCATGCCTGCGTACCTCCTGAGCAAATAAAAAATTTCCCAAAACGGTGACTCCTCCGAGCCAGAGCCAAGTGTAGCGGTAAAGGTTATGGTCGCCCCATCCTTTGAACAGCATCAGGAGCAGTGTCTGCATTACAGCCTGCGCCACCAGAGAATAAAACATGAGACTGCCCGGCAGGTCACCGCCGGCAAGCCCTCCGGCACCTGCACCGGCCCGTGCTTTTCTGCGTTGCGCCTGCACAGGGCGCGGCTGCGGTGTGTGCCTGTCTGCAGCCAAAGTCTGCGGAACGGTTCTGTCCGCCGGCGCGGAACCGGCTGTTTCAGGGGTATCAGGCAACGGTTTCATGCGGTACGGGGCTTCTCCGGTCTCCTGTTGTGTCGCTTTCAGGGCATAGCCGTGCCGTGTGCTGACATTGTCTTCCGCCGGAGGCACATGGTTTTTCATGCTGTACCGCGCCCCGTTGCTGCCACCGCCATCGCGCGCGGCAGCCGGGCTGCGCACCGCAGTGCTTCTGTCATGCACATTGCGTCTGGCAGAACGCAGCAAGGCAGGGTGGCTCAGCAGCAGGCGGCATCGCCTGCGCAGCAGGATGTTCTGCCTGAACAGAACCACCACAAGACCGCCGAATGACAGAATACCGGCCAGCCCCAGTTCTCCGGCCACTTCTCCGTACACGTTGTGCGACTTGGGGCCGGATGAGAGCCCCTCCCAGCTATACCCGAAGTTGCCGGGACCTATGCCCAGCAGCGGATACCGGGTGAATACCTCCATGCCCTGCTGGAATCCCTTCAGCCGGCCTTCGGCAGATTCTATGGCGCCTTTGCCCGTATGGCCGTAGCCAAAAGTGGAAAGAAAGCGCTGCTGCAGGTCATCGGGCATGAAATCCCATGCAAAGACAAGCAGCAGAAAAACGACAAAAATTCCGACAAGTTTGCGCGATGATGACATGAGCACCAGCAGCGCAAAAAATATGGCGGTCACCATGCCGCTGCGCGACCCCGTAAAGATTATGCCCACCAGCGCCATGCCCCCGTACAGCCAGAGACCACGGCGTACCCACACGGAAGGAAACCGGCAGCGCACAAGGGCCCAAAACAAAGGCAGCGAGTACGCGATACTTGCCGCAAACGAGTTGGGGTCACCATAGGTCACATCTATCCCCACCATCCGCCGGATACCCATACGGTATACATGGCGGCCGTGGACAAAAAATTCCCACATGGATTTTCCCACATACAGCCCCATGACCGCCACAAAAGCCAGCAGGACAAATCTGAAATCGCGCTCGTTACGGACAGACAGAATAAGCATGACATAAAAAACGATATACTTCAGATAGTCTTCCACCGTCCGCCACGCAGCCTGTCCGTTGTACGCCCCCAGAGCGGAAACGAGCAAAGTCAGCGCCAGCGCCCCCACGGCCAGATGTACCGGACTGGAGGGCAGCCGTTTGCCCGGCACAAAAAACGCCGCAGCCATGAATGTGAGCATGTAGACGCGCTCAAGCCGGAAGTCTCCCAGCACCGGCCAGTATTCATACGGCCGGAATATAAGCAGAAAAAGATAGCCCGCGAGCATGAGCGGAAGCAGCATGTCACGACGCATACGGTCCTCTTCCGGTAACAGCGCAAAGCCCCCGCAACAGCCCTTCCGGCAACGCGGCCAGTGCGTAATAGCGTACGGCATCGGCCCGCATGCCGTAGTTCAGCACACTGCGGAAACAGCGGCGTGCCTGACGCCTGCTGCCCGTGGAAAAATAATGATACCCCAGAGCGAAGTACTGTTCTGACAGGCGCCCCCGCAGCACCTGCTTTGCGGTTTCATCCGCGGTTGATTCCAGTTCGCGCAGAAACACGCGGATATGGTTGGCATGATACCGTTCGGCGTTGGTTGTGCTGTTGTCACCGTGGTATTGTCTGACAACAAGAGGCTCGTCTATGAAACCGAAAGGATACAGCTTTGCTATCCGCAGCCACATGTCCAGATCCTGACAGGTCCGCAACCCCTCGTCGTGCATGCCGGCTGCGGAAAAACATTCTTTGCGCACCAGCACCGTGGGCGTGAAGACAAAACCCTCGCGCAGCAGATCGACATATTTCCAGCCGCTGCCGGTGCAGGTATACCCCCGCTCGTGCAGGTATGAATGGTGTATGACGCGGCCATGCTCTACATGCTGCATATCGCAGTACACCAGACCGTATTCGGGATGGGCATCCGCAAACGCAGTCTGCACCGCCAGCTTATGCGGCAGCCACAGGTCGTCTGAATCAAGAAAGGCGATCAGCGGGCCGCGGGCCTGCCGTATGCCCTCGTTTCTGGCGCTTGAGGGACCGCCGTTTTCCTTGCGGAAATAGCGGATACGCCCTTCATAGCGCGCAGCGATGCCGGGCGTGTCATCGGTGGAACCGTCATCCACAAGAATCACTTCGTAATCCTTGTACGTCTGTGCAAATACCGACTCAAGGCACTGCTCCAGCAGATGGCCATAATTGTACGTCGGAATAACCACACTCACCCGGGGTGTTGTCGTCATATATCACTCCCAGCCGCTTACCGGCTTCATACCCTGCTGTGTGTCCCGCTTTTGCCGGCGGGCAACGCGCCGGCTGCGGCATGTACGGAACATCCTGCCGTGCATTTTATCCGCGCCGCAGCAGCTGCCGCGCCAGACGCTGCAGCGGGGCGGGCAGCAGCACTCTGACACAGCCTTTCCACGGGTGGCTGTCCAGCGGATGAAACACCATCGCCCGCAGATAACAGCCTGCCGCCTGCAGACGCTTACCCGCAGCAAGACAGCGGTCTGCTCTGCCGTTGTAAAAGGATGCACGCGAACGCCTGCGTGCACGCGGGCTTACCCGATGCCCGTGTTCCCTGTTGAACCGTTCATAAATCTGCCAGACCACACGCACACGCTCTTCCACCTGCCGCGAGACCTGCGTGCCGTGCACACGGTACCGCACCAGAGGTTCGTCCACAGCCAGAAATCTGTGATGGCAGGCCACGCGCAGCCAGAAATCATAATCCTGACTGATACGCAGATCCTCGGCTATGTACCCGCTGACGGCAAACACACCGCGGCGCACCATGGCTGACGACATGCAGATAAAGCTGTCCACATACAGTTCGTCCAGCACGTCGCCGCTGTGCAGCACCGGGGTGTATCCGGCAACAGTCCTGCCGTGCCCGTCCATGGTTTCGCGCTGAGAATAGACAACATCATATTGCGGTGCCGCATCCAGCGCCGCTACCTGTATGGACAGTTTGTGCGGCATCCATGCATCATCAGAATCAAGAAACGCCACATAGCGTCCCGTACTTTCCCGTATGCCTCTGTTGCGTGTGTAACCCGGCCCGCGGTTTTCGTGATGCAGATAGCGGATGCGCGCATCGTCGAACCCTGCCAGAATACCGCGCACGTCACCGGGCGAACCGTCATCCACCACCAGCAGTTCAAAATCGGTAAAATCCTGTTCCAGCACGGAGCGGACAGCCTCCGCCAGATACGCCTCGGTCTTGTACACAGGCATGATGACACTTACGGCAGGCCGGTCAGACATGACGCTCCTGTCGGGTGTTGATGATTTTTGCGCAAAACCTCCGGTCATGACACAGCCTCCCGCTTTGCACCGCATGCTTCCGCCATTTCTTCAAGATGGTACAGATAAGCCGCTGTAAGCGTGAACCAGCGGGTGGAGGCGCCGTAGCGGCTGTCCAGCGCTCCCCGCAGCAGACGCGGCCACAATACGGCGTTGTTCAGCAGGCGGGACCTGCGACGCAGCCCCAGCATGGCCAGTTCGCGGCACAACCGCAGACTGTGTGCGGCATCATCGCGCTGCACAGTCCCCTTCTTTTCAAAGGGGATATCAGCGAACTCCGGATATGCGGCGGTAATGGTCATGGAATGGAACCCGCGCGGCACCAGCAGCTCGTGCGGCAGAGAACACAGGTAATCGTGCAGGGAAGCGTCAAGAAACGGAGCCACTGCAATCCCCCCGCCGAAAACACCGAAGGTCAGCAGCGCGACTTCGCGGCGCAGTCTGGCCGTGAAAAAAAACCTGCGGGCGGGACGCGGGTCACCGGAACAGCGCCGCAAAGCCTCTTCCAGCTCTGCCAGTGCCATCTCGTGCGGCATGGCCGCATACAGTTCCGGCCGCAGTACAAGACGCATGGCCGTCTCGCTGAACACCGCGGGCGATGCCGTCAGCCCCCGTGCAAACTCCGCATATTCTCCGCGTTCCAGCATTCGGCAGCGCTCTTCTGTCACAAGACCGGATTCGGAAAGATTATCTCCCCCCAGACCGTCAAACACCGTGCAGCCAAGCGTTTTCAGGCGGAGTCCCGCCCCACGGGCCCAGCTGTGCTCGTCGGCACAGAAGTCCGTTTCCAGATGGCAGCACCATTCGGCGGTAAGCCGCGAAGGAGCAGCTCCGATAATTTCATGCCTGCAGCCGGTGCGGCGGGCCAGTTCTGCTGCTATATCGGCATCATCGTCGCCCCGGGGCGGAAAATGACGCGCAGTCACCGCCAGCTGCGGAAGACGATTCTGCCTGTGCAGTTCCAGCAGGATAT
>Ga0334898_1003274_pt1 | contig 13370 bp, 8 predicted proteins | sample GraSluR3_MG_10_FD_207228 | JGI IMG/M metagenome (GOLD analysis project Ga0334898, IMG submission 207228) | Sludge microbial communities from methane-producing bioreactor in Wageningen University, Netherlands - Granular Sludge_3_08-R3 | ecosystem: Engineered > Bioreactor > Anaerobic > Unclassified... | reverse complement strand
TATCAAGCGTTCTCCTATCGTAACATATTCAGGAATTGCTCTTATAGAAGGCACTTACAAGAACAATCTAATCACTCAGGGACAAAATGGAGCCTTTCTTGAATTTTATTCCATAAGTGATCAGTAAACTTTTGCAATATGTTAATTTACCGGAGTCGAGGTGCGGAGATAATTTTGAACTTACGTGAAATACGAAAACTTTTACTGCACTTTATTGGAGGTAAATGAAACATGAAAACACTGACCTGTATTGCAGCTATACTTGTTCTTTTGTGTTCTGCTGCAACTTGCACGCAAGACATAGTAATACCCAATGTACAAAATGGAACAATCCTATGGGAAACAGCATATCCTTCCATCATATCGATTTCTGAGCATATGCAGAATTTGTATTTATTATGCAAAAACAAGATTGTGGTACTAAAAAATGACGGGACATATCTAAAAGAAAGTCCGATCATTTACGAAGAAAATCTAGAATTAGTTGATGGAATGTTTTTATGGGATCTAAATGAAGTGTATTGCACATTTCATGTTAACGATACTTCCTCCACATTATCGATTTGCTATGATTTAACAAACGGACAAAAGAAATTTCAATTTCCAGATTTTGATGCTCTTTCATCCTTTCAAATGACTACGCATGATCTCTGTATATCGGACGATGCAGACGTAATGGAATTAGGAAAGATAAATGCTTATAATCGTTTGAATGGAGAGTTGATGTGGGAAGTAGCAAACGGAACCTACATAATATCTAGAGTGTGGAACCAAGAGTATACATTTTGTACTTTTTCATCGCAGGCAGATGAACACACTATGTACATTTCTAGTATTCGTAATGCAGATGGTACAGTTGTGGATAAACAAATTCTTTCTTCAGAGGGTATTTCCACTTGGCCAGATTACATTACCTGTATGTGTATGCAAGAAAACACACTATATGTAACCTGTGTCAATGAGAATAATACTGTATTGAAAAAGTACAATGTACTAAATGATGGGAAGCTTGAGCTGTTGACAAGCATATCTGTTGAAAATGAAGGAATTGAAAATCATTCAAGTGTGTACATAGACAAAATATTCATTAATAATGCAACTTTATATTTGATGACCATGCCAGCTGATTATTCTGGTTTATCTGAAAGTAAATTTCTTTTTCATCAGGTTGAATTACAGAAATACTTGATACGGGAAGATCGTTTAGAGTATGTGAAATCTCAAGAACTGTTTAAAACAAGCGATGACATTGAAGGTAACATTATTGATGATGTATATATATCAAATAGAAAGGATACTGTTTTTATTGACTACCACCTGATTGAGAAAGACAACACCCAACTTTATCAAACTCTCAATATACATAAGGACGGTTCAGTAAAAACTGATAATCAAATGATTGAAGATGTTTCAAGTGTGAAACATGTTAACGGTACTTTATTTGTTGTAAGTTACGAGAAAGACAAAAATAGAGTATCTATCCACTCAATAAATTCAGATGGCAATTCTTATCAATACCCGATAAAACTTACTGAGAACAACTACCCAACCAAGCAATACTATGGATGGGGTAACGAATTGAAATTCATTGATATTGTTCCTTTAGATAATGGCACTATTTTACTTGTAATTGCAAACAAAAAAGTTTTCTGTTTTCAATTAGAACAAGAATGATCTAATATTAGTACGTTGTGTACATCCACACTATTTTTTGGCAAGGAGCTGAATGAGACATGAAAAACCTACTATGCACTTTAATATTAGCCTTCTTGATATTCAGTATGGGGTCGTGCATACATAAACCAGTGGCTACAGAAAATCCAAAGAATTCTACTTCGGAAGAACAAACCCTTGATGTAGAAGGAGCTACCTATCGTTTTCCAGACGATACTCCTGTGCAATGGCTCAGGCCATTCCCAGATATGGCAAAACCTGTTTCTGGTTCTTTGCATCTACAGAATCAGAATCTGTATATAAGTGTTCGTCATCGAAATGCTTTCTCGTATCTTCGCTGTGACATACAGGATCCTTCTTGGACATCCCCTTTCCATGACTGGTACTGGGATTATGTATCCAGAGATTTGGATAACCAAGGCTATTCTAGTTCAGGCTCCAGCTATGTAGTAGTCAACGAAGCGTTGTCAACAACACAAGAAACAGATACGTTTATTGTTGTAGTTAATGGAGACAAATTACAAGCAGTCTCCACCTATATTGATCCAAACTGGGGTATGTACGAAACTAGACCGAATGATCCAAAAAGAATTTTATGGGAACATACACTGCCTAGTGATCATTATGGAGATTTCTGCTATTACAATCACAAAATATGCTACCTGAGTAAAGAATACGATACAGGAAATCAATACAAAGAAGTACGCTTGAATGTACTAGATGCAGATACTGGCGAAAGGATTATGAATTGGTATCCACCACAGGATATATTGAATGATTACGGAGAACCTATATTCACCGAATTGCGATTTGTCAATCAATACAAGAACCTGTATATGATGTACCATAAGCCTGAGTTTCCTAATTACTGGGGGTCTTTTCCTATCTATGCCTTTGATATGAATACGAACGTGCTGGCCTGGCAAAGTGAGACTTTTCATGGTGGTTGTAGTGGAGGATTTGAGCTACATGGAAAACTGTACTTTTCAGATCAGTTCGAGAGTGAAGTGAATGACTCATATGCTTCTACATTTTACGGTATTGATATCAAAACAGGAGAAAAAACACCTCCTTTGTATCTTCAGAGAGATATTACCGGAAACTGGGTTTTACGAGGAGTTACCGAAAAATACTTCTTGGTATCAAGCAATCATTCTAGCCATTTTGCTTCTGTTCACCAAGAAGATATGACTTTGTCCTGGATCTATGATCACATTACTGGATTCAGCCAACCACAAGAAGATGGAACGATATTTTTAGTAAAAGAAGATCGATATATCCAAAAAGTAAACATTTCAGATGGAACCATAGAGCAAGAATGGGACATTCAAGCATTAACCAACCCAAGGCTTTCTTTATATCGTAACGTGAATACCACAAAATATGATCTTGCCAATCCAGAAGATGTCGAAGAATACTATTCTTGGGGGAGAAACCAGCTTGTGGTTTCCAAAGAAGGGTTGCTTTGTGCCATATACAAAGAAAAACTTGGGTACTATTCTTTAAAAACAGATGCTAGAAGTACTTATACCAAACCGGAAGATTTGCAGTTTTCAGTCTATGGTATTATTACCATTGGTGTAAGCAAACCAATAGAATCTTCAAATGAAACCGAATCCTGAAGGCATTTGTATTCACCATAGGAGAGGAGAATTGTGATACCTGTGGACTATATCGATAGTATGGGGAAAGCGTAAAGTGAAAACATAGAAAACCTACGTTCTATTCAAATACTCTCCTCCCATGTTTTTGTGTCAGGGTCATTTCATGGGGATGATTCAGTGAAACAGTAATAAAAACAATGGATCATGAGATAAGGAGCAATGTATGAAACAAAAGCAACACACTTTTTCGAAGACTAGATTTAGACATATAGGAATGATTCTTTTTCTAGTGAGTTGTTTTTCTGTCAGTAATCTTGGTTGCAATTCGACTACAAATGTTACAAACAACAACCCTTCTCCCTTATTCATTGAAGATTTTGCTTCTTCTGTTCCAGATCAATCTCCTTTTGAATCGAATACGTATGATTGGTACGAAGATGATGGAACTGATATTGAACTTTTGTATCAGGATCAACCATTGGAATTTGAAGTACCCAAAAGTTGGTATGTTGCTTGTTGGCGATCCAGCAACACCGAATATGATATGTACATGGATACTCGCTATATGTATGTAGACAATGACGATCCCGAATATCTATACAAGCAATACGACATGGCTACCGGCTATCAAAATCCCTTTCTGAAACGAAATGTAGAAGAATTCTCTTTTTCACTAGGTATGATTCGAACTCCTCCTCCTGCTGTGTTTTCTGTTTCCGATGGCAAAGCACTGCAGGGATATACATACAATCAAGCATTTGCTTACAAAGGAGACAAATGGAAAATCAGAGCAGTGGAAAAAACAGAAAACAAGCAGACTACCTTGTGGGAACACAAAATACCTCATTGGAACAATGGCCGGGAAGACTATACAGATTGGGACGGTTTCATCCAATACGACGACATTTTGGTGTATACTTCTTACACTCTGGATTACACTAAACGAATACTCAAAGACCTTATTACCCGAGCTCTCTCCAAAGATACCGGAGAAGTACTATGGGAAGTAAAAAATCCAGTGCAAGGGGGTACTCTTAATTTTCCAGACGAAAGCGATGCTCCTGTTTTAAATCAGATAGGGCGATATTACTATACTGTGAGCAAGGGAAGCTGTCCCAGCGATATAGGAGAGCCAACCTTGTATGTTATTAATACCAATACCGGTACGATGGAGGGACAGGTTGAGGGTGGAGGATCGTTTGTTGACTCACAAGGCAATTTACTGGTGATGTGGTATGAGTCTAAAAACAACACCAGATATTTACAACAGCTTAACTTGGTTACTCGTAAAATAACTACAACAAGTTTACAGTTGGAAGAGGAGAAGAACAGTGAACAGAACTACAAGAAAGATTTTCATCTATTGGGAGTTAACCAAGATAGTTTGCTAACTTCTAATTATCATACTACCCTGGCTGTATATGAACGAAACACGTTGGTTAAACAATGGTCTGTGGACAACGCCACTGGATACAGCAAGGTACAGCCAGATGGTACCATGGTTGTCATTTTGGACAATCAGTATATTTGCCACATTCGACTACAGGATGGAGTGATCTTACAATATTGGAATACTAAAAAACTTCTCAGAGAAGGATGCACTTGTACGGTCTTTTTCAACAAGAGTTGTTTCTATCCATCTGCAGTACGCATTACTCCTGCTAATCAGGCTATCATCTTTATTGACGAAAAAATCCCCGCTCCCCCCAACCAAGTTGTCCACAACCAAAAAATCCTAGCCATTTCCCTAGAAATACCTACACAACAACGAGAATAAGCGTGTATAATAGCTATCTGTTTTGTTTTTTTGTTGTACATTCACACTATTTTTTGACAAGGGGTTGAATAGAACATGAAAACACTGACGTGTATTGTGACCATACTGGTTCTTTTGTGTTCAGCTGCATCGTGCACGCAAAAGAGTGTTAACGACCATACAATACGTTTGGGTACTGTATGGAAAACAAACGAAGAAACTCCCGTCCAATGGCTTATACCTTTTCCTGATATGGCAGAACCCTGCAAGGATTCACTACAATTGGACGGTAAATATTTGTATGTCAATGTAAAGCATGATCGAGCATACTCTTATTTTCGGTGGAATATAAAGGATTCATATAAGCCTTTCCAAGATTGGTTTTGGAACTATGTATATAGACCTCTGGATATGGATATGGTGTCGTCAGGCAATTCAACAAATCCTCAATATGTTGTGATTCCTGAAACTACATTAATAGATGAACAATCTAGAATTATACCTTCTGTCGTTTTGATGAATGGAGACAAACTCCAGGCAATTTCTACACAAACTCCTGATAAAGATTTCATTTTTAGCAATCAGGCTGTTACCCCGGAAAGAATTCTCTGGGAACATCCTTTGTCTAGTTACACCATTCTTGGACTTCGATACAGCAGTGGTCATATTTATTATATGAGTCGAGAGTATCCGTATTCAGAAGAGGGATGTGAGAAATTAAATATCCTGGATGCTTCAACAGGAGAATTGATCAAACAATGGGATCTTCCATTAGATGATATTCCCGATCCTTCGCGAAATGGAGATTTTAATGCTCGTTTTAAAGTGCATCAGCATCATACCCTGTATCTAATCTACTATTTCCCATTTTACGGAGAGTCATCCCCCTATCCCATTTACGCATTTGATATGAATACCAACACTCTTATTTGGAAAGGTAGCACATTCTATGGTGGGTGCAGTGGTGGATTCGAGGATAATGGTAAATTGTATTTCTTAGATCAAGAAGTAGATCCTACTACTACCCTAAAGGCTTTCCATTTATATGGCTTTGATAGTAGATCTGGAGAAAGAACTTCTCCTGCACAAATTTTAAAAGAAGATGTACCAGGTATTCCAGAAAAAATGAGAAAACATCCTTTTAACCTTGATTCTCCTCTTTTGGAAGGAATTGGAAAGTACAATTTTTTCATTGCTGGGACAGACCAATCCTATTTTGCAGCTATACATCATGACACTATGAATGTTGCATGGATCAAATACCGTATCACTGGTTTTACTCAGTCCTCAAAGAGTGAAACGTTGTTTCTTGTAAAGGAAGATCGATGGATTCAGAAAGTGAACCCACGAGATGGTATAGTATTGCAAGAATGGGATATTCAAGCAATAACCAAACCTGAAATTTCTTTATATCGACAAAAATATTTGGGTTTAAAAATGAGCCTTGACCACCCTGAAGAGCTTGATCAATACTATACCCAGGGTCATGGACGAATAAGAAACCAGTTAATACTTTCTCCTGATGGTATTTTATGTGCCATATATAAAGAATACATTGGAGGATACTCTGAAAAACTAAATCACCGCGATTCGATAAATTTAGGACCTCTTTCGGTATATGGTGTTATTGCCATTGATGTAAGCAAACCAATAGAATCTTCAAATGAAACCGAATCCTAAAGCCCTTGAGATTCACCATAAGAGAGGAGAATTGTGATACCTGTGGACTATATCGATAGTATGGGGAAAGCGTAAAATGAAAAACATGATTAAATCTAATGGAAAAATTATTGGATTAAGTGCTCTTGTCATTTGTGTGTTCATCCTTTTATTCACTACACTGCGGTTTACTATATTCTCAGTCGTTGGAACCCTATATGGCGTTTTTCAGCCAGCCTCTGTAAATGTTTCGGATTGTTTGACAAACAACTTAAGTGATTTAAAAGAAAAACAAAGCAACCAATTTCTTTGGAAAACCAAAAAGCAAGAATACATGCAACCTTTGTTTGTTTTAGGTAAAACACAAATATTTGTTCTAGGAAATTGTGCTAATAATTTTGGGTATTATGAATTTGATCTTCTTACTGGGAAGAAACAAGAGACATTTCCAAATATGCCAAAAAAAGAATATGCTGAAGAAAGAATTCAAATAGATACTCGATTTAATTCAGAACAATCTTCATCTGCATATCCCATATATTTTGTTTGCTCTAGGCAGAAAATTACTGCTATACAGACCTTACCGGAAGGGAATAAGATATTGTGGGAGCATAATCTTCCTTTTGACGGAGGCAATACAACAGAGTTTTCTTCATGGAATGGTATGGTGCAGTATGAAGATGTTATTGTTTACACAGCTTTTACAGTAGTGTATAGAAAAATGGTAAAAGATATTTTTATTAGAGCTATTTCTAAGGAAACAGGTGAAATTGTATGGGAAATTGAAAATCCTGCACGTGGAACTAGCATAGTGTTCGAAGAAAGAGAGACTGGTGCAACCCCAAAGTTTGATCATATATATCTGTTCGAAGTAGTCAGTTCCATAAAAGATTTCCACATCCATATGAGGGATACTGTATACGGATATAATACAGCAACAAAAAAATTACAATGGAAAAAAAAATTGGGAATAGAACCATTTCATTTAATTTTGAATCAAAATCCAAGAATGTACTACTATGGTGAAACTTTTTTTAGTACCATATTTAGAAAGTACTATTATTATGGGTTAAACACCCAAACAGGAAGAAAAACAGACCAAGGAGCCATACCGATCCGCTACGGCAGTATTCTTAATTGTGTAACACCTAGGCGTCTCTATGTGGTGAATGAAACAAGCAATATGTTCTACTCTTTACACAAGTTTTCAAAGAAACCCATATGGTTTGCTTATAATGCAACAGGTTACAGCACTGTTTTGAATGATAATACCATGGTTTTGATTTTAGAGAATCGCTACATATGCCATATTGAGGCAGAAAGTGGAAATATATTGAAATATTGGGATGTGAAAGAATTAATTGGCACTGAGTATAGGTGTTGTTCGTTGGAACACTTTAGGGGAAACAATGGATACAATTGTTTTACGATATCAGAGGAAGGTATTCTATATGTTTTAGTCAAAGGAGAATATCCAGATTCAAAAGATGGACATGATGATAAATTCCAAGAACTTTTGGCTATCTCGTTAGAATAACACTATGAAAAACATGATTAAATCTATTGGAAAAATTATTGGATTAAGTGCTCTTGTCATTTGTGTGTTCATCCTTTTATTCACTACATTGCGGTTTACTTTATTCTCAGTCGTTGGAACACTGTACGGAGTTTTTCAGCCAGCCCCCGTAAATGCAACTGAACCATGGAATCAAATAACGAATGGAAAAATATGTTCAGAATATCGTTGGATGTCAGATCCCATCAAAAACTTACGTTCTATTCAAATACACTCTTCTAATGTGCTTGTATCAGGATCCTACGATGAGAATACTTCTAGCTATTGTGAATACAACTTACAAACAGGAGCCATACAGCAGACTTTTCAAGATCCAATTTTTACTTCTGAGTCAGATGGAAAACCAATGTTGGTCTTCTCAGATTGTAACAACCCTGATACTACTACGCCCAATCATCCCGCTATCTACTACTTAGTCTTAGAGGGTAAAATGGTTGCCGTGCAATCTTCTCCTGCAGGAAACTCAATCCTTTGGAAACTGGATCTTCCAGAGTTTGATAAAGATTCAGATCTCGAAAATTCCTATTTTGTTAGAGGGTTGCTGCAAGATGACGAAGTTATTACCTATCCTATCTGTACGTATCATACCAATACCGACAGATTATGGGATATATATATTCGGGCTATATCCAAGAAAACAGGAAAGCTGACTTGGGAAAAGGATCTGGTTTTACACAAAAATTATTCCTATTTGGAAGCTTTTAGTTCTGAGTCTATTCAATCTGATGGGATAGGGGTATATCATATTTATCCAAAGGAACTATCAGACTTTGAAGAAACCTTGTATGCCTATAACTTAAAAACCCCATCCATGGTATGGACGAAAAAGGTGAATTTCGGTACCTTTAGTGTGGATCATTTCTTACGAGGAGACACATTATATACCCTATCTGCACAATTGCCTGAGCTTTTTCTTGGAAAGATGAATTACTATGACATTCATATACCAACGGGCAAGATTGTTTCTCAGGGAGTGTACCCTAGTAAATATGGAGATCGCCTCATTGACAAAACTAGCCATCGAATGTTTATGTATGAAAGGGGTAGTAAACAAGCATTTGCTCTCCAATCATTTTCCAAAAAACCAATTTGGTACGCTAAAAATGTAACTGGTTATAGTACTCTTTTATCAGATCATACTGTAGTGCTTATCCTACAAGATCGGTATGTGTGTCATATGAATGCCGAAACGGGAGAATTGATCCACTATTGGGATATTAAGAATCTTCTTGGGGAAAACTATTCTGTTCAACACGTTCAGAACAACTGCGAAACAGGATTTAATCAATTGACTGTGTCCAATAGCGGGATGCTTCTACTTTGCGTTACTACATCACCGGAAGCACAATATAGCGATTTCATCTCTCAAATCGTAGCCATTGATCTAGGATTGAGAAAAGATTGAGACAAATCTACAATAGAGTAATAGATGTTGTTCCCGGTTGAGCAATCAAGAAGATGTGAAGATCCTTGAAGATTACAAGATTGCCCTAAATGGAGAGAATGGTGAAAATGAAAACATGGATGACTTTGTTTCTTGCTATACTACTGTGTGTAGTGGTTGGTTTTTCTGGTTGTCGAGATGAGTATACAGAACAATCTGATTCTCTGAATCTAAAACAAGATCTTCAAGAGGAGACATTGGATGTAGAGAAGAACTTTTCTTTCCAATGGATGCGATCAATTAGTCCTGATCTGAATATTTCCTACAAGGGTACGCCTCAAGTGGGAAAGCTTTTGCATTCTTCGTCTACAGATGGACTCTTTACTCTGACAAGTAGCGCATTACTAAAAACCAATAATCAAGGTGACAAACAATGGGTAACCGAGTACTGGAAGAATCATGATATTACCTCTTTTGGATTTTTAGATGGGCTGCAATACTTCGATGCCCAACTTACCCCCGAAGGGAATATTGTTGCCATTGGTATTGCAAATACAAACGACATTCCTGTAAAAAATGCTTTTCAGGATCAAGTCGATCCAGCTATCCGAAAAGGGTTGTTCCCAATTGGAGATGGGTACATTGTTTGTCGCAATCCACAAGGAGATCTCTTATGGGGTACCTTTATCGGAGGATCTGAGGTTGATATTCTACAATCTTTGTTGATTCATTCGTCTGGAATTTATGTGTTGGTAGGAACCAGTTCTCCAAACTTTCCAGCTACAGACTTCCACGGTCAAGATCCTTCTGAATCGTTATTTATTGCCATGAAATTTTCGTTTGAAGGAGAATTATTGTGGTCCAAGCCTTATTTTCTGAATGTTTTTTCCGACAAGAAACACTACGATACTGGATGGGGATGTAGTGCTTCGCTGAATGCAACGGGTATGGCAATTCTCTGTGTATTGACTGATTCAAAAAAAGGATATCAAGATACTAATCCAGATATGGGAATTGTGCAACTTGATTTTGAGGGAAATGTTCTTTGGGATACTTCTTTTGGAGGGTCCAATACAGAGACTTTTGGGAATTGGAAAGGCTTATCGCCCTGTTATGCTCCACCTATATTCTTTACAAACGACCAACACATATTCATTATTGGAAAAACTTTTTCTACAGATTTTCCTTTGAAGAATGCATTTCAAAGTGAAATATTCGAAGGTTCAAAACCATTAGATGAGTGGTGGGGAACTCCTGTTATTAATCCTAATGGTTGCACATATATCACTTGTTTTGACATTACAGGTGAAATGCTATGGTCTACCTATTTTAGTGGCCCTATGTTACTTCTGACTGATGCTTGTCTTGTGCAAGATAAACTGTATCTAGCAGGGATTACCGAAGAACAGGCATTGCAGGTTTCTGCAAGTCCCACTGGAGAACCATTCCATGGTAATGCAGATGGAATACTTGTTCAGTTTGATTCTCAGGGACATCTACTTTGGAATTCTTATTTTGGTGGGGAAAAAGATGATACGGTGAATGCAATTCAGGTAAAAGACAATATGATTTATTGCACTGGGATAACGGATTCTCCTAGCATCCATTTGCTCCCATATCGTGCTTGTCTTGTGTTTTTGGCTTTTATTGATCCTGAAAACGGAAACACACAGGTTGGTTTGCAACCACCACCCTCCCCCTGGGAAAATCGTTCTGTGTTTCTGTCTGATCCGTATCATCAAAGCTTTGAGGATATCCCAGACGATGATCTCCCGTTGTCGTTTAATATCCGATTTTGTGATTTACTTGTATGTGGCGATACAGCCTATACAGTTGGTTCGATAAGTATTTATATCAAAGGCTTTCGTTCTTCTTTGTTTCAAGAATACGAGTTGGTAACTGAAGAATGCAACGGTATATTTTTCTTATCAAAGTGGAAGCAATGTACGGAATAACGCTATGGAGGATGAGGAGATATTCTTGAAATTACTTGAAACATGAAACTTTGACTGCACTTTTTGAAAAAGTTCCTATCCACACTTTTTTCACCAAGGAGTTGAATGAGACGTGAAAAAACTGACGTGTATTGTGACCATATTGGTTCTTTTGTGTTCAGCTACATCATGCACGCAAAAGCAAAAGAATGATGAACTCATTGAAACAAAAGATGGTCCTAAAATGAACATTGAAACTCTAGCTTCTTCTTTGCCATCTACCGATTATAGTTGGATAGTGGACGACATGTATACACCAATCACGCTACTTTCCACAGAAAAATTATCAAGCTCTGATGTTCCACAAGATTGGAGAAGTATCTCTTTCTTATACAACGAAGGATTCTTTTTTGATGCAGGGAATCTATATGTACCCAGTCCTTTCGAAGACTATTTATATGAAAGAATTAGCATGGACGGATACGAAAGATTTCCTTTCTTACAGAAAAACGACGTTCAGCTTCCCTTTTCTTTCAAGAATCTTCGCGAACCCTCTGAATTCATTTCTCCTATGATTGGATATCTCCACAATGAAGACGTTATTATGGCTGTGGAAAAAACACAGGAAAAGCGGAAAATTCTGTGGGAGCATACTATTCCAAAAATCAGTAATGACTCACATGATATTCCTTCCTGGGGCGGTTTTATTCAAACCGATATGTACATCTTGTATACTTCTTATACAGGCAATTCTTCAACAAGAATTGGTTCCAATGTGGTGACTTGTGCATTGTCGAAAGACACTGGGGAATTGGTGTGGGAAGTGAAGAATCCTGTTGAATTTGGGAAAATCCGATTTTGGTTTTCGAAAGTCTTTCAACAAAATGGTGAAGAATTCTATCTTTATTCTCTACTAGAGGATAAATGGGCTGATTATTCTTGGGACCAAACTCTATATATTATCAATGCCTCTACTGGCAAAATGCATGGACAGATTGAAACTCCTTCTAATACTTCCTACGCTATAGATCCAAAGGGTTCTTTGCTTCAATACTATTTTCAAACCAATGCAAAAAAGGAAAAGTATGTCCTGGCGAACGTAAATGTAGCAAAAGCTGACAGTCGTATCATTTCCACCACGTACGACTTTCCAGGTTTATTTCTTCTGGATGCATCAGAAAACTCTGTAGTGTTTTTCAACAATGAATCATTCAAAGTATTTGATACAAATACCTTTCAACTTCTATGGGAAATAGACGATGTTACTGGATACAGCAAAATCCAGCCCAATGGGACAATCGTAGTTATTCTTAACAATCGATATATCTGTCAAGTAAATGTGCGAGACGGATCAGTTTGCAAATATTGGAATCTTGAATCTCTTTTACCTAAACACTGCACCTGTATCAACTACGACAATCATGAAGGAAACTTACTAGAAGTTTCCCCCGATGGAACCCTGGTTGTACTTGTCGATGAACAAACTCCTATTTCCTCCAAGGAAATCCAGCATAAGCAAATGATAGTGGCATTCCCTTTACTGGAAGAGTAATATTTTGTTTGCGGGTGAGCAGAAGAATTGAATGTCATATTTGCCCAACTGCCATAAACTTATAAAATGATTAGAAAACAATATCATGATGGGAGGAGATTTTTAATGTTCCTAAATTCCTCAAAATTATAGGCAAAACACAGAGATCCACTGAAACAATCTCTCATTAATTCAAAATAATACTTGACAACGGTTCATCATTTGCCTAAAATAATAGGCAAATGATGAAAC
>Ga0334898_1003273_pt1 | contig 13372 bp, 13 predicted proteins | sample GraSluR3_MG_10_FD_207228 | JGI IMG/M metagenome (GOLD analysis project Ga0334898, IMG submission 207228) | Sludge microbial communities from methane-producing bioreactor in Wageningen University, Netherlands - Granular Sludge_3_08-R3 | ecosystem: Engineered > Bioreactor > Anaerobic >... | reverse complement strand
ACGGGAAAATTAAAGCATTCAGGTCAGTGTTCAGGGGCATAACTGATGTGAGTTTTTTCCTCTATCGGGTGTCTTTAATCTTTGCTTGATGGATTTCTTTTCCCCACCGGCTATTTCTGTTGAGCCGAGTATCTCAAGCAGCTTAGTATCGTGATTTTAGGTATCCTGATTGCTTTCTGGCTAAGTAATATTGGAGAAAATTATGAAGAACGCAGCACCCAAAAACAATTGTTACGTACAATATTAAACGAGCTAAAGGATAATAATTCCAGTATTAAAACTTCAATACTTAGTCTGGATTCCCTGCAAATGAATTACCTCAACATTCAAAACAAGACAACTGAATCAGGAGCTGTAACAATCAATTATTTGGGGTTGCAACTAAAAAGTATTGGATATGAAACCGCTAAGTTTACGGGGATCTTAAAGGATTTGGATTATCAGTTGTCGTCAAAAATTGTGGGCAATTACGAATCACAGAATTCCCTTGAAGGCACCGAAAAGTTAGTAGTCGATGAATTATTAGTATTGATAAAAAATAAAATTACCGAAGGTGATGAACTTGAATATTTTTTGCTGCAAGTATTGAATTTTAAGAATCACCTGGTGAGTTTCGATACTGAACAAAAGCAATTGATTGAGGATTTAAGTGTTTTTCTTGGTGTGGAGCATGAATAATTGGTAAAGTGATGGAACATAACATTGACAGAAGAAAAACGATCCCGGCTATTGCGGTATTCTACGTAATCGCATTGTTGCTTAGGTATTTAACCAACAAAACAGAGTTATTGTCGGGAGTTTCCAACAACTTTGTCGTAATAATCCTGCAGGGTGCTGGACCCGCCCTGGGTGCCTTTGTTGCCCTCAAAGTGTTTCGTATTAAGATGAAAATGAGTTTAAAAGGCAATTTTGGAAAGCTGCTTGTTCCCTTGTCAGTTTATTGGTTGTTCCCTGCATTTTTAATTGGCCTTGTGGCATGGTTTACCAAGGGAACCTTTCCGGTCATTGCAATTTTTACGATCTTAATCTATGGCTTGTTGGAAGAAATTGGCTGGCGAGGTTTTTTGCAGCAATTATTAGCACCATTACCCAGGTTTATCAGCCTATCGATCATAACTGTTTTGTGGTTTGTCTGGCATTTGAATTTTGAGCCGAACCAGTCCAGTCTTATTTTCTTTCTCATCTTATTGTTTGGGAGTTGGGGAATTGGCTTGGTGGCCGACAAAACAAATTCTTTATTGGCTGTTGCTGCATTTCATTCGCTGAATAACTTTTTCACAGACTTGAATCTGCAAAAAGCTGTCATATTGATGGTGTTGGTTATCATTTGGATCCTTAGTATTATTTACCGACATAGATTGGAGAAGATTGGGTTTAAAAGTGAGGAAATTACCAGCAACTGACTAAAAAATCTGAAGGATGATATATAATCTTTGGCTGAAATCCATATTCACAAAAAGATTATTTTTGTTGCCAGAGCCAGACATATTCCTTTGATCAGCGAAGGCAGCAGACATTGATTTCTGGCTTCTGAAGAAGAATTATTTTGATGGTGTTACTAAAATACATTTGAAATGTCGATCTGGAGAGTGTTGTTGTGTATCCTTTTTCCACCGCTGGCTGTCATTGACAAGGGATGTGGGAGCGTAGTGATAGTGATTTTGCTTACCCTGGCCGGCTGGGTTCCGGGAGTGATAGGAGCATTGATCATCAATAAAAAATAGCTTGCTCCGATATATGTTAGCCAACAAAAAAAGTGACAACCTTTTGGATTATCACTTTTGGGGTGGAAGACGGGATTCGAACCCGCGACCCTCAGAACCACAATCTGATGCTCTAACCAACTGAGCTACGACCACCATTTTGAGGCTGCAAATATACAATCATTTTCAAAAATAAAATATGGTTCAGGAAAAATTCAGGTATTTTCTGTGATCGAAGGGCTATATTATTTCGAAGCTGTGATACCCTAAGTGTACAACATTGAACCGAAGCCGTAATTCTCTTACATTTGCGCTTCAAAGCCACACGAATGTTTACAAGAAAAAGGGTATCCGCCATCGAATCACCAGCCAGAATCACCTGGAAAAGATTTAAGAAACACAAGGCTGGTTATTTTGCTTTGTGGCTGATCCTTTTTATGGCAGCAATCGCTTTGTTTGCTTATTGGTTGATTCCGGACAAGAGCACTCATGCCAACAGACAAATTCTGGAGATCACCACACAAAAACCCGGATTTGAAGCGGATTTTCTGCTTGTATCCAAAGAAATGCCTGCCAGAAAGAAATCTTTGTTTGCGACTTTACTATCAGGCCGGCCGGATACCGCTTTTTACGTTCCCTTTGATTCTTTATGGATACAACAGGATAGCGTTTACCTTAAACTCTTTGATCCCGAAAGAACCGGCCAGCTGACCCTTACTTATCCTTTGAGTCAGTTCAGGCTGGCGGCGCAGCCTCAGGATGAAGCAATTGAATCATTGCGAAAACATTATGTTGTTAAAAAACGGTTTCTGCTGGGTACAGATCAGTTTGGGCGTGATATGTTAAGCCGGCTTGTACTTGGGGCACGCATCAGTTTGTCGGTTGGTTTTATCGCAGTGTTGATCAGCCTTGTCGTAGGGATCACACTTGGAAGTTTGGGCGGTTTCTTTGGTGGTAAAACGGATGATTTTGTGATGTGGCTGGTAAATGTGGTGTGGTCTTTGCCAACTTTGCTAATGGTTATTGCCATTACCTTTGCACTCGGGAAAGGATTTTGGCAGGTGTTTGTTGCCGTTGGCCTCACCATGTGGGTTGAGGTGACGCGTGTGGTGCGGGGACAAATTTTGAGTGTACGTGAGTCGTATTTTGTTGATGCTGCAAGGGCCTTAGGCTTTAATAATGTACGGATCATCATCCGGCATATCCTGCCTAATGTAATCAGCCCGGTGATTGTGATATCAGCGGCAAACTTCGCCTCTGCCATCCTGATAGAAGCCGGATTGAGTTTTTTAGGGCTGGGGGTGCAGCCTCCCACGCCTTCGTGGGGTAGTATGATTAAAGAAAATTATGCTTTTATCATTCTGGATGCAGCTTACCTGGCTATTTTACCTGGCATTGCAATAATGCTTTTGGTTTTGGCTTTTATGCTGGTTGGCAATGCCTTGCGTGAGGCACTGGATGTGAAAAAGCTCTGATCAAAAAATTCCCAGAAATTTATTTTTACGCGGCTTGTAGTTGTCGGCATTGTAGCAGGCACCCGTATCTCTGTTGCCCAGACAAACGCCTTTTCTAAAGTTGAATTTGATACTGGCATAAATATCCAGGCCGTTAAGATCGGAAACACCAAAGAGAGTTCCCAGTCGTTCGGTGCCAATGGTAAAGAAACCTAATCGCACAGCAGCACCAATTCTGGGGATGCGATATTCATACAGGCTCAGGGGCAGCATAAAGTCGAACCAATCGGTCTCATAACGAGGCGTCAGTGCTATCTGTGCCGGCCGGCGAACGCTGTACTTCGAAATTTTTAGCGGGTGAATCACCATGGCATTGAAGTACCAGTTTTTGTTGTAGTGGTAGTCAATCTGAACGCTCAGTGCCGTGGGCAGCCCGATGCTGAATTTATCTCCGGCATAAGAAGCACCTGCATCTCCCATTAGCTGAAAACTAAGCGTGTCCATCAGGTCGTTCAGATTGGAATATCCGAGCTCATCCATATTTTCCCAAACGGTGTTCACCTCACGGAAATGATGGAGCTGGGCACTGTTCTTAAAACTTACTACACCCAAATCAAGGATCGAAATCCCAAAGCGCCAGAAATAGTCTTTGTAGTTTTGTTCGCAGATTCGCTGGTTGTTAAATTTTTGATAGCCTTCTTTTTTTAGGGTGTAGGTTAAGCCTAAATCAAAACCGATGCCCCGGCCTTTAAAGGTGAAGCCTCCATCCGGAAAGTCGTTGGTGTTGTAATCAACAGGCAGGGCAAAACCGAAGTCGGCATTGAGGTCGAAAATGTTTATTGTTTTCCTGTCCAAAACCATGTAATCAAGCTTGTCGATACTGGCGAAGGCACCTCCATAACCAAGCAGGTACTTTGCAGTGATTCCGGCTGCCCAATGCCTGTTCGAATATTTTGAAAAAGCATAGGCATAGCTCAGTCCTATCTCGCCCCAGGCCAGCGAAGCCACGTCAAAATCGTGATCTTCAAAACGAATGTTTTGCAAAGGAATGTAGCCCAGCGATTGCACTCCAAGGACAGGTATTTCGTAGGGTATCCTGTCGAAGCTATTGTAAGCCCTGACAGCGGTATGAAAGGCAAAAGCATGATCGCCGGTTTGCAAAAAGCCTGCCAGCCCATAATTGTTGGTTATGGCACTTCCTGATTTGTTTCGTGTATTGTCGTAATACATAAAATTCCCATCTGTCAATGGGTAAGTTGGCAGCTGTTCCTCGTTTTTGACCAGTGGATATAAATTAAAATCGCGGTGTGGGATATAAGCAAAATTATTTTGACCAAAAGCACCCACACTCACGAGATGAACATCAAGGTATAGCTTGCTTTGCAGCATATTGGCCGGATTAATCCGTGCCATGGCTGAACCTCCAAAATTTCCCTGCGTAATTCCGGGAGATTCCTGAGCATTTATCTCTATGGATAAAAAAAGTAATACGGCTAAAGTGAGCTTCACCTTTGTGAAAGCCTTGAAATATTGTAACATCAAGTAATCCTTATTTGCAATCCTAGAACGCAAAATTACCCATTTTAGTTTACAGGCTGTGCTTTGGTTGCTGATAAGCAGAAAAAAAATGTGATTGACAGCTATCTCGGTGCAGTCTGAAAAAAGTATCGTATATTTGCAGCCGCAAAAAAGAAGCAAAAGCTTACCATGCGGATGTGGCGTAATTGGTAGCCGCGCCAGACTTAGGATCTGGTGCCGAAAGGCGTGGGGGTTCGAGTCCCTTCATCCGCACATTGAAAGAATAGTAGCGAAAACCTGGATTACCCGGATTTAATTTAATAGCAAGAAGAAGTTTTGAGGTGCTTTGGGTGAAGGTTTTCGTGTTTGTTTATGTTAAACCGCAGGCTTACCAGTTATGTTGATTGGTCAAATTTTAAAAAGCCATAATTTAATCCGAACCTTATGAATATTGCACAGGAAGCACTGACCGACTTAACGACAAAAATCCAGATCAGTATCGATAAAAATGATTACGAAAAAGAAGTCAATGATTCATTGAAATCCTATCAGCGAAAAGCTTCCATGCCCGGATTCAGACCCGGAAAAGTGCCTTTTGGGCTGATCAAGAAGATGTATGGCAAGGCAATACTAGCCGAAAAAGTGAATCAGCTGGTTTCGGATAGCCTGAATAGCTATATCGTTGAGAATAAATTACCGGTGTTGGGTTATCCCATGCCTTTAACAGAACCTGATAACTTTGACGATCTCGATCAGCGAGAACAATTCAACTTTGACTTTGAGCTTGCCCTGATGCCGGCATTTGAACTGAACCTCCAGGATAAAGTGGCAAATTATATTCGCATTGAGGCGACAGCTGAGGATGTCCAAAAAACCATCGATAATATTTTAGAAGGTAATCCTATTATTACTCAGCCCGATACCATTGGTGCCGATGATCGCGTCAACGTTGTGCTGTCCGAAGCAGACGACAAAGGAGAGGAAATTGAAGATGGTTTTGGCAAGGAGCTTACCTTTCATATGGATCAGATCAAGTCGGCAGAAGCACGTGAGCAGCTGATTGGCAAGGAAGTAGGTGCTGAGTTTATCTTTAATTTTGCAAAAGCCCTTGAGAGTGACAAAGCCGCGGCTAAAATTCTGGAACTCAACGAAGATCAAAAAGATATTGCTACAGTTGATTTCAATATGATCATTGATGAGGTGATCCATGAAGAAAAAGCAGAACTGAATGAGGAGTTGTTTGAAAAGATATTCCCGGGAGCTGAAATTGCTGACGAACGGGCGTTTCGTGAAAAGATTAAAGCAGAAATGGAGAAACGTTACGAGGATGAATCAGATCGCTATTTCTTTACAAAAGCAGTGGATCAATTGATCGAAACCTTCGATGCTCCGCTACCGGATGATTTTCTGAAACGTTGGCTGGTTTACAATTCAGAAGGCAAGCTTAATCAGGAAACCGTTGAAGCTGAATATGGCACTAAGTATGCCAATAGCATTAAATGGCAAATTATTGAGGCTGAATTGCTTAAGAATAACGAAAATCTGCATGTGAAAGAGGCAGAGGTTCGCGAACGCATGAAGTCGTATCTTTTTGCCAACCTGGGACTGGGAAATATGGATGAGGAGATGGGCAAAAGAATGGAGGGCGTGGTGGATAGTCTGCTCGAAAATAAAGAGGAACATCAACGGCTGCACAATGAATTATTTGAACAAAAACTGGCTGCCTACCTCAAAGAGCAAATGACCCTGCAGGAAGAAACAATGACATACACTGATTTTGTAGTTAAAGTTAACGAAGAGAATAACAATAAAAATGAAACAGCAGATGAATAACGAATTTCAAAAATATGCAACCAAACATCTGGGTATCAATAGTCTCGGATTGGAAAAATATACTTCAACAGTACAAAATTATATTTCACCCACCATCATCGAAGAGCGTCAGCTCAATATCGCAACGATGGATGTTTTTTCGCGACTGATGATGGACCGCATCATTTTTTTGGGTGTACCGGTGGATGATTATGTGGCCAATATCATTCAGGCCCAATTGCTTTTTCTCGAATCGGTCGATTCAAAACGTGATATTCAGATTTACCTGAACACACCCGGCGGATCAGTTTATGCCGGACTGGGCATTTATGATACCATGCAGTATATCAATCCCGATGTAGCAACCATTTGCACCGGAATGGCAGCATCGATGGGTGCTGTTTTGCTTTGTGCCGGAGCTTCGGGAAAACGCACAGCATTAAAGCATTCCAGAGTGCTTATCCACCAGCCCATGGGAGGCGCACAAGGTCAGGCTTCTGATATCGAAATTACTGCCCGCGAGATACAGAAACTCAAAAAGGAACTTTACGAAATCATTGCCAAGCATAGTGGTCAAAATTATAAGAAGATCTGGAAAGATTCTGATCGCGACTACTGGATGACGGCAGAAGAAGCCAGAGATTATGGCATGATTGACGAAGTTCTGATAAAAAACAAAGTGTAAGGTTATGGCGAAAAAAGGTGATTATTGTTCATTTTGTGGTAAACCCAGGAAAGAGACCGCACTCTTGATTTCAGGCATGGAAGCTCATATCTGCGATCAATGCATCGAACAGGCTCAACTAATACTTAAGGAAGAACTACAACATACTGTAAGTCACCAGAATATCCCTGATTTTAAGGTGCTCAAACCACTTGATATCAAAAATTTTCTCGATCAATACGTCATCGGTCAGGATGAAGCCAAAAGGGTGCTTGCCGTAGCTGTTTATAACCATTACAAAAGAATAGGACAGCCTGTTACAAAAGATGATGTGGAGATAGAAAAGTCAAACATCATCCTTGTTGGCGAAACCGGAACCGGCAAAACTTTGCTGGCACGTACCATTGCCCGTATGCTGCATGTTCCTTTTGCCATTGCAGATGCTACCGTACTCACCGAAGCAGGCTATGTGGGCGAGGATGTGGAAAGCATACTTTCGCGCCTGTTGCAGGCTGCCGACTTTGATGTGGCTGCTGCCGAAAAAGGGATTGTTTTTATCGATGAGCTGGATAAGATTGCCCGGAAAAGTGATAATCCCAGTATTACGCGCGATGTGTCGGGCGAGGGGGTGCAGCAGGCACTGCTCAAGCTGCTCGAAGGAACGATAGTGAATGTGCCACCGCAGGGAGGTCGCAAGCATCCTGAGCAAAAGATGATTCAAGTGAACACCAGTAATATCCTTTTTGTAGCCGGAGGAGCCTTTGATGGTATAGAACGGATTATCGCTGCCCGAACCCGAACCAATGTGATTGGTTATGGAAGCGACAAGAAGATTCAGGTGGACAAACAGAATCTCTTGCAGTACGTTTCGCCCGCCGATCTTAAAAAGTTCGGGCTGATCCCTGAGATAGTAGGTCGTTTGCCAATTTTAACCTACCTCAATCCGTTGGATGCGGAAACCCTCAAAAGGATTTTGACCGATCCGAAAAATGCGCTCATCAAGCAGTTTGCCAAGTTATTTGAGATGGATGGCATTCAGCTGACCATAGAAACTGAGGTGCTTGATTTTGTGGTCGAAAAATCCATTGAATTCAAGTTGGGTGCCCGTGGTTTGCGATCGATCCTTGAAGCAATCCTTACCGATGATATGTTTGAGCTTCCCTCGAAAAAATCGGTGAGGAAACTGGTGGTAAACAGAGAATACGCAGAGAAGAAATTCAACAAGGCCGGATTATCCAAATTAAAAGTTGCCTGAAACGCTGTAGTTTTGGCACAGAACTTGCTTTAAAGCGCAGCATGATGCGTGTTTCATTCATTTCAATACTTTTTGTTTTGCTGGTTCGGGCATCAGTGTGGTCGCAACCAATTGCTGATACAACGGATCTTACTGATACCCTGGTGGTTTTAGCCAAGGTAGAGCACGGCGATACCACACTCATTATGACGCTTCCTGAGGTTAATGTGTATGCCCTTCGCCTGTTCGACAGCCGCAGAGATATCAGAAAAGTTGAACGCCTGATTTACCACGTAAAAAAGGCTTATCCATACGCCAAGCTGGCGGGTATCAAATTGCGGGAGTACGACAAGCAACTCGTAAATGCCAAAAACGATCGCGAACGGAGACGTATCATGCGTAAGGCCGAAAAGGAGCTTAATGAAGAGTTTGGTGGCGACCTGCGCAACCTCACCTTTACGCAAGGCAAGATTCTTTTAAAACTCATTGATCGCGAAACCGGAAATACTTCATATAATCTGGTGAAAGAACTGCGGGGTGGTTTCACAGCCTTTTTTTATCAGGGTTTCGCCCGGATATGGGGGTATAATTTAAAATCGGACTACGATCCTGAAGGTGAAGATGAATTAATTGAAACCATTGTTACACTGATAGAGCGTGGGCAGTTGTGATTTATTTTCCGCGTCCCTGAAGCACGATCAAAACGGTATAAATCAATATCTTAACATCCATTGCCAGGCTCATATTTTCAATATAAAGTATGTCGTATTTCAGTCGTTCGATCATTTCATCCACATTGGAGGCATAGCCGTATTTTACCTGACCCCAGCTTGTTATGCCGGGCTTTACTTTTAAAAGTAATCGATAATGCGGTGCCCGTTTCACTATCTGATCAATATAGTACTGACGCTCTGGACGTGGGCCAACCAAAGACATATCGCCTTTCAACACCGTATAAAACTGAGGGATTTCATCCAGTCTCACCTTTCGGATGAATTTACCGAAGGGGGTAATACGCGGGTCATCTTCGCTTGATAGTTGTGGTCCGGTTTTCTCAGCATCAGAATACATACTCCTGAATTTGTGCATTTTAAAAGGTCGTCCTCTCAGGCCGATACGTTCCTGCGAATAGAGTATCGGTCCTCTAGAAGACAAGATCACCCCAAGAGCCGTAAAAACATAGAGCGGAATCAGCAAAATCATGGCAATAATGGAAATCACCACATCAATCAGTCTTTTTACAGATTGCTGCCAGGCCGGCATTAAATCGGGTGAAATCTGAATGAGCGGAGCATGCCAGATACCTGAAAGCTTGACCGATCCAAACAGTATATCCTGCATGATCGGGATAATCTTGATCACAGCCGGTGTGTCTTCCAACAAAGCAATGATATTGTCAATGGTGTCTGTTTCGGAGCGTTCAATGGCGATGATCACTTCTTCCACCTGATGCGACTCAACAATTTTTTTGATGTCTTTGTAAGAGCCAAGACGTGGCAAATATTCCCCGATCTTATAATCATCTTTGTCGTAAACACTAACAAAACCTACAAAAATATTACCTGCCGACCGCTCCTGATTTTCTATCTCTTTGTATATCGCCAGGGCATTTCCATTGCTCCCGACTATTACCGTGTTGAAGCCAATTTCTTTGCGGTGAATCTTTCGTACCGTAACAAAAGTAAGTGTAAGCCTACCTGCATAAGTAAACAGGAAATGCAGAACGAAAAGTACTGAAAATGATTGATAATAAGATTTATAAGTTATAATCACATCGTCCAGTATGGCCACAAAAAAGATCACTGTAACGCCAATCAGGGTAATGATGAATGTCTGTCCTAACTCCTTTAACCTGGCTTTGCGGTAGATATGGCGATACGTACCCATAATGGTGTACAGAAACAGCCAGCCCATCGGAATGAAGATGATACCATACCAAAAATTGGGATCATCAAAGATTACCTCAAAATATTCATGAAAGCTTGGATCCTCGGACTGTTTCCTGAAAAAATAGAATAACGCCCAGGCCAATACTGCTGCCAGCCAGTCGAGGATTAAATATTTTGTGACTTGTAATTTTCTATTCATCAGGAATTATTTCGATAGATTAATTTAACGTTATCCAGGTAAAACCTTGCTGTACCTTCTGAGATACTGGATTCGAAATAAACTTTAAAATTGGAGGCGTTTGAATAGGCACTGATATTCGGGCCGATGTTGATGTAAATCTTGTTCCATTTTTCGCTTTTGTTCACAACAACCAGTGGTAAGTCAACAATTGTACCATCCATTTCAGCAAATAATCCTACCCCAAAAGAGTGGGTACATTTGTAGTCAAGCTCGAGCAAAACAGGACTGCCACTCCCCGGAAGGATAAATGCATTGAATGAAGCGATTTTAAACTGTTTTCGTTGTTCGTCCAGATTAATCTCACCAGAGTAGGACGAGTGTTCTGACAACCAGGCCTCGGGACTGTTTATCGGACTGGTTTTGTAAATGGCTGTATCACTTTGACTTGTCTTTTCGAGCGAGATACTGGCATTTTCAAAATCTTCGATCCAGGCAAATTTTGCTGTGCTGTAGTAGGAAGTCATTGGATTAACCTTTATAACGCTGTCTTCCACAAAGTTGAAATCGTTTATGAGATAAGGCTGATAGAAGGGGTAGGGTGTTCGGGTGCTGCCTATGCCATTGAGTTTGATGCCTGGCCTGATCTCCAGTTTTTGTTCGCCTCGGGCTAATACCGGAATAACAGCCGGCAACTCAAATGCTCCAATAAGCTGATCGTTTACATAAACCCAAACATCAGTGATATTATGTGTGTTGCTTCCCTGCGTAAAATAATCAGTCTCAAGTTTTACGGTATCCACACTCAGATAGGCCGGAACGGTCTGATCTCCTTCGAACTTGTTGCACGAAACAAATCCTAATCCTGTCAATACTAACAAATATACTGTGCTGCGTAAAATCCCCTGCATAAAATTTTGGTTCACCTTATTCGACATCTTAACGAATTGCCTGATTGCCTTATTGCACACGATTGCAACAATTATTTGATCTGACTGACGTTTTTGTTCACCTCATCCAGTATTTGATATGCCAGCCTGAGAACTTCCACACCGTCTTCGATACTTACAGCAGGTGTTTTATCGTTTATGATGGCTTCATAAAACTTTTCAAGTTCCATTTTAATGGCATTCACTGGACCAATTTCGGGTTTCTCAAACGAAATTTGTTTCGAACCCTTGCCTTCGCCCAGATCAATCACCATAGCCATTGGGTCGTCAGGCTCTTTGCTGATACTTTTCATGCGAACAATCTCGCTTTGCTTTTCGAGAAAATCAACGGTGATATAGGCATCTTTTTGAAAAAAGCGTGCCTTACGCATGTTTTTGAGTGAGATACGGCTGGCCGTAAGATTCGCAACAGCACCATTTTCGAAGGTAATACGAGCATTGGTGATATCAGGAGTGTCGCTCACAACTGCTACACCACTGGCACTGATGCTTTTCACTTTTGAACGGATCGAGCTCAAAACGATATCGATGTCGTGCACCATCAAATCCAGAATCACTGGCACATCGGTTCCTCTCGGATTGAATTGCGCCAGGCGATGAGCCTCAATAAACAAGGGGTTGTTGAGGCTGTTTTGAACCGCAAGAAATGCCGGATTGAAGCGTTCAACATGACCAACCTGCACTTTTACCTTTGCCTTACGAGCCAGCGCGATCAGCTCGTTGGCCTCTTCAGGAGTGGCTACAACAGGTTTTTCGATAAAGACATGCCGCGATTTTTTCAAGGATTGGGCAGCACAGCTGAAATGCGATACGGTGGGGGTAACGATGTCAACCACTTCGGTGGCCTCAATCAGGGCTTCGATAGAATCAAAGGCTTTCAGATTAAAATCTTCTGCAACTTTTTGTGCGTTGGCAACATCCGAATCGTAAAACCCTATCAGTTCATATTCAGGTATTTGTTGGATGCATTTTAAATGTATTTTGCCTAAATGGCCGGCTCCCAGAACCCCTATTTTCAACATAAGCGATACTTTTGCGCAAAAGTAACTTTTTTTGTCGAGTGCTTATTCCTAATTTCGCCTGTTCAACCTTAGATTCACTCTAAATTGCTGATGAAATATTATGCAGGATACCTACCGACATAAAGGGCTAAGAAAACAACTGATAGAAAGCTTACGGCAAAAGCAAATCTCTGATGAGGCAGTGCTGCGTGCTATGGATAAGATACCAAGACATATCTTTTTGGATTCTTCCTTTTTGGAATTTGCTTATCAGGACAAACCTTTTCCGATCGGATCGGGGCAAACCATTTCGCAGCCCTATACTGTTGCTTTTCAAACACAGCTTTTAACAATCAAAAAAGGGCTTAAAGTTCTTGAAATCGGCACGGGTTCGGCTTATCAGGCGAGTGTGCTTGCAGAGATGGGAGCCAAGGTGTACAGTATTGAAAGGCAACGAAAACTCTTTATAAAAACCAAAGCCTTTGTGCAGCAACACTTGCCTTATAAACTTAATTTGTTTCTGGGAGATGGCAATGATGGTTTGCCGGCCTATGCGCCATTCGACAGGATTTTGATTACGGCAGCAGCCCCCGAGATTCCACAGCCCTTGCTTGATCAGCTTAAGCCGGGCGGGATTATGGTTATTCCTCTGGGTGCCGGCGACCAACAGGATATGTTGCGTATCATCAAAAAGCTAAACGGTGAAATCATACACGAACAGCATGGTGCTTTTCGCTTTGTTCCAATGCTTGGTAATATTGGGAATGATTGAGCTTTAAGTTATATTTTCAAGCTTTGTTATCCAATCATTAAAATGAGGACATTTAAGACGTAACGCGGTTAAACGGCTCAACAGAAATAGCCGGTGGGGAAAAGAAATCCATCAAGCAAAGATTAAAGACACCCGATAGAGGAAAAAACTCACATCAGTTATGCCCCTGAACACTGACCTGAATGCTTTAATTTTCC
>Ga0334898_1003270_pt1 | contig 13383 bp, 15 predicted proteins | sample GraSluR3_MG_10_FD_207228 | JGI IMG/M metagenome (GOLD analysis project Ga0334898, IMG submission 207228) | Sludge microbial communities from methane-producing bioreactor in Wageningen University, Netherlands - Granular Sludge_3_08-R3 | ecosystem: Engineered > Bioreactor > Anaerobic >... | reverse complement strand
GACTACAGGATTCATAGAAACTGATGTCTACATAACTAATAAGTTACCTGGTTTTATTCGTAATACCATAGATCCACTATTTAAAATGGCAGACGTTGCTTTATCCACTGTTTTATTATCAGCTGACGATGAACACGTCCCCAAAATCAAGGAACTTGCCAGATCCAACAAGATATTCTTAATCGAATTTAACAAAATCTTAAAGGAGGATTAAAATGTTCAGTTTTTTAGGTAAAAAAGATGAAGAAGAAGAGGATAAAAAACAACCTTTGTCCAATACTTTGGGTATCGATTTAGGAACCCTTAACACAGTAGTAGCCAAACCATCTGGTGATAAATTTGATCTATTCAAAATACCATCAGTGGTAGCTGTCAAAAAAGAAGACCCGGGTTATGTATTGGCTGTAGGTGAAGAAGCTAAATCCATGTTAGGAAGAACCCCAGAGGACATCATAGCAGTTCGACCACTCCGACAGGGAGTTATTGAAAGCATTGCTCAGGCAGAAGCCCTTCTGCTTTATTCCATGGATCTAGGTTCTGGAGAAGCAACAGAATCCATAGACCGCATAGTTGTAGGTATACCCGGAGATGCTTCCGAAGTGGAGAAAAAAGCTGTGGAAGACATAGGAAAAAAAGCCGGAGCCAGTTATGTCCTGGTAATAAGCGAAGGCCTAGCAGCAGCCATTGGAGCAGGTCTACCTATAGCAGAAGCATCAGGTACCATGGTGATCGACATAGGTGCAGGATCCAGCGACGTGGTAGTTATATCCCTAGGAGGAATAACTGATATTGAAACCATCCGTAGTGGTGGAGACGATGTAGATGCTAACATAGTAGCCAAAGTTAAAGAGAAATATAATGTGGAAATTGGAATTCACGAAGCTGAAAAAGCCAAAATAGAAGTGGGAATGGTACATTGCAAAAATGAAAAATCCGTGGGTAAAACCACAGTCATAGGCAAATCCATGGAAACCAACAAACCAAAAAAGGTTGAAATCGATTCCACACTGGTGGCTGATGCTGCAGAACCAATTATCGCTAAACTAGTAGAAGCTTTAGCCCACGTACTGGAAAGAATGTCTCCTGAACTTATTTCCGGTGTTTACAACAAGACTGTGGTAGTAGGAGGCACATCCCAACTTAAAGGGCTTAAACAACGTATATATGAAGAAGTTGGTGTACCAGTGGAAATATCCGACGATCCTATGACCGTGGTTGCTAAGGGAACTGCCATTGTGGCTGCCGAACCACGTGCTTTAGAGCCAGAAGTGCGTCTAAAAGCCATGAAATAAATAAAACAACCCTATTAATTTTTTTTAAATAAATTAAAGGTTTAAAAAATTAGATTAAAAACTTAGAAAATCCATGAAGATATTAGGAATAGATGAAGCAGGCAGAGGATCTGTGTTAGGGCCTTTGGTTGTTGGCGGTGTGGCTCTAGAAGAGGATCGGGTTAAATATTTGGAAAGACTCGGCTTAAAAGATTCCAAAAAAATTTCACCAAAGAGGAGAATAATTTTAGCCCGTAAGATAAAGAGAATAGCTGAATGTCATACTGTGAAGATCACAGCCAAAGACATAGACATGCTACGGTCAAGGGATGTCAATTTGAATGAAATTGAAAAAATCGCCATTAACCGTATCATCGGCAGTTCCAATCCCTCCACTTGTTTCATTGACTCCATGGATGTTAAGCCCGAACGGTTGACCAATGAACTGGAAACCATGCATCCAGATTTGAAGGTGGTGGCAGAACACAAAGCCGATGATCGCTACCCTATTGTCTCTGCAGCATCCATCATTGCTAAGGTGGAACGTGACCGGGCTATCCAGGAGATCAAAAAAGAATATAAATATAAAGACATTGGCTCAGGTTATCCCAGTGATCCTAAAACTATTAACTTCCTGGAAAAAATGCCCCCTGGAGAACTGCCAGACTTTGTACGTAGGTCCTGGGCTACAGTGAAACGAATAAGAGGCTAATAAGAGGATAAAATGATCTACGAATTTTTTGCCAACTCCTTCAATACCATACTAGAAATGTTCAAAAGTGGAGGAGTCATCACCTACATCATTACTATAATCGGAATTTATGGTATATTTTATTCTGTAGAAAAGATTAACTACCTGCGTAAGATATCCCAGGTAGAACTGCCCCAGATCATGGGAGAAGTGAACAAAGCCATGGACCGAGGAGGATCCCTAGAGGCTTTACGATCCATAGGACGTTACCATAATCCCATTTCCAAAATAGTTGCAGAAGCACTGAAGATCGGTTTCCGTAACAATAGAGAAGTTGAAGACGCCATGGAAAGGGTTTTCATTGTGGAAATGGGACGTATGACCAAGGGACTTGACACCATACGAACCATCATCGAAATAGCTCCACTTTTAGGACTAATTGGAACAGTTCTGGGATTGTGGTACACCTTCAAAGCATTAGGGGTGAATGCCAATCCCACTGCCATGGCCGAAGGTATATACGTATCACTCATAACCACCATTGCTGGTTTAGCCGTAGCCATAATCATACTTCCTCTCTACACTCATATTAATAGTAGAATAGAGAATGAACTGGATAAAATAGAGATTGCCAAAAAGATGACTAACTGGCGAACAGCAGAGATGCGTATAAAAGTTGATACAGATGTTAATAATGCAATTAAAGCTTTAAAAGAATCTGATGGAATTTTAGAAGTGAAAGAACTCCACCAGGATAAAGACGCTAATATCTGGATTTCACTGAATCCTCATATGCTGGAAAAGAGTATTGGTAACATAATCAAGGAAAAATGCAATACGGAAGCCAGAATAGTGGAAAGTAAACTGAAACAGTGAAATTTACTAATAATAAAGATTACAGATCAAAGTTAAATTATCAATTGAATAAGATTCTGTTAATAAATTAATGAGTATTAAAAAAAGAGGACTAAAATATGGCCATAGATACCCAGAGTTATAGGAGAAAACTCCGTGGCAGGCAGGCCCGGGTGAACCTGGTACCTCTAATTGATGTAATTTTCACCATTCTCATATTTCTCATGGTTACCAGTAGTTTCCAGGTAGTTTCTGATACCAGCAGTGGAAAACCTGATGTGAGCCAGACCGATGGAAACTCACAATATTACTTACTTCCAGTTGCAGGTCTAACAACAGTTACAGTTAACGGTGTGGATATGTCCAGTTACATCCGTGACAGTGCTATTGCAGTTCATACCAATGTAATTGATGAAGGAGAAATTATCATCAAACCCAAGGATGGAACTATCATCATCACTACCCCTGAAGGGATGAGTCCCTATGAAGCAGTTCATGTTCCTGAAACTTAGTTTATAACATCTAATGATTAACTTAAACGGGTCATACTAAGTACTGTTTGTCCATATTATATCTAAAAAAGGTGATTTAATGTATCTAGGAAGAATACTGGCAGTTGGTAATAATGAATCAGGTAATTTTGTGGCTTATCGAGTTTCCAGCCGTTCTTTTCCCAATAGGATAACTAAAACATTCCCTGAAAGAGTGGCAGTTGTTCCTAAGGAAGGCTATGAAAAAGATGTTTTTGAAAGTCCTTACATAGCCTATAACTGCATACGTGTGGTGGGGGATGTGGCGGTGGTTTCCAATGGATCTCACACTGATGTTATCGCTGAGAAAATCGAATCTGGTATGAATATTAGAGATGCTATGGCATTTTCTCTTTTGACTATGGACTATGAAAAGGATGATTTTAACACTCCCAGAATTGCAGGAGTAACCACCCTTAAAGGAGAATCATATATAGGTATTGTAACCCATGAAAAAGTACATGTGGAAAAAATACCTGCTGGTAAAGCAAGTTACATTGCCGTTTATGAGCACATCCATCCTCAAACAGTGGAATTTACTGCTGGCAGTGCATCTGAAGCTGCTAAGTTTATAATGAATGGGGGAAAATTCGCTGAATTTACCAATCCTGTTACTTCTGCCGCAGGATTTGGAAAAGCAGGATGGGAATTAGTTTCCATATAAATTCTATATTATATACAACAAAATAATCTTTATACAACCAAATAAATTTCAATTAATCTAATTAGATCCGGTGCAAGCATGGAAGTCAAAATCATCGGTATAGAAGGTATCCCTCTTATAAAAAAGGGAGATAATCTGGCAGAACTTATTCTCCAGGCGTCAAAAAATCAGAATATCCAAATAAAAAATGAGGATATCCTGGTCATTGCTGAAACTGCTGTGGCTAAATCTGAAGGTCATGTGATTAAACTAAAAGATATTAAACCCAGTAATAAAGCAATTGAACTTGGTGAAAAGACTGGGAAAGAAGATGAACTGGTTGAAGCTATTATTGAAGAGTCATCTGAAATAATTAAGGTGGGTCCTGATTTTATTATTTCTGAAACTAAACACGGTTTTGTGTGTGCCAACGCTGGTATTGATGAGTCTAATGTGGATAAAGGGCTGGCTACACCCATACCTGTGGATCCAGATACCAGTGCCAATGGGATCAGAGAAAAAATAGAAAAAAGTACGGGAAATGATATTACAGTTATAATATCTGACACTCAGGGACGGGCATTCCGTGAAGGAGCTATTGGTACAGCTATTGGTATCTCTGGTATGAAACCTTTATGGGATCGTTACGGTGAGCTTGATTTATATGGACGAGAGCTTAAAACCACCAGCATTGCTGTAGCAGATGAATTAGCTTCTTCAGCGTCCTTATTGATGGGTCAGGCTGATGAAGGAATTCCGGTGGTTATAATTAGGGGAGTTCCTTACTTTGAAAAACTTAGGAATGTTCCCAGTTCAATAAAACCTTTAATCCGACCGAAAAAGTATGATGTTTTCCGTTAATTTAATTAAACTCAATATGTATCAACTTCCATGTGTAAATATTAATTGCCATAACAAGTTAATATAGAAAAAAATTGTGAGTAGATTATTATGCCCGTGAATCAGATGGAAACCCAGTTGGAAGCCATAACCACCACTATCGCCTACCTGGAAAAGCAGGATTCCTGCGACCCTGCAGTTCTGGAAGAACTTAAAATAGAACGAGAACGTTTGTTAAGGGAACTTAATGTTCATAGCATCTAAATTTAAAATTATAATCCGATGTAAACAATCTAAGGAAACTTGAATATCAAAGGATAATTGATTTAAACAATTGATAATATGATAATATGATAACCGTTCTCTCCGGTGGAACCGGCACCCCCAAACTCTTGCAGGGTATGGTTCAACTCTTAAATCCTGAAGACATTACCGTGATTGTGAATACCCTTGAAAATGATTATTTTTCGGGAGTTTATGTAGCTCCAGATCTGGATACAGTTATGTACACCCTGGCTGGGATCATCAATGAAGATACCTGGTATGGGATTAAGGGTGATAGTTTTATAACCCATGACCGGTTAAAAGAGATTGGATGTCCAGAAACTCTCAGGATAGGTGACCGGGACCGGGCTTTCAAAATCCAGAAAACCCTACTCATGAAGAATCATTCCCTTTCTCAGGCTGTGGATATGCAGAGAAAGGAACTGAACATAAAATCCAGAATAATTCCCATGAGTAACCATGATTCTCAGATTACCATCACTACAGATAAGGGTGATATGGAATTTCACGAGTTTCTGGTGGAAAACCAGGGCACCCCTGATGTGCTGGATATGAATTACCAGAAGGTAGATCCAGCCCCTGGCATAATAGAGTCCATCAAAAATTCGGATATGGTGGTTATTGGACCTTCAAATCCCATAACATCCATTGGCCCAATAATATCCGCAAAAGGCGTTAGAAAAGCCCTTAAAAATACCTATTTAGTGGCTGTATCCCCCATAATTGGCGATAAGCCTGTTAGTGGTCCGGCAGCTAAATTTATGCAAGCCATGGGGCATGAAGTTTCATGTTCAGGAGTTGCCAATATTTATAAGGATTTTTTGGATAAATTCATAATTGACTTGGAAGATGTAGATTCTCAGGAAGAAATAGAAAAACTAATATCTAATGTTATGTTAACTCAGACCATTATGAGGAATATGACTGATAAAATAAATTTAGCCAGATGTATTTTGGGTGAATATGTATGATACAAATGACTTTAATTCAGATTGACAACTATGGACCCTGGACTGTTACCCCCGCTCCTAGGGCCGAAGCCGACCTGCAAATCCTGCAGTCAGAGTTATACGCAGACCTGCAAAGGCAATTCGCAGCCAAAGGGGGACTGGTCTTCTTCACCCGCTTTGACAACATGCTAGCGGTGACCAATGGAGTAGATATGGATCATCATCTACGCATTCAGAAATCCATCAGCAACCGCTACCCCATCACAGTGAGTATGGGTGTGGGAACTGCTGAAACACCTTATGAAGCTCAGCGAAGCGCCACCAGTGCCTTACAGAAATATGGTGGAGCTCAGTCTGAAGATCGTAGTGAGATTCTAGCCATTGAAGGATTGGTTAATCCAGATGACAGCTTTGTGCAGATTGCCCATATCGACATAAATGGCATCACTGACTCACTTACTGACATCATCCCCGCATATGATACTTCTTTTATTGTAAACCGAGTTCAGCATTTCTTAATGAAAAAATTAATTGAAAAAGGTTCACTGCTCTTTTTCATTGGTGGAGATAACTTCATGTCACCATGTAATGGCATGAACCCTGAAGAAATACTTAAGGTCATTGAGGAAATTGAAGAAGAAATTAACATTGCCCTGAAAGCAGGTGTTGGAAAAGCACCCACTGCTGAAAAGGCCGCTAATCTTGCTGACCTTGCACTAGAAGAAATTAGAGATGGTAACACTTACAACCTGGTTCATGTCATGAAATGATAACCCATGAACTATAAACGTGTTTTTTAGATTGATTGTTGAATTATCTCTAAACTACCCACTGATCAACTTCTGGAGATTAGGAATTATTAAAGCTTATATGGCTTATATTAATCAAATAACAATTAAATAACAATACGATTAATATATAATCACTAATAACCTGACGATCAGGGTAGTAAGGGTTGATTACGGTTATAATAGTTTAAATTATAATAGTTGGAGTGGAATTGTATTGAAGTCCTAGCTCCCATGGCAGGTATCACTGATGGTGACTTTTGTAGGGGTCTTTTGAATTATGGATTTGACATGGTAACTTTAGGAGGTTACAATGCGGATAAGACCACCATTAACGCCGGGCGTGAAATTTTGGCCCGTGGAAGACCTGAATTTGATATTGAAGAAGAAGAATTAGTTAACTACCTTGAAGATCAGGCCTTACTAATTAAGGATCATGACTCATGGGATGGTTTGGTCTCTGTTAATCTTCGTTCCATTACTCCTGAACCTATAGTAGAAATTTCTAAAATTAAAAGTGTTGACGTAGTGGAGATCAATGCCCATTGCCGTCAGAAGGAGATAACTGATCTTGGCTGTGGCCAGGCCCTCTTACAAGATCATTCTTATCTGGAAAATTTCACTAAAGAAGTGGTTCAGAAGGCAAAAAGTCAGGTTTCCGTGAAAATAAGGGCTAATGTAACTGGTGTTGACGAACTTACGATAGTCAAGGCCATTGAACATGCTGCTGCAGATTATGTTCATGTTGATGCCATGAAACCTGGTTTTAACCATGCAGATTATGATATAATCAAATCTATAAGGCAAGAAACTTCTTTGTTTCTTATTGGGAATAATTCTATTAGAAATCTTGAATCTGCCCGTGAAATGTTAGCTGCTGGTGCTGATGGAATATCAATTGCCAGAGCAGCCATGAGTGGAAGATTATCCTTTGACCTATCCCAAATATAGCAGTGATATTTTTTTATGTATAAAATTTTTAATATAAAATCATATAAAATAAAACTAAAGGATCAAAAAAACATAACATAAGGCTCATGGATGAAATTAACCTATTAATTTAGTTATTAGGGAGAAAGGTGGTTAAATGTCTTTTATAGAATTAGAAAATGTCACCAAAACCTTTGATGGTGTGGAAGTCCTGAAAAACCTGAACATAACCATAGAAGAAGGAGCTGTCCTTGGTATACTGGGAAGGAGTGGTTGTGGAAAGTCCGTCCTTATAAACATGTTAAGAGGAATGAAGGATTACCGTCCCACTGAGGGTCGAATCATTTACAATGTGGCTGTTTGCCCGGAATGTTTAAGGGTTGAACCGCCTTCCATGGCAGGAAAGTTATGCAATTGTGGATGTAACTTTGAATCCCAGAAAGTTGATTTTTGGGAGGCTGACCGTAAACTTTTCGCCGCCATCAAACGTCGTATTGCCATCATGTTACAGAGGACCTTTGCCCTCTACGAAGATGACACTGTTATTGACAATGTGATTAAATCCATCACCGGACACACCGAAGAGGAAAGCACCTACATGGCCATTGATTTATTGGACATGGCCCAGATGACCCACAGGATCACACACATCGCCAGGGATCTGAGTGGAGGAGAAAAACAACGAGTAGTTCTGGCCCGTCAGATTGCCAAGGAACCTATGCTTTTCTTAGCCGACGAACCAACTGGTACACTTGACCCCCAAACAGCAGAATTTATCCATCAGGCCCTGATTGAAGGGGTAAAAAAACAGGGAATCACCATGGTAATCACTTCCCACTGGCCCGAAGTAATGCGTCAGCTTTCAGACACTGTCATCTGGCTGGAAAAAGGGGAAATTGTAGAAAAAGGTGACCCGGAAAGTGTAGTGCAGAGTTTCCTGGATCAGGTTCCTCTTCCTGAAAAGAAAACTGAATTCAAGACCGGTGGTCCTATTATCAAAATGGAAGAAGTTAAAAAACATTATTACTCCCTGGACCAAGGAGTGGTGAAAGCCGTGGACGGTGTAGATCTGGTTGTGAATGAAGGAGAAATTTTTGGAGTGGTAGGACTTTCAGGAGCTGGTAAAACTACCCTTTCACGTATTCTTTATGGGCTTACTGATCCTAGCAGTGGCCAGATCATGGTTAAATTAGGTGATAACTGGATAGATATGACTGAAAAGGGCATATTCGGCAGAGGCAGAATTAAACCATATTTAGGAATATTACACCAGGAATACAGCTTATACCCCCACCGGAATGTTCTGGGAAATCTGACTGAAGCTATTAGTCTGGAATTACCAGCTGAATTTGCCAAAATGAAAGCCCTTTATGTTCTTAATGCAGTGGGATTCGATGAAGAATATGCTGAGAAAATAATCACTAAATACCCTGATGAATTGAGTGGAGGAGAACGTCACCGAGTGGCTTTAGCCCAGGTTCTTATTAAAGAACCACGTATTGTTATATTAGATGAACCCACCGGTACCATGGACCCCATTACTCGGGTTCAAGTTACTGATTCCATCAGAAAAGCCAGGGATGAACTTAAACAGACATTTTTGATTATTAGTCATGATATGGACTTCGTACTGGACGTTTGTGACCGTGCAGCCCTCATGAGAGGTGGGAAGATCTTAAAAACTGGTCTGCCTACCGATATAGTAGAAGATTTAACCCCTTCAGAGAAAGAAAAAATGTTGAAGGAGGAATAAAATGGTATGGGAAGATTCACCATCACATGTATGCAGAGGAGGCGATAAAAGAGCATTAACGTTCTGTTGCCCTCCCGTTAAACCTTGTCCAGTGGTATTTGCCCTGGAAGAAGCAGAACTTACTCCTCAGGAGTATATTGAGATTAAAGAGAGATTTGGAGAGAAAACCCGTCTTGGTGAAGGAGAAGGAACCTGTTTCGGCTCCCTGGTCTGGTGTTGTAAACCATCCAAACCATGTCCCTTAAGAGACATGGTACTACGCAGGATTGGGATGAGTACAGATGAATATATGGACTTAAAACACCAGTTATCCCAGGAACTAGTAGGTCATGAGCCTGTGGATAATGAAGCTAGCATAAAAGCTCTTTCTGAAACATTCGATGTTTCTAAAGAGGAAGCATCCCAGGTCCTTTCCGAGTGTGGTAATGATCTTAAAACCGCTATGAAAGTTCTTAGAATGAAAAAGTTGGAGTTGTAACTGTAGGAGAGTTTCAGATGGGATGGACTCCCCTCTACCTAAATATGCAGCACAAAAATGTGCTGGTGGTAGGAGCTGGAGAAGTTGGCAATAGAAGAGCACATCGTTTCCTAGAAGCAGGAGCAAATGTGGTAATAAGCTCAAATCAGGTCTCTGAGGAACTGAAAGAATTAGGTGCCATCTATAAACCACACCAAGAACTTCCAAAGTGGGTGGATTGGGCTGATCTGGTGGTGGTAGCCAGTGGCGATCCCAAGTTAAACCATGAAGTAGCACTCTTATCCAAGGATAAACTGATAAACCGGGCTGATTATCCTGAAGAGGGTAACTTAATTGTTCCATCCTCTTTTTTTATCAAAGATGTGCAATTTTCCATTTTCACCCAGGGAAAAAGTCCTTTAATGGCTAAAGAGTTACGAAAGCGTATACAGGCCCTGATTAATGAAGAAGACATCCTGAAGCTGGAATTGCAACATTTCACCCGCCAGTTATTAAAGGATAAAATAAAAGATCAGAAGAAACGCCGTGATTACTTATACCAAATCTTAAATGATAAAAAGATTAATGAACTTTTACATAATGGCAAACTGGAAGAAGCCAGAGTTTCTGTTATCGAACTTCTGGAAACTCTAAACTGACTCAAACAAACCATACAATTAACTGAAACATCACAACAACTGATACACTGTAAATAATATTAAAGCCCATAAAATTATTAAAAAGAATATAATTATAATATTAATATCATATTTCGGAGGATTACATTGATTCTCAACATCAGGATCGACCATAAAACTGCTGATATTAGGAAAATAGAAGAATCAACCAGTAAAATGGACGAAATATTCATAGAAATACTGAAAGGACATCAGGTTTCCGAATATGTTCAGATTAAAACCTGTAATCGTGCCGAGATATATCTAGTTTTAGAAGAAGGTCCCCTTAATTATCATTGGGATGGCCTGGTAGTTGAAAAGGATGAAAAAGCCTTGGAACACATTCTTAAACTTTCATGCGGATTAGAATCTATGATCATCGGAGAAGATCAGATACTGGGCCAGATAAAGGATTCCCATAAAGCCAGTCTTAAAGAAGGGCACTGTGGCCCCATATTAAACACCGTGTTTAACAAAGCAATCCATGTAGGGCAGGTTGTGCGGAAGAAAACACGAATAAATCAGGGTTCTGTTTCTATAGGTTCTGCAGCGGTGGATCTGGCAGAATCAGTTCATGGTGATCTTAAATGTAAGAAGGTGTTGGTTATAGGTGCGGGTAAGATGGGAACTCTGGTGGCTAAGGCCTTGGTGGAAAAACATCTTAAAGCCATTGTAGTGGCTAACCGTACTTACAACAGGGCAGTATGCCTGGCTAGGGATCTGGAAGGTAGTGCCATTCATTTTGATCGTCTGGCTGAGGCCATGTACGATGCAGATGTGGTGATCAGTGCCACTGGAGCACCTCACACTATACTCACTGCAGAAAAAGTAGAAGCTGCTGTTCCCCATGAAAACCTGGAAAATATGGTTATGGTCGATATAGCCAATCCCAGGGATATTGATGAGGATGTAGCTCAGTTAGGTGTTAAACTTTATAACATCGATGACTTACGAGGAGTGGCTGACAGGAACCGGAAAATGAGGGAATCTGAAGCAAAAAAAGCCGAAGAAATTATCGGTGAAGAATTAAATCTTCTGGAAAAATCCCTTAGACATCTGGAAGTAGAACCCCTCATTGCCCAGCTAAGGACTCAGGCCGAAATTATCAGACAACGAGAAACAAATAAGGCATTACATATGCTGGGAGATATTAATGGTAAAGAAAAGGTGGTGGCTGATCTCAGTAAGGTTATGGTAGATCGGATGTTCGCAGATATTATCCACAACCTGAAAGAAGCTGCAGAAAATGAGGATAAGGAAGTTCTCAAGGCTGCAAGTATTATTTTTAGAAATAAGAGTTAAAAGCAATTTTTCAAGCTAATTAATCATTTACGTTCAATATATTGAAATTCATTATTTTATACTGCTTTTTTGAATACCAACCTTTTTATTCAAATACCAACCTTCTTATCCATTTCTAAACACTTACCCCTCTCTTTAATCTGTTAAATTTAACCCTTTACTTTTCTACATCAATTAATCCTAAAAGCCTGGTGGTGAATATTATCAGGAAAGGAGTGATGATTACCGTGGAAATAACATCTCCTAGTGTATGGCCCAGGTAGGGTATTTCATGGAAAGTGTCAAAAATCATTCCTTTGAGTATGCCTATTAAAAGGAGGGTGATTAATGAGATCATAAACATGTTTTTCAATCCCACCATCCGTATCTTGCGAAAAACCATTGGCATGTTGAATCCAGAGGTAAGACTACCATCATGGTGGGCCATGTTCAAAACTGCCCCCTGAAACATGATGTTGAAGGCAAAAAAGAGTCCAACTGCAATGAATAGAGAATAATCCACGATTATTGGACTTAAATCAAGGCCTAAAAAGCTTTCAAACCCAAAAAAGCTTATCACACTCATAATCAAAGGAAATATGAAATAAACTGTGAATATCACACTTTCCTTCACCCCGTGCCAGAATAGATTAAAAAGATTATGGAAACTGGGTGGCTTTTTGGATCCCTGCACTGTTTCCTCCACCATACGGAAACCATAACCTAACTCCACTAAAGATAAGAATAAAGTTATTATAAACAGTAGAACATCAAAATAACTGTCAATTAGAGGAGGGGCACTTAAATCCACAAGATGATCTATTAAAAACAGTACTAATCCCAATATAAAGAAGTTATACCAGTCTGCAGCAGCATATCTTATTGCATCTGAAACCATAGCCTTCATTTTCATAGAGAGCTAAACTCCTGATTACTGTGATTACTGATCACTTAATCATTACATTATAATTCTAGAAAATATTGTCCTCTCCATCTTATAAAAGAAACGCTGCTTAAATAATAAGACTTAAGTTAAAATTACAAGAAATTATAATTGCTCTAAAATTGCTCTAAAACATTATTAGTTCTTCAAAAAAGTTAAAACCCTGTGAAAAGGAAAAGTAAACGAGAAACTTAAAATAGAAATTTAAAGAGCATGTCCATAAAAAAAAGTATTAGGCAAACATGTCTTTAGGTTCATTTTTCTCTTTTTCATGATGTTCAAGTGCGTACTGGAAGTTTTCCCAGGTCACACTGGATTGATCCTCTGAGATTGCCTTGTGCAGGGCTACCTTAAGTAGGCGGTCTTTGATATCTCTACCAGACATTCCCTTGGAAAAGCGTGCTAACTTCCCAGCATCCACATCAACTGGTAATGGCATGGATTTAATATACATTTCCAGTATTTCCCTTCTTTCATCTTCATTAGGAA
>Ga0334898_1003269_pt1 | contig 13385 bp, 8 predicted proteins | sample GraSluR3_MG_10_FD_207228 | JGI IMG/M metagenome (GOLD analysis project Ga0334898, IMG submission 207228) | Sludge microbial communities from methane-producing bioreactor in Wageningen University, Netherlands - Granular Sludge_3_08-R3 | ecosystem: Engineered > Bioreactor > Anaerobic > Unclassified... | reverse complement strand
AAAGGGTACATCGCATGCCCCAGGGCTGGTCGATTAGGAAATTATCCTGTTTCAATGTAAATTTATCGGGTGGATACGGAAATCGCCCTGAACCGATGGGGCACGCAACGTACCCCCAACCGTTGGGGGCAATTTTAATAGAAAATTAAAACTCTAAAAATATGAATATTGACTCATCAAAAGACGAATTCAAAAAATTCTTAAAAGATTTTGAAAATCTCAAGAATTTTGATATTTCTGAATCTGACACACGCTCAAAAGTAATTGATAGAATCTTTATTAATGTACTTAATTGGAGAGAAGAAGACATTCAAAGAGAGGGGCATATAGATTCAGGATATTTTGATTATAAATTTTCTTTACCAGGTTTTCATTTAATTGTTGAAGCAAAAAAGCAGTACATTAATTTTAATTTACCAATTAACACAAAAAAAGTTTCTATCAGTACAATATATAAAGAAAATGAAGAAGTTATAAATCAAATTAGAAATTACACAAGTGATTCGGGTATAGATTATGGAATTATTACAAATGGGCATCAATTCATAATTGGACAATTTGTAAATCATAACGGAAAACCTTGGAAAAACAATCAAGTTCTTATCTTTAATGGTTTCGATGACATAAATGATCGATATGTAGAGTTTTACAATAATATCTCTAAAAGTAGCATTATTCACAATGGAACTTTTAGTTTCATAACAGTAAACGAAATTGAAAACCCTAAGAAAATAATATCTACACTTATTGATAGAGAAAAAGAAATTGTTAGGAATACTATTAGTTCTCAAATTGCTCCTTTAATTGATATAATATTTGGTGAAATATTCAACGACAACATAGAAGATGATAAAGAATTTATTAATGAATGTTTTGTTGAAAACAAAGAAACGATAAAAAACAAAATAGAATTGAGTAGCCTTTTTGATGATACTCCTCCTGATTTAGAAGAAGTAGTTAAGGCACGAAATCTAACTAATATTGCACATCAAATTAGTGATGAAATAATAAAAACTCCTATTGTTGCAAAAGAAAGTGCTCCTCCCAAACCTATTATAATTGTTGGGTCAAAAGGTGCTGGTAAGACTACCTTTATTAATTATTTGTTTAGAAATAAACTATCCGAAGATACTTTAAAGGATCATCCATTTGTATATGTTGATTTTATAAAATATTATAAAGAAGATAAAACAATTGATACAGAATTGATATCATCTGATATTCTAGATGTTATATATGAAGACTATGAGTATTTAAAACTGCACTCATCAAGTGTATTAAAAAGAATTTATTATAAAGAAATTAAAAGAAATGATGAAAGTATTTGGGAAGATCTAAAAGCTAAAGATATAAGTGCTTATGAAAGGAAAATGAATGAATTTTTTGAAATCAAAACACAACAAAAACAAAGACATTTAGAACTTTTATCAAAATATTTAATCAGAGAAAGAAGATTAAGACTGATTATAATAATAGATAATGCAGACCAATTTGATTTTAATGTTCAAGAAAAAGTTTTTTTGTTTGCAAACTCTCTTAACAGAAGTGCATTTTGTGGTGTGTTTATATCCTTAAGAGAGGGGTATTATTACAAATGGAGATACAAGCCTCCATTTAATGCATTTGCTAGTAATGTATATCACGTAACAGCACCTCCCTACAGCGAGGTTCTTCAACGCAGAATTGATTTTACTCTAAAAAAAATAGAGGTTAGCGACAAAGTAATAGGTGTAAATGAAAAAGGTCATAAGATTATCATAGACAACCAAAACATTGTTGAATTTTTACATAGTCTACAAGATTCATTATTTGATGAGAACAATCAAAGTATTATTGATTTTTTAAACTATTCCACTTTCCCAAACATAAGAGAAGGACTAAATCTTTTTAAATTGTTTCTAGTTTCAGGCTATACTGATGTTCACGAATATATTCTTAGAGTTAGATTTAATCCTAATGACAAGAAAATTACAATACCAATTCACGAATTTGTTAAATCAATAGGACTTTCAAATAAACTTTATTACAATAGTGAAATTAGTGTTATTTCAAATTTGTTTTATCCTTGCCCAAAATGTTCTGACCATTTTTTAAAAATTTGGATTCTTAAGTATTTCCAAGAAAAACTAGAGGTTGGCGGGAATATAAGTAAATTTGAAAGGTATTCTAAACTGATTGAAGATTTTGTTGATTTTGGTTATAAAATAGATATCCTAAATCAAACAATATCAGAAATGTTAAGTCAAGAGCTTATAGATTCAGATGAAATTTTAACAGATATGAAATGGTATGAACTACCTAATAAAGATTTTAACATTTCAATATCCCCGAAAGGATTCTATTACATAAAAGAATTAAAAAATAGGTTTCATTATCTAGATATGGTACTTCAAGACACCCCCATTTATGATAACAATTCATTCAAAAAAATAAAATCTGTTTTTCCAGTAGCAAATGAAAATGGTAAACGTAATTTATCAGAAAGGATTAGTACAATTTTAGAGTTTCTTTCATATCTCAAACTACAAGAGAGCAAACAATCGACAGAACTTAAGAGAAAATACGGAAGCATTGTTGATGAAATAGTTACTAATGGGTTAAATGCAGACCTTGAACGAATAAATAAAAAACAGCCCCCAACAAGGGGTTAATAAAATGCAGGTTTCCAGCGGATTAGGAAACACTTCCGCTTTTTCGTAGCTTCGTAGCGTGGGACAATGAACCGTTTCAATCTCCTGCACTTTACCAACCCCCAGCCGTTAGCGCCAATACTGATTGAAAATCTGGGAAATGATAGCCTAGCGGCAGTCTGTCAAGTGATTTGATTTTGTTGCCTAGATTTTGATTTTTCACCTTGAATCCTGAAAATCTCACCCTGATTTTTAGGCACAGACAGACTTTCGCTAGGCTAGTAAATTTTTCGCCTGACCAAGAATCAGATTAGACCAAAGTAACGCCCGAAAAGAAGCAGGAGAGAAGAGCAGAGTTTTTAGAATTGTTCGGCATTTGAAATTCATATAGAATCAAAGAATTTTGCACCTTGACTGAAATCCTGCACGACTTAAATTTCACCCTGATTCAGAAAATTCACCCCTTGACCCAAATTCCGCACGAAAAGAATTTCCTCTAGAATTTAGCGGCGGAATGAATTTCAGTTTTGGAAAATTGCATTAGAAAAGAACGCTGCGAGGGAAAGTTGGGCGTTATGATTTAAGAGAGCCAGCGCGCAACAATTTCCTTTGGCCAGCGCACGGGCGAGCGCAGAACAGATTTAGAAAAAGAAGAAAAGTACAGGCGCTAACAAAGGGTACATCGCATGCCCCAGGGCTGGTCGATTAGGAAATTATCCTGTTTCAATGTAAATTTATCGGGTGGATACGAAAATCGCCCTGAACCGACAGGGCACGCAACGTACCCCCAACCGTTAGGCAAAATATTATGAATGAAGCACTTTCGATGAAAAAAGTTTTTGAAATTATCTCATTTTATGACAAAGCACGTTGGAACTCAATTTCCAATTACAACCTTATAAATTTTTATCAAGAAAATCTTGGTGATGACACAAAATTATTAACGCATTGGTTATGCTATATAACTGATAGACAAATGGCTTATCAAAGAATTTGGGAAATTGGTGGTTTTATTTTTTCCGAATTAGTAGACAAAATAAAAAAGGAAAAATGTATAGAGCTATTGAATCCAGATAACAAGCATTCTTTTATTAAAAAAAGGAAAGATAGCGGTTATGAGTTTAGAAGTCGGTCAAAAGTAAATGATAATAAAATTTTACAATCTTATGGATTAAAATCTAATGAACAAGTTTATTTCGCTTCAAGATATTATCCATCTGATTATTTTTCAATTATTTATACTCTTGACATTTTAAAACACTTTGATTACTCTTTGACCAAATATATTATAAAACAACTTTATAAACACAAAGATTCAAATGACTATATAAGAAGACTACTTTTCTCACTTTACCTCTTGACTTATTATGAAATTGGGCAACCAACGAAAACTGATTTGATGAATTTTGAAAAGAATTATAATAATGCAAAAAAAAGAACTGAGAAAATATTAAAAATACTGAATGAAAATTTTGAAAATGAATATCTTAAGTTTCTAAAAGAAACTATTTTCAAGCAAAAAAGAGCTTGGTGCAGTTTAAGAGACTTTTTTAAATCACCTGAATTTAATGTATTTTTTAAGAATTCATTGGAAAGCGAAAATGTTGACATAATGATTATTAATAAATTATTCACTTATAATTCATTTCAACAGTTTGAATTGCCAGGAGATGTTTGGAATAACAACTCAAAATTCAGAAATTGTATTCTTGAAAACACAGAATATGAGACTTCTAATAAGAGTTTAAATATAATACTAAGAGAATATTTCGAAAAAAACAAGAGTAATTTAATAAATTGCTACCCAGAACAATTTGATATTACATTTGACTTTGTACCAAGAATGTGTGAGAATAACAACTGTGATATTTGCCCAATTGGTTTGATTAAAGGTAAAGTGAATTCAAATTTTAAGAAAACTTGTGTGCAGAACAAAAATTTATATTGTTCGGTTGCATTGACAAATTGTAATTACAAAACAGAATGCATTGAAAATAAGTGCGATATAATTAAATACTTTGCCTAACAAGGGGTGTAGCCAATGTGGGTTGACACTGGAACTTCGGAGCGGTTTCGCCCGCTCGGGCGTTTTCGTCGGGGGACGAAAACGTAACACGCTCTCCCACACTTGCCACACCCCCCGCCGTTACCGCCAAGTGTAGAAGAAATCTCATAGAATCAGACATTTAGCCACATAATGACAGAAAAACAAAACGAAATTAATAAACAGCCAACACACAAAACAGCACATTTGCAAACCGCACAAGCCAAGGCACGACCAAAGTCTGCAAAAGAGCTGTTTTCTTGCCGACGCACCAAGAATTTCATAAAATGATTGATATTCAAAAAATAGCAGAAATATTGAATAACTCGCCAAGTCTAGAACTTCTCCGATTGAGAAACAGGGAAGCTATCATTATTTTTCTCATAAATACATTTTCAAATCAACAAGGGGCTATATCAGAAGAAAAAATTATAACCCAACTAGCTGACTTCTTAGATTACAGAAAAATTGAAAAAGACGAGGAAAGTGATATTGAGGTTTTTGATTCCTACGAAACAAAAGCAAAAAAATATATATTAAGTTGGACAAACAAAGGCTTTTTAACTAATTATCCCGATGAACAAGGTGAAGTTTTTTATGAACTATCATCTCATTCAAGCAAAACCATTGATTGGTTAGCGAGTTTGAAAAAAGAAGAATTTGTTGGTACAGAATCAAAATTCAATAACATCTTAAATCAGTTGAAAGAATTGGTTGAGAATACGAACGAAGATTCTGAAAAACGTATTCAATTATTGGAAGAAAGGAAATTGGAAATTGAACAACAAATTCAACGAATCAAAACGGGCGAAGATGTAAAAGTATTCGAGGAATTTGAAATTGTTCCTCGTTTTAATCAAATCAATCAATCTGCCAAAGAATTGTTGTCTGACTTTAAAGAGGTGGAAGACAATTTTAAAGAAATCACCAAAGGTATTTATCAAAAACACGCTGACGGGAGTTTATCCAAAAGCGATATTTTGGAATTTACTTTCGATGCACTAGATGCGTTGAAAGAAAGTCAGCAAGGAAAGAGTTTTTATGCTTTTTGGTCGTTCATCTTAAATCCCGATTTGCAAAGCAAATGGGATAGTCTTACGAAAGAATTGTACAAGTCTTTGGAAGAGAAATCAATTCCTGTGAGCGACCCATTCCTTAAAGGAATGAAGAAACATCTTCACGGTGCTGGTCAGAAAGTGTATAAAGCCAACGATAAAATGGCTGAAAAACTCAGCCGTATTATCCGTGAAAACGAAAGCTCTAAATCGGAAGCCACGAAAACCATCATTCAGGAAATAAAGAAACAACTTGTAGAAATCAGCAAGATAAAAAAGAAGCCCGAAATTTCATTTGAATTGGAAACCGAAAACATAATTAACATCACGTTTGAACGTAAATTAACTACAGAACAAAGCGAAGACATTACCTACAAAGACAAGCCGAAAATTGCAGACGAAGACATCACTTCTTCAAATCATTTGGTAAAACTGTTTTCTCAATCAAATATTGACAAAGAGTTGCTGAGGAAAAGGATTAATGATATTCTGAAAGAAAAATCTCAGGCAACACTTTTAGATGTGGTTGATTATTATGGTGGTCTTGATAAAGGTCTTCCTGAATTGTTTGCATACATAGGAATTGTAAAAGAATTTAAACACATCATTAGTCCAGACAAAACTCAAAGCATTGTGTTTGATTCTGAAAAAAGAAAACAAATCAAAATCCCTGAAATTATATTGACCAAATGAATTTAGAAAAATACAAAAAACCATATAGCAAAGCAATTGTCAGATTGTTGAAATCACCTATTGAGCGAAACTCAAATGAATGGGAAAATATTGTTATGTATCAAAACGAGATACAAGACTACATTAGCCAAATTGGTTTGGAACTCATTATAAAAAAAGATGAAGGATTTGCCTTTGTAAAACAACTTGAGGATAGCGAAGGAAATACTCTTGGGTTAGTTCAAAGACGACAAATTGGTTTTGAAACATCAATTGTGCTTGTTGTGCTAAGACAGAGTTTGGAAGAATTTGACAGCAATCCAACCCAGTTGGCTACTGAAAAATTTATTACAAATACTGAAATAAGAGACGAATTAGAGTTGTTCCTTCCTGAAAAATTCAATAGAAAGAGTTTAATAAAAGAACTTGACAGGTATATCAATGCTGCTGTTGATTTGGGCTATTTGAAAGAAGTCAGTAAAAAAGACAACGAAACAAGATACCGAATACATCGAATTATCAAAGAAAAAATAACACTGGATATTTTACAGGATTTTAAAATAAGATTGCAGGAATATGTTGAGTCTGTTTAGCACAAGTTCCGACAAGGCGGGTTTCAGACTTCAATTTATGGAAGTTTATAACTGGGGAACGTTTGATGAAAAAGTGTTTAGAATTAACCCGCAGGGAAATAACTCCTTGTTGACTGGTGCTAATGCGTCAGGAAAAAGCACATACATAGATGCATTACTTACATTAATGGTTCCTGCAAAAAAGGATAGGTTTTACAATCAATCATCAGGCGTTGATAAGAAAGGTAATCGAACCGAAGAAACCTATGTTTTGGGGCATTATGGAAATATTCAAGAAGAAGGTAAAAGCTCTACTTCTACACAAAAGTTGAGAGATAAAAATACTTACTCAGTTATTCTTGCTCATTTTAAAAACACAGATTTAAAACAAGTAACGCTGTTTCAAGTTCGTTGGTTTAGTAGTAGCGGAGAATTAAGCAGGCAGTTTGGCATTGCTCAAACATCGCTTGAGATAGAAAAAGATTTTCGAGATTTTGATTCCAAAGGATTATGGAAAAGAAGGTTAGATAAAGCATACAATTCAAATACAACAAAAAAGAAAATTGAATTTATTGACGGTCCAACGGCATATGCTGAAAGAATGGCTAGTTTGTTTGGTATGCGTTCCGTTAAAGCATTGAGTTTGTTTAACCAGGTGGTAGGCGTAAAGGTTTTAGAAGATTTAGATGAGTTTATCAGAACAAATATGTTAGAGGAGCTAGATGCTGAGACAGAGTTTATTCAGTTGAAAGAAAGTTTTCTGACTTTGATGGACGCTAAAACCAACATTGAAAAAGCCAAAGAACAAATCAAACAATTAATGCCAATAAATGAAATTGCCCAAAAACTAACCAATATTCAAGTTGATTTGCAACAATTAGAAAAAACAAAAGAAACGTCAGTTTATTGGTTTGCAAAAAAAGGAGTTGAATTAGGCAAAAAGGAATTAGAAAAATGTAAAGAAGAATTGCAACGTCTAAATGATGAGTTAACTGAATTACGAAGCAAAGAAGAAACACTGAAACAAGAAGAACGAGCGATTTCTATCTCCATTGAAAAAGACGAAGTTGGTAGTAAAATCAAGGATTTGGAAAAGGAAATTAAGCAGCTTGAGACAAGTAAAACATTGCGAAGCAAAAAACTTGACGATTACAATAAAATAGCTCAAGGTGTTGACTTGCAAACAAATCCCAATGAAGATACCTTTATTGCAAACCGAGAAAAAGCAAAGCAATTAAAACAAAACACTCAACAAAAAATTGATGATGAAAGTGAAAATCTTCGTGCATTGAAAAACAAGGATGACGAATTAACAAAATCAACGGAGGAATTAGTAAGCACGATTCAAACTCTTCAAAAAAACAAAAACAATATCGCTGGACGAGAAGCGGAAATACGAGATGAGATTATCGCACAAATTGGAGCAAGCAAAGAAGAAATTCCGTTTATTGGAGAACTCATCAAAGTAAAAGAAGATGAAGTGAACTGGGAATCTTCCATCGAAAAAGTGCTTCACAATTTTGCTCTGCGATTGATTGTTCCGCCAAAATATTACTCCAAAGTAAACGAATATGTAAACAGCAATAATTTGAGAGGTAGAATTCGGTATGATAAGTATGAAGAAAACTATCTCAAAAATTTTCAAAACAAAAACATAACCGATAAATCTATAATAAATAAAATTGAAATTAAGCCAAAAACACAATATTATGAATGGATTGAAGATTATTTACAGAATCAATTTGATTTTGTTTGCGTAGATAATCTTACCGAATTTGAGCGTTATTCGGAAATGGCAATAACCCAAAGCGGACTGATAAAATTCAAAAAAGGGAAGCACGAAAAGGATGACCGTCAACATATCACGAAAAAAGAAAACTATGTTCTGGGCTGGGATAACAAAGAGAAAATTGCTGTTTTAAAGAAAGAATTAACTAATTTGCAAAATCAGCAAACAGAGAATAAGAAAGCTATTTCAAGTAAAAACAGTGAAATAAAAAATTTGGGAATATTTAGGGACGAATGCCATAATCTGTTTTCAAAATTTGATAAATACGATGATATAAACTGGCAAATCTATGCTCAAGATATTCTTGAAAAAGAAAAACAGAAAACCGATTTAGAAAAAACCAACGACCGGGTAAAAAAATTACAAGAACAACTGAATAATGTCCAAATAAATTTAAAACAAGTTTCTGATGTAGATATTTTCAATAAAAGTCAAGAGATTTTTAGAAAGGGAAAGGATATTGAAATTATTGAAGGAGAAATAGAAGAAAATGAAAAGACCATTCAGATTACAGGTATTACTGACATTGTTGAGTTTGAAAACAGCAATCTTGAAATTTTAAATATAGAGTTTTCCAATATCAAGACAACACAATCTAATTTTATAAAGGAATTATCAATAAGAGAAACTGAACTAAAAATTCTAAGACAACAAAACGAAAGAGAAGTAATTATTAAAATAAACGCCTTTAAACAACCGTCAGAAGTAATCTTAAATAAATTCAAAGATTGGCGTTCTGATGTGAATTCATTGCCTGATTCTACCAATTTAGACTTAATCAGTGAATATCAAAGATTTTTAGAAAAATTAGAAAAAGACAATCTCCCAAAATTTGAGAAGAAATTTAACGATTATTTGCAGGAAACCATTACCAACAAAGTGGGCGATTTCAGAATGTTTTTCGAGAACTGGTCAGATTCAATCAAAGAGAACATCAAGCATTTGAACGATTCTCTGAAAGAAATTGATTTTAAAAGCAAGCCTCAAACGTACATCCAACTTGTAGCACCCAATAAAATAAGTGATGAAGTGAAAGAGTTTAGAAAGCTTTTGGAAGAAGCCGTTCCTAATGTTTATCAAATGGAAAAAACAATTGAAGGCAGAGAGTACCACTTCAATAATCACATTCACCCATTTATAGAAAAATTAGATAAAGAAGAATGGCGTAAAAAAGTAATGGACGTTCGCTCTTGGTTCACTTATAAAGCGGAAGAGTTTTACAAAGAAAACAATCAGAAGTTTAAAACATATGAAGCAATGGGTCAACTTTCTGGTGGTGAAAAAGCTCAACTCACCTACACAATTTTAGGCTCTGCCATCGCTTATCAGTTTGGCTTAACAAATAATAATCAAGGATTAGAACCAAAATCATTCCGTTTTATTGCAATTGATGAAGCGTTTAAGGCACAAGACGAAGATAAAGCCCGCTATCTGATAACGCTTTGCAAGCAACTTCATTTGCAATTATTGGTTGTTACACCGAGCGATAATATTCACATTGTAGAAAACGACATTTCTTTTGTTCATTTTGTTGAACGCAAAGAAGAAAGACATTCGTGGTTGTACGATATGCCTATCGAGCAATTCAAAGAAGAAAAAGCAAATTATCTGAATCAATGATTACACCCAAAGAAATAAAAGACAAAGCCGAAAGAAAATACATTTCTTTTCTTCAATCTTTGGTTGAAAATAAGCCTTTTGAAAAACTTGTAATTCGTGGCAACAAGTTGTACACCAAGTCATCGTTATCAGAATTTGAGAAAGAAATTCAACAAATCGTCAGCCAATCTAAAGAGAAAAATGGATATGGATACACATTGGAGTTTCAGCAAATAAAAACAAAGTCGTTAGGAATACAAGATTTACCAATTTCAATTTTCTTTGATACTGAAAAAGATTTCTTGAAGTTTCTGGGGAAGGAAAAAGAAGTTGAATTTTTCAAAACGAGCGTTGTTAAAATCATCGAGGCATTTCCAGAATTAAAAGATTGGATAATAAAAAACCCCATTAAAGTTGTTAATAACCAAGCTGAATGGGAAAGTATTTTAAAAGTTTGTCGATACTTTAAACAAAATCCTAAACCAAATTTGTACATTAGGGAATTGCCAATACAGGTTCATACCAAATTTATTGAACGCAACCAGGCGGTAATCAAAGAATTGCTTAACATTCTGATTTCAGAGCATATTAATAGCGAAGAAAAGGAGTTCGAGAAAAGATTTAACCTGAAATTTGCCGAACCTCAAATTCGCTTCAAAATTCTTGACCGAGCAATAGCCGAAAAGTTCTTTTCAGGAATTGACGATATTGCTGTGCCTATAAGCCAATTTGAAACATTGAATTTGCCGATTAAAAAAGTATTGGTCGTTGAAAACAAAACAACGCTTTACACAACTTTGACTCTATCGAAAATGAACGACACTATCGCAATATTTGGAAGCGGATATAGTGTTTGCAACCTCAAAAATGCTCATTGGTTTGTCAATCTTGAATTACTTTATTGGGGCGATATTGATGTGCAAGGTTTTGAAATTTTATCACAATTCAGGGACTATTTTCCATTGACAAAAAGTATTTTAATGGACATTGTAACCTTTCAAAAATTCTTTGAAAATGATTTAGGAACCCAAACGAATATTTTTACATCACTTAATTTGACTGACAGTGAGCAAAAACTATATGAAATTTTGAAAATAAACAATTGGCGATTAGAACAGGAAAAAATTCCATTAGATTATGTCAATGAATTTTTTGATAAAGAAAACCTTGCTTCGTAGTCAAGCACATTGGCTGGTCGCACAAAAAAGCCAACACACGACCAAAACCAGCCAAAGAGCTTGCCTACCCCAACGCACGGCAGACAGAAACTGAGTAGCAAATTGGAAGAAAAAATGACAGAAAAATAAACACCAGGCGGTAACAAGGGGTGTAACCAATTTGGGCTGAATGGGTTAGGCAAGCGGGTCGGCACGCAGGGAACTTCTTAATGGGGGATAAATCCCAAGCCCCGCTCACCCAAACTGGTCACACTCCCAGCCGTTGTGCGTAATTATAAGTACGACACTTAACCAACTAAAATATAGCAAAATGGAAATAGATAAATTATCAATTGCAGACTTAAAAGCTGCATTAGATTTTGTTAAAAATGACCTAAATGAATTGGAGAAAAAGGCATTAAAGGAGAAAATAAATCCAAACAAAATCCCTGCATTTAACGAGGTACAAGAGACTGAGAACAAATTGTATCATAGACTTTTGCATATAACAAGAAGTTTAGTTTAAAAATATATGGGGTAGCATAGATAGGACAAATGCGCTGATTTCAGTAATGAAATTAGAGAGACGGGTTCGACTCCCGTCCCCCCACATTATTCTTTTATGACAGACCTAGAAATAAAAACAATTCATATTCTTCAAAGTAGGAATGTTCGACACTTGAAACGAGTGCAGAAAAATTTGACTATGGATATAAATCTGTATTTAGTAAAGAATGACTTATTTCAAGTGGGTATTAAAACAAAACTTTATTCGCTTTTATATAGTGCATTATCGGAAGCACAATTTATTCAAATATTGCATACTCCTTTTGGGTTTCAATATTCTGAAATACTTAAGATTCAGAAGCAAAGAAGTCTAGTTGAATGTTGGAATTGTATGCTTGATATTGCATTGCTTAAAGTTGGTGATTGGAATAAAAATAAAGATTTAGAATCTAGGAGAATATTTTTAAAAGAAACTATTTCGGAATATATCGAAAAACCACAAGAATTAAGAAACAAGATTGCACACGGTCAATGGATTCATACATTAAATAGTTTGAGTACAAAAGAGAATCCTGAAACTACAGAAAGATTAGCGAACTAAAGTTCCAATCTGGTTTTGCAGCATAGTTCAGAGGTTTTACCTTTGATAAATGAAAAATACCTTTTACAAACAATACCAAGACCACATATCATTTGCATATAGTTGTTTTGATAGATTAGTGTTTAATGGTTATATACAAGGCACTTACAAAGATTCCAACATAGTACAATTGTTAAAGAATTTGAATTTCGACAAACTCACCAATGGAGTTATCCGTTGCTTGACAGACCAATTAAATGCCCATATAAAACAGTATGCCACAGCCAATAATATACCAATAATCTGGTGGGATAGTATTGGCGGAACCAACGGCGATAAGAAACAATATGTACTTGATAACTATTACAAAACCCCACCACTTGGAAGGAATAAAGTTTTGTGTATCCTCACCACCCGGGAGTTTGTAAAATCTGCAACAGTCAGGGAATTTGACAGAAAAGAAGGTAAAGGCAAGTACAACAGGTTGTATATCACAGAAAAACCTGTCAAGCAATACTACATATACCTTCACGACAGGGAGGTAGGCTTTTGCTGTTTAAAGATATCAAGCTATATGCCTTACCCTTGTAAGTTTTTCTGCAATGGACATTATATCCTGCAACAACAGCTGGACAAAGAAGGGGTTGGGTACAAAATGCATGACAATTCATTTGTAAAGGTATCAGATGAAGACCGTTTTAAAAAGCTTGCTTCATCCTTACCCGAAGGAGAATGGATTGCCGGCAGGATTACCAATTGGATGGATGTATTTTTCAGGTT
>Ga0334898_1003267_pt1 | contig 13394 bp, 16 predicted proteins | sample GraSluR3_MG_10_FD_207228 | JGI IMG/M metagenome (GOLD analysis project Ga0334898, IMG submission 207228) | Sludge microbial communities from methane-producing bioreactor in Wageningen University, Netherlands - Granular Sludge_3_08-R3 | ecosystem: Engineered > Bioreactor > Anaerobic >... | reverse complement strand
AGGCAAAAAAGTTTTTGAAAATACTGCCCGGGAGTTAATCCGGGATAAAAACCCGGGGTTTCATAACCAGGCGCTTATGGAATTCGGGGCACTGCAGTGTGTTCCCAAATCGCCGGATTGTAAAAACTGTCCGGTTCGCACAAGCTGTTATGCTGCAACCCATAATAAGGTTGCAGCACTCCCGGTGAAAACAAAAAAAACAACACAACGGAATCGCTTTTTTTATTACTTCTTCCTTCAATCGGGAGAAAATACCTGGCTGGAAAAACGCAAAAACAACGACATCTGGAAAAACCTCTACCAGTTTCCGTTAATTGAAACAGACAACGAGCTTTCGGACGAAGAACTGGCGAAAATAAAACCTGAATTTTTAGACCGCCAAAAGTTTAATGTCAAATATGTTTCCTCCTCAAAAAAACATATTCTGAGCCATCAGATAATTTTTGCCCGGTTAATTCACCTCGAAGTGGACAAAACAGTTCGGTTAAATAAAAACTATAATCAGGTACCCATAAACGATGTTGAAAACTTTGCAGTGCCGCGACTGATTGAAATTCTGATGAAACAAACCAGTAATTTTTAAATTTGTCGCGAAATAATGAAAATCTTTTATTTAGAATTTGTATTTTTAAAACGTTAACCTAAAAAATTAAAAATATGGCAATTAATAAAGTTATTTTAGTTGGAAACGTAGGTAAAGACCCCGAAATCAGACATCTCGATTCAGGAATTGCAGTTGCAAATTTTCCCCTGGCCACATCGGAGAGCTACATTGCCAAAAACGGCGATAAAGTAGAAACCACCGAATGGCACAACATTGTTGTATGGCGCGGATTGGCTGATGTTGCAGAAAAATATGTCACCAAAGGCCGTCAATTGTATATTGAAGGAAAAATAAGAACCCGCTCATGGGATGATAAAGACGGGAACAAACGCTACACCACCGAAATTGTTGCCGACGTGTTGCAATTGTTAGGTTCGCGGCCCGACAATCAGCAGGGCGGCAACAATCAATACGAAAGCAACCAGTCTGATTCAAACGGTTTTAAGGCCGCTGACGAAGCTGAGATTGAAGATCAGGGCGGCGACGACGATCTGCCATTCTGAATTTGCAGTGATTTCTTATACCGGATGCCCCATCAGGGAAAAAGTCGATGGGTTAAAAATTTAAATGTACATTAACTGGCTCCAAATCAGTTAATAAATATTTCTATTGTATTCCATGTAATTCAAAATTCAATAAAGCCCCTATTTTTGTATTGAAATTTGGCAAAAAACAACAAATGAATTCCAAAATTTTTCTGTTGGCACTGACGATTATTGGATGGGGTTGTGAAGAAAAATTTACCCCAAAACCCCGGGGATTTTTCAGAATCAGTTTTCCTGAAAAAGAATATCAGCCGCTTCCCGACCAGTTTCCCTACGTGTTTCACTTTCCGGAATATGCAAACATTACCCCCGACAGGCAAAATCCCGGCCAACCCTGGTGGATTAACCTCGAAGTTCCCGAAAACAAAGCCGAAATACACATTTCGTATTACGAACTGTACGACAAACAAAAACCTGCGCGCCTGCTGCTGGCCGAATTTATGGAAGAATCCCGCGAACTGGCTTACAAACATTCCATAAAAGCCAATGCCATAGAGGAGCGCATTTTTGTAAATCCTGAAGATAAAGTTTTTGGAACGGTTTATCACATTGAAGGAAATGCCGCCTCACCCATCCAGTTTTTTTTAACCGACAGCACACGGCATTTCCTGCGTGGCGCGCTTTACATCAGGGCAACACCCGATATCGATTCGCTGAAACCGGTCATTGATTTTTTGGAACACGATGTGATTCACCTGATTGAAACCACAAAATGGGAATAATGCCGGTAGTTAAAATTTTAAATATTGAAAAAGGGAAACTGGGAATCTGGAAGTTTCGGGAATCGAGTGATGACCTGCAACAGTTTTTCAGGTTCACTGAAAATGAAAAAGCAGAATTCAGGTGCATTAAATATGAAAACCGGAAAAGGGAATTCCTCAGCGTTCGTTTACTGCTGGAACAAATGTTGGGGAAAAAATGCGAAATAGGTTACAATTCAAAAAGGAAACCGCACTTAAACGACAATCCGGTTTTTATCAGTATCTCCCATTCAGCCGATTTGGCCGTGGTTTTACTTTCAGAAAAAAAAGCCGGAGTCGATGCTGAAAATATAAAACGAAACACCGAAAAAGTTGCAAAACGGTTTCTTGCCGACGCCGAAATAAATGACATCCGGCAATCGGCTCAGCCAAATCTGCAACGCATTATTTACTGGTGTGCCAAAGAAGCGGCATTTAAATTTTCAGCCAGGCCGGCAATCGAATTTAAATCGCAAATAAACATCGATAGTTTTAGACTCAGCAATGATGGCGGGATTTTTACCGGAAAATTGTCTAAAGATTTACCACACATTAAATTAGCTTTTCACTACTTTTTTTATGAAAACAATGTGGTTGTGTATTGTGTTGAAGTAGAAAATTTTGAAAGATGAAAAAACCGGAAAATCACATTCTTGTCATTTTTGGAGCCTCGGGCGATTTAACCAAACGGAAACTCATTCCTGCTCTTTTCGATCTGCACGGTCAGGATTTATTGCCTGAAAACTTTGCTGTTTTAGGGGCTTCACGCACTGAATTGTCTGACGAAGATTTCAGAAAAAAAGCGGATGAATTTCTACCCGAAGATAAAGACACGACCGATTTCAAAAAGTTGCTTTTTTACGAACCGGTTTCTCCCACCGATTCAGCTGATTTCAAAAAGTTAAAAACGCGGCTTGAAAAACTTGAAAAAGAAAAAAACATAGCGCCAAACTATATTTTCTACCTCTCTACTCCCCCATCGGTTTATGAAGTGATTGCAGAAAACCTGTCGAAACAGCACCTGAGCAAATCAACGCAGTTTTTCAGGCGATTGATTGTAGAAAAACCATTTGGTACCGACCTTAAATCGGCGCAAAAACTGAACAAAGATCTCCTTCACTTTTTTGATGAAAACCAGGTTTACCGCATCGATCACTACCTCGGAAAGGAAAGCGTTCAGAACATGTTGGTCACGCGGTTCGCCAACGGGATTTTCGAGCCGCTGTGGAACCGCAATTTTGTAGAGCGGGTTGAAGTTACTTCGGCCGAAAGCCTCGGCGTGGAAGGCCGTGGTGGTTATTACGACGAATCGGGCGCATTGCGCGACATGTTGCAAAACCATCTGCTTCAGCTTGTTGGATTTGTAGCCATGGAACCTCCGGTAGTAATCGAAGCCAACGCCATTCGAAACGAAATTGTAAAGGTATTTCAGTCGCTGCGCCCTATTTCTGAAGAAGATGTGGCAGAATTTGTGGTCAGAGGGCAATACACCGCTTCCACTATTAAGGGAGAACAGGTGAAAGGCTACCGCGAAGAACCGGGCGTTAACCCGGATTCTCGCACCGAAACCTTTGCATCCATGAAATTTTACATCGACAACTGGCGCTGGGGTGGCGTTCCTTTTTATATTCGAACCGGGAAAAAGCTTCCCGCAAGAGTTACCGAAATTGTGATTCACTTTAAGCAGGTTCCACACCATCTGTTCAATAGCGTTGGGATGCCTGGCCCTGTTGACAATCAACTGGTTATCCGCATTCAACCCGACGAAGGAATTTTGCTGAAATTCAGAATGAAAACACCTGGCGCAGGATTTCAGGTTCAAACTGTAAACATGGATTTTCACTATTCCGATTTGGCAGAAGTGCGCCTGCCTTCGGCCTATGAACGCCTTTTGCTGGATTGTATGCAGGGTGATGCCACACTTTATTCACGCGGCGATGCGGTGGAAGAAGCCTGGAAGTTTGTACAACCTATTTTGAATGCGTGGAAAAACAATCCGAATATTCCGGTTTACGGTTATCCTGCCGGAACCTGGGGGCCCGAACCCGCCGAAAAATTAATTCGGGGCGGCGAATGGCGTTTCCCGTGTAAAAACCTTTCCAACGACGGTATGTATTGTGAATTGTAAAAACAAATAAATAGCCTATATTTAATCCTAAATTCTGAAATTATGGCAGCTTCAACAGAGGTAAAAATTTTTCCGAAACCCAAAAAAGTGTGCAAAGCTGTGGCACGCGAAATCCGGAAACTGACCCAGGGATCGCCGCGCCCACGCTTCGACATTGCGCTTTCCGGGGGAAACACGCCGAAAAAACTGTTTAAAATTCTGGCTAAAAAACATAGAGAAACCATTCCGTGGGAACGTATTCATTTTTGGTGGGGCGATGAACGCTGTGTTTCGCCAACCAGCGATGAAAGCAATTTTAAAATGGCCAATGATTTTTTGTTTTCCCGCATACCGGTTCCGGCCAAAAACATTCATCGCATAAAAGGGGAAAATAAACCGGAAGAAGAAGCCAAACGTTATGGCGCCGAAATCGAAAAAAACCTGAATCAACGCGGTGATGTTCCGGTGTTCGATATTATTTTGCTCGGATTGGGCGACGACGGGCACACCGCTTCTATTTTTCCCGACCAGTTGGAAATTTTTGAAGAAAACCGGAATTGCGTAGCTGCAAAACATCCGCTCAGCGGGCAAAACCGGATTACGCTCACCGGCAGGGTGCTGAATAATGCCAGCAGAATTTTTTTCCTGGTAACAGGTGAAAACAAAGCAATGCGGGTTTCGGAAATTATGAATAACGACGAAGCGGCCAAACTGCTTCCGGCCTATTACATTGAACCAAAAAACGGATCGCTCATCTGGTTTATAGACGAACCTGCCGCCTCGAAGATTACCTGACAGGAATCAATCCCAATACTTCTTCGCCAAATTTCAGGGTTTCACGAACCACCTCGTCAACTGAATCCGAAGTAAGGTCGCATGCAATCACATGGTCGCCGGCTTCGGGAAACGCCACTTGTATTTTCAGGTCAGAAGGTGTTCCCAACTGATTAAACATTTTCAGCATGGCACTTACCTTTACCGTTTCGTCCTGGTTGTCCTCATCTTTATAATAATACCCCAGAAAAACAGGCGTTGTAACCCGGCTGAAAGTAGATTTATTCATGGTGACATCCACCAGTTGCTGCAGATAAACTACGGCCTCCATGCGGTATTTACAGTACCAGTACAAACAGTCTTTCGAGTTAAAATCTTCGTTGGTTACGCGATATTTTCCGCCGGTAACTTTCCGCCCAATTTGCAGCCCCCAGGGTTTTGAAAGCAGAAATGCCGCAGGGTTATTAATCCTGACGTTGGGTGAATATAAAATCAGGCCGTCCACATACTCCGGAAAATCGGCAGCCAGCTGCAAACCCAGCGTGCCGCCTGTGGATGTACTCATAATGATGACTTTTTTTCCCAGGCTGCGGGCTACCATCAGCGCTTCTTTGGCCGATTCCCACAAATTGTCGGGAGTCATGTCAATCAACGCATCGTCCGTTTCGAGCCCGTGCGAAGCGAGCCGTGGCAGGTAGGCATTCATTCCAAAATGTTTTGCGAATTCAGCATTTGCCGGGAATCCTTCGAACCACGACGCCGAAAAACCGTGCAGGTAAAGCAGGCAATAATCTGTTCGTTCCTTTAACGAATCGTTTACCCAGAAAATTCGCGATTCGTTGTCGGGTCTAACGTTAAATCCCGCTTCCTTCTCAGCAATGTAACTTTCCAGGTTTCGCACACTGGCCGGCAATGAAGGCAGATTTTTATCCAGTTCGGGTTTTGGCGGTTTGGGTCCCAGCAAATAACCAGCCACCAAAACCAGCAGAAGAATAAGTAGGTAACGTTTTAGTTTTTTCATAACTTTCAGCTTTTAATAAACAACTCCAACCTGAACCAAAATTCTTTTTCAAGAACAGGGCTTTTGGTTCTTTTTCTGAATGTTTTTTTGAAAGAATCGCTGAACGAAACGTCCATCAGAGCATATTTTTTAATTCTACTTTCTCTTCGAGAGGTAAACTGTAAATTTTATCCACGATATCGTTAAACCGAAATGCAAGTGTTCTCATATCAACTTTTTTACAAATATAGTATTTTTTACAAAGGCATTATTTCACATTTAGCACTCAACTGTTTGTTATTTAGCAAAAAAGTTTTCGAAAAAAGTAGGGGACAAAAGTCAGATTTAAAATAAGTTTCGGGCATTTCAGGTGTAGTTCATCTCCTAACCGCCTTTTATTATCCATCTAAAACTCAATCGTCAATTGTACCGGTTCATTTCTTTCCTCATGTTGAAAATTGGAAAAAGTTAATCCCAGCAAACGGATACCTTTAGTAAAATTTTCTGTAAGCAACAGTTCCTTCGCTTCTGTCTCCAGTTCAAATTTTGTGGAAAACCAACCGGTTATAGTTTTGCTGCGGGTATGCTGTTCAAAATCGGCATATTTGTATTTTAAGGTAAGGGTTTTGGCTTTGGCGGTTGAACGCGCGTATCGGTCCCAAAGAATTTCCGCAATTTGAAACAGCTTAGGCTGTAATTGTTCTTCACCGAACAAGTCGGTTGAAAAAGTTTGTTCGGCGCCCACCGATTTCCTTTCGCGTGTGGGTTCCACGTGCCGGTGGTCAATTCCACGGCAAATGTCGTAATAATAATTTCCCGACTTCCCAAACAATCGCACCAGTTCAAACCGATCGATTTGTTTCAAATCGCGCCCAAACCAAATGCCAATCTTGTTAAGTTTTTCGGCAGTCACTTTCCCAATGCCAAAAAATTTGCGTACTTCCAGATTGTCGATAAACTCCTGAGCTTTATCGGGTGTAACTACAAAAATACCATTAGGTTTATTCACATCGGAAGCTACTTTGGCCAAAAATTTATTGTAGGAAACCCCGGCAGAAGCGGTAAGTCCGGTTTCTTCAAAAATACGTTTCCTGATTTCCTGTGCAATGAGCGTGGCAGAAGGTTTTCCTTTTTTGGCGTAAGTAACATCCAGATAAGCTTCGTCGAGCGAAAGCGGTTCCACCAAATCGGTGTATTCAAAAAATATTTCTCTGATTTGGTTTGAAATTTCCTTGTAGCGGGCAAAGCGGGGTTTTACAAAAATCAAATCCGGGCATTTGCGTTTGGCCACTTTCGACGGCATGGCCGAGCGCACCCCAAACTTTCTGGCTTCGTAGCTTGCGGCCGCCACCACTCCACGCTCCCGCGAACCGCCAACTGCAACCGGCTTACCTCTCAGTGACGGATTATCGAGCTGTTCCACCGATGCATAAAAGGCATCCATGTCGATATGGATTATTTTGCGGATGTCTTCCAAAATCAAATTTTACTACTTTTATGCGCTAAAAGTAAGCTTAATGTTCTAATTTTGGCAAACAATACAGATCAGATGTGAAAGCAATAATTCTTCCGACATCCGGTTGTTGATTGAACTGGCCAAAAAATTAAAAATCAGGGCCAAAATTCTTTCATCTGAAGAAAAAGAAGACATCGCACTTGCAAATGCAATTTTACAGGAGGAATCGGGGGAATACCTGACTGAAGAAGAATTAAAAAACAAGCTGGCGGAGTGAAAATCATTGCAGACAAGTCATTTGAAAAAGATCTGTTAAAGTTGGGAAAAAAACAAAAACAGGAAGTTGCCAATTTAATTCAGATACTTCCCTCTGTTCCTTTAACTATTTTCAAATCACAGCCCCACAATCCGAACATCTGTACTTTGCATTTTTAAAAACCTTATCCAAAGGTAAATTTCCCATAAAAAAGGCGGCAGAAATCGCTGCGAAAAACACCTGAATTCTTTTTCTCAGGCTCAACTTCAGTTTTATCTTTTCAGAACCACAAGCCGGGCAAACAAGTTTAGTTCTTGAATCTGAAAGCTCACCGGTTTCAATCAAAATTTCCCTAACACGTTCAACATCAGATTCGGGAACCTGCAATTCCACCGTAAACGACGGAATGTGATTCATCACCTGTGTTGTCATCTCATTTTTCAACCGGCATTCGATCCCTTCCGACTCCAGCCGGCTTTTTAAAACCGACAAATCAGCAAGGTAATGCGACTCTTTAATGGTAACAAATTTCATTTTGATTGGTCAATCCAGTTTAAAAATCCGTTCCATCATCTGCCATTTTTCATCGGCAGAGGCTTCGGCAGAAGTCTTCTGAAACTGCGAAACAAATGCCTCCCACTCGGCCTGCCGTGGTTTTGAGGCCAGTTCCTTCATTGCTTTGTCATGGTCGAAGTCGGGAACGGTATCCATTATCATAAACAGCTGAGTGCCGAGCAGGTAAATTTCCATATCCACAATTCCCACTTCCTTCATTCCCTGCGTAATTTCAGGCCACACTGCGCCCGGCGCATGAACTCTTTTGTATTCTTCGATTAGTTGAGGGTCGTCTTCCAGTTTTAATGTTTTGCAAAATCTCTTGTATTGAGTCATATCATTTTTGTTTGAATTCAAATTTCGGGTGGACTTTCAATGTACGGTATCCGTAAATGGCAATAACCACAAAACTTATAAACGGTAAAATAAACGAAAAATTCACTGCCGGCAACGGGCCAACAGTACCCAAATCGATAATGGCGCCCTGAAGCGGAGGCATTAATGCGCCGCCAACAATGGCCATTACGAGACCTGCCGCACCAATGGTGGCGTCGTCGCCCAGACCTTCAAGTGCAATTCCGTAAATGGTGGGAAACATCAGCGACATGAACGCAGAAGTAGCGACCAGCAAATAGAGCCCGGCCATTCCCTGAATCAGAATAACGCCGGTTATCGTGGTCATGCCGCCGATGGCAAAAACCATTAACAGCAACCTTGAGTTGAGGTATTTCATAAGCATAGTACTGACAAACCGGCTCGAAAGAAAAATAAACATAGCCACAATATTGTAATTCTGGGCAGTAGCTTTCGGAATTCCCAGATTATCGGCATAATGAATAATAAACGTCCAGCACATGATTTGCGCTCCCACGTAAAAAACCTGTGCAATCACTCCTTCGCGGTATTTTATATTTTTAAAAAGCCGTTTAAAGGTATCTGCGGTTTTAATGGTGTGATCGGCACCCGCCCGTTTGGGCATTTTTGCCAGCGCAATTACGATAAACATGGCAATGACCACAAAACCCAGAATAATATACGGATCACGGATAACGGATAAATCGTGGGTGCGAATGGCAGCTTTTTCAGCTTCTCCAAGCGTGGTATAAATCAAATCGCCCGCTGCATCACGTTTGTCCGATTCCAAAGCAGATAAAATAAAATTGGATGCCACAAACATACCCATCAACGAGCCCATGGGATTAAACGACTGGGCCAGATTTAACCTTCTGGTTGCCGTTTCCGGCGCTCCCATCGATAAAATGTAAGGATTGGCCGTGGTTTCCAGAAACGCCAGTCCGAAGGTTAAAATATAAAGCGAAACCAGAAAAAAACCGAAAATTTCGAACTGCGCTGCGGGAAAAAACAGCAAAGCCCCCACCGCATAAAGCGCAAGTCCCATTAAAATTCCCTTTTTGTAACTGAATTTTTTTACAAACAGCGCCGCCGGAATAGCCATAGTGGCGTATCCGCCATAAAATGCAAACTGAACCAGGGCGGCTTTCACATTGGAAATTTCCATGACAGTCTGAAATGCAGCTACCAACGGGTTGGTTATGTCGTTGGCAAAACCCCACAAGGCAAACAAGCTGGTAATCAAAACAAAAGGCAATAATACCTTTTTGGAAACTACAGGATTTTTCGGTTTTTTCATCATAGTTCGTTATTGTCTGTTATCAATTAACCGCCAAAATGGAAATTATTTTTGAGATATGTATCCTTCACTTTCCTGTATTCGCTTACTTTGGCAGATAATTTTTAATTTCATTCGAATAATTAAAAATGCTGAAATTCATAAAAAGTGTTGCTTGTTTTGTTGTTTCAGGTAGTCCACAACTTTTTTTACTTCTTCTGCTTTTTCGCGTTTGCAAACCAAAATCGCATTTCCATCCCTTACCACAACTACATCATCTAATCCAATGAGTGCGACTAATCCTTCATCAGTGTGCACATACGAATTTTTTACATCGATAAACAAAGCATCTCCGGAACCTGATCCTGCATTTCCACTTTTATCTTTTTCGCTGATTTGGTAAACCGATTCCCAGCTTCCCAAATCATTCCAACCGAAATTTCCTTCAACGAGATAGATATTCCGGGCGTATTCCATTATACCATAATCCACTGAAATACTTTCAAATTCACGGTAAATTGTGTCCAGGGTATTTTCGAATGACGGACTTCCAATTTCAGCCTGAATTTTTCGTAATCCGGCATAGATTTCAGGAGCAAATTTGTGAATGGCCTCAAGAAAAACCGAAATTTTAAAAATGAACATTCCGCTGTTCCAGAAATACCCGCCTTGCTTCAAATACCCGTCAGCAGTTGTCTCATCCGGCTTTTCAACAAACCGGTCCACTTTACACTGCTGCATTTTTTCTTCTGCCGAAATCCGGGAGCCGGTTTTCACATATCCATACCCTGTTGCAGGGTAAGTTGGCTTAATTCCGATGGTTACAATTCCGTCCTTTTCTTCTGCAATTTTGGCTGCTGCCAACACCGTTTCCCGAAAACCAACTGTGTCACTTATCAAATGGTCGGATGGAGAAACGACCATTATACCGTTTGGATTCTCTTTTTCAGCCAGCATTGCCGACAATCCGATGCAGGGAAGTGTATTTTTACCTACCGGTTCATAAATCAGGTTTTTTTTGGGAATCATTGTCGCCTGGGCTTCCAGAATTTCCGCCTGCAACTTACCGGAAACGATATAAATATTCCGGTAGCCGGTAATATTTTCAAACCGCTTCAGGGTAGATTGCAGGAGTGACTCTTCTCCGGCAATATCGAGATATTGTTTGGGCTTTAAAGCCCTGCTGCGTGGCCAGAACCGTGTACCGTACCCACCGGCCATAATCAGGCAAATTAAATTGTCCATGTCAAATTACTTGATAAAATTATTTCTATTGCACAGCGCATTCTTCCGCCAAAAATAATCAGTATTTCACTTTTATCTTTATCGTTCCTTCAACCTCTTTTTCCGAGGGAAATACAATATACCCGCCCCCGCTGCCGGAAGTTATGGCTCCCGGGTATTTGGGAAAATAATTGTTTTCCATTTCTTCCATTACCCACAGGGGAACAGTGTCGGGCAGCATCTCACTCCATACCAGAAAAGTTTCTTTCATCGCTTCGCCCAGCAAATTCACATTCCTTTTTTGAATGGCGTCAAAACAATTCACGCCCGATTCACCCAGTCTTTTTACCAGATGAGGTTCGAGATTTTTTCTGAAAATGGGATTGTATCCTTCGGGGCGGGGCTGCAACGGAACGAGATGCAAAACCCCGGAAAGCCATTCGCAGGTTTCCTTATCGACAATATTTTCAATTTTTTCAGGCCAGTAAGAGCCATTGTAGGCCAGGCGGGAAATACCGGGTACCAAAAGCCCAATCTGGTCCTGCGAACCCGAAATGTACTCCGAACCAGGCGGATTTTCCGCCCCAAAAAGCAGTTGCGCATTCCGCAGCGGGTCGCCCGCCGGAAGCTGGTCGCCCCAGAGTTCAATCCCCACACTACGCGAACTGGTGGCCATTCCCGAACGGTCGTTAAAATCTTGCGTTGGCCAAATTTGTGCAACAACTACTGACCCCGGGTGCACTTCCGAAACCCAGGGCTGGTCCATCCATCCGCCAGCCAGGCAAAGCCGGTATGGAAATTTCAATTCTTTTTTTGAAGATGAACTCGAACGGGCGGGCAATCCTTCTTCCGGAATGCGTTCCAGTACCACGAGTTCCACGCCATTTTCTTCGCAAATTCGCTTTTTATCCGGAGTATATCCATCTGAATTTACAATAAAAAAGTCGGGTTTCATCACTTTCATATCCGGTTCAAAATCGAGCATTCCCGAGCCCGACGCGATATAAGCATTCTTTACATATTTTACCGCATCCACCATGTACCGGCGCTCTTCCTGCGAAAAGTACGGTGCTTTTCCTTTAAGCATTTTGATGTTTTCGTCCTGCCCCACAAACACATGCAACTCCCCGTATTTTGCGGCAGTTTTAAAAAACGTTATGTGCCCCGCGTGCAGCAAGTCGTAGCACCCGCTGACCATTACCTTTTTACTCATTTTTTGGTCATCTGCTCTTTAATCCAGTCGTAAGTTTTTTTCATTCCGTCTTTTAGCGGGTAAGATGGGGCCCAGTTTAAATACTGCTTGATTAAAGTATTGTCGCTGTTTCTTCCCCGAACTCCTTTTGGAGCATCCAAATCGTACGTGCGTTTCAGTTTTATCCCGGCAATGTTTTCAACAATATCAACCAATTCATTTATGGAGACCATTTCGTCGCTGCCCAGGTTGATCGGCTCTTCAATGTCGCTGTACATTATTTTCAGGATACCTTCCACACATTCATCGATGTACATAAACGAACGCGTTTGTTCGCCGTCGCCCCAGATAACAATTTCATCTTTTCCATACAATTCAGCTTCAAGTACTTTGCGGCACATGGCAGCAGGCGCTTTTTCGCGACCTCCGTCATAAGTCCCGAAAGGCCCGAAAACATTGTGGAAGCGCGCCACGCGGGTAACAATTCCGTAATCTTCTGTAAAATGGCGGCACATTCTTTCCGAGAACAGTTTTTCCCAGCCATAACCGTCTTCAGCCATTGCCGGGTAAGCATCTTCTTCTTTCAATCCCGGATTATTCGGATCGGTTTGTTTGGTTGCATTGTAAACACAAGCCGATGAAGCATAAAAAAAGCGGGTAATTCCCAAATCGCGGGATGCCATCAGCAAATGCGTGTTAATGAGCACGCTGAGCATACATTCTGCCTTATGGGTTTCAATAAAGCCCATTCCGCCCATGTCGGCTGCCAGGTTGAACACTTCGTTAAAACCGTTTAAAGCGGTGTAACAATTCTCTTTCAGATTGAGATCGAGTACCAGGTTGTCCACATCGTCGTGCACCTGGTACCATTCAGTCAACGGTTTTTTATCAACGGCACGTACATGGCGCCCCATGTCGGCCAGTTTTCTTGCCAGGTGACCACCGATAAAACCACCGGCTCCTGCTACTACAATTCGTTTTTTCATTTTCTTTTACTTTATATTTTTTACTTTCCAAACAAAGATTCTTTTATTTTTTTATTTATACAATATGCTGAAAAAGTGATTTTTAACGCAAAGGTTTCCGCAAAGGATTGCGGTTCCGGAAATATGTTGTAAAACACATTTTTTGTGTTTGAACTGATATCCATAGAAGGCTCGTTTTGATATAAATCGAAAAAAATCCCAAATGGAAATTCATTCCTGTGCATTAAAAAATATACTTCATCCATTTCAACTTTAAAAGAAGTTTCAGGTTACAATACTTCGTTAAAAACAATGTTAAATAATTGATAATGAGCAAAATAAGTGC
>Ga0334898_1003260_pt1 | contig 13406 bp, 10 predicted proteins | sample GraSluR3_MG_10_FD_207228 | JGI IMG/M metagenome (GOLD analysis project Ga0334898, IMG submission 207228) | Sludge microbial communities from methane-producing bioreactor in Wageningen University, Netherlands - Granular Sludge_3_08-R3 | ecosystem: Engineered > Bioreactor > Anaerobic >... | reverse complement strand
AAGTCCTCGATGCCATGGACAAGAGCGGCAAGACCTTTGAGGAAATCATCCGTCTGATCAAGCTGTAAACGGGCAAGAATTGAGCCGTTTTTGACTTCGAGTGTCAAAAATTCTGGAAGCTAACGATCTACGTATAGCTCTTCCAGCACGTCGTAGATGCTGCTTATTTTCAGGTCCGGGGAATTCCTTTTCAGAATCTCCATGATGGTTGCACGATACGGCTCTGTGTCGAACGCCCTCTCTTTTGCAAAAGGAGATTCTTGACTGGACTCTGTCTCGTCCATGTCATAATATTTGGCCACAGTCGGCCAAGACGGGGGAGTCTCGTTGTCTTCGATGAATCGTCGAATGATTTCTGTTTTCGACAGACCCATTTCCTTCAGCTCTTGGATCTTCTGTTTCATGATGATTCTTTTGCTGACTGCCATTGGCGGCCTCCTGGAAAGTTGAATTTGGTTAATTCCACTTTACCTTGAGTTACCGCTGATGGCTTTTCCAACTTCAAAAAGTCGTTACCGTCTCATCTAAAAGAGTGCTTACCGCGTCATCTAAAAACTTGCTTACCGTGAGACCTAAACGACTGGTTACTGTGCAACCTAATAAAGTTGTTACTGTGTCACCTCAAGAACATCATACCGCTAGCAGAAATGCGTCTTATGGATACCAACACGTTTCTGCTTGAAGAGGACAGGTCCTTTGGAATCGAGCTTAATAGCAATGATAAGAATCAGGAATAATGGTGATAGGACAATCAAAGCTAATAGAGAGCAGATAAAATCAAGGGTTCGCTTTACACATAAATAGACCGGAGAAACTCCTTTTCTACTATGGTCTTTCAACTCTTCAGATTTCAAAGCTTCAGTTCCCATACGTTCTCACTTCAATTCATCACAATAGATAGGCAGAACTCATCACTCCCGCCCTATGTTCATAAGTTCCCAACAACCTATTTCAGCTCTGCGCCTGAATCTCGCTGTGGCTAACGTCTTCCGTGCTCTCTTTCATCCCGCTTCAACTCAACCAGTCCAATATCCCAAAACCCCTCGATTCCTGCATATTTATGCAGCTTTCGAGCCCCTATACTGTTAGCAACACTTTTTTCAGCAGTTTAACAAATTATGCTGCCATAGGAGCCAGGTAAAGGTGCCAGGTTTCCTACCTGGCACCTAACCTAGGTCTAAATCATTAATGATTGCGGAAGGTCTTAAATCAAAAGTGTTTAAAACTATGGCTTCTAAAATAGCTTCAGATATACAAGAAGTTCCAAATGTTTTTATTTCCAAAGCTACTGGATAAGCTTTACCAATTGCATAAGAAATGGAAGTTTGACATTTACTTGCAAATCCACATTTTACAATATTCTTTGAAATAGCTCTTGCCATATAAGCTGCTGACCTATCAACCTTGGTTGGATCTTTCCCTGAAAAAGCACCTCCACCATGAGCTGCTAATCCACCATAGGTATCAACTATTATTTTTCTACCAGTTAGTCCTGTATCTGCTGCAGGACCTCCTAACACAAATTTCCCTGAAGGATTTATTAAAATATTTGTATTAATATCAATTGGAAAATCTTCAAAAACTGGATTTATAACTTTTTCAAGTATTTCTTTTTTCAATTCATTAACATATATCTCTTCAATGTGTTGAACAGATACTACTATTGTAGCAACCCTTATAGGAATATCCCCCTCATACTCAATACTAACTTGAGCTTTTCCATCAGGCCCAATTCCAAAAATTGATAAATCCTTCATACATTCATCTAATTTTTTACAAATTGAGTGTGCTTTAACTAAAGGTAAAGGTAAAAATTCTTTTGTTTCATTTGTAGCATAGCCAAATACAGTCCCTTGATCTCCAGCACCTAATTCTTTTTCTTTCTTTGATGCAATTTTTCTAACTTCTAAAGCCAAATCAACGCCATCAGAAATGTCCAAACTTTGATTATGAACATATACTGATATTTTATAATCATTGGGATTATAGCCAACATTTAATAAAACTTCTTTTACAGTTTGTTTTATATTAATTCTTTCTTTGCAGGTTATCTCCCCTGCCACAATTATGTGATTCGCAGTTGCTAGCACTTCACAAGCAACTCTAGAATTTTTATCTTTTTCTAAACAAGCATTCTCAACAACAAACACAATTAATTAAAAAAATTTATTTAGTATTGACTAGTATTAGATATCTAGATTCACAAAATCTGGTCTTAAAAATCCTATTAAGCACCAATATTGAATTGATAAATTATTTGAAGAATTAATATTACCTAATTGCTTGGCATCTATATACAAATAAAAAATACCCCTATGTTATTTCTTTAAAAGAAAAAGGGGTAGTTTATTACCATTATAAAAATCAGTTCACATTTCGTATAATTAAAACCTCCCGCTAAATAAAACTTCACATTATTTTTTTATAACAGTTATATCTTAAATCACCTACCATTTGGCTTACTATAGTCCAACTCTCTCTTTATTATGCACAATACAAATGAGAGCAATGCAACCAACACCCAACTGAATACAGTAATCGGCCAACCAAAAAATTCAACAATTATTCCAATTGATAAAGCTGCAATAGCAGACCCAAAATGAGATATAGCATTAAATAAACCAGATACAGTAGCTACTCTATGTTGGCTCGCAAAATGAGAAGGTAGAATATTAACTAACAGAGTGTTTATTGCTAGCATCGAAGCCGTTATTATTGCAAATAAAAATCCAGTAAAATAAATGCTATTTAAACCTACCGTCATCAACAATATTAATGAAACTGTTGATAAAAAAAAGAAATATCCTGAGGATTTTACTTCTTTATTAGGATTCTTTTTATTTATATATTTAGCCATATAGGCTCCAGATAAATTTAATAGAGGAATCATCATAGTAACAACTATAGAAAAGGAGGAAGAAACATAAAATCTTTCAGCAATATATGTAGGTATCCAAGAAACAATTCCATCTTTAATAAATCCGTGAACTGTTACTGGAATCAATAAACTTAATAAACCTGAGTTAATAATAAATCGTTTTAATTCTTTATTTGAATTGCTTTTAGAATTATTCTTTTCATATATACTATCTAAATTCAATGTTAACTTATCAAAATAAAAAAACCATATCAATGAAACTAAACTCATAATTATAAATGAAAAATAAAATACCCATTTCCAGTTTAAGAATTTTAAGGATATAGCTGCAATACAGTACGCAATAAATGAGCCCAACACCATACTAGATACAATATCTACACTTGCATTATTTTTATGTTTCATACTAAAATATTCCGAGTAAATCCTAATTATTGGAGGCCAAATCATTGATTGAAAATATCCATTTAATCCCCAAATTACTATTAGTCCACTTAATGAAGAAAAAAATGGCATTAAAAAGTTCGATATTCCAGAAAGTAACAATCCTCCTAAAACCATATATTTAGGGTTTAATTTATCGCCCAATATTCCATTAATAACTTGTCCAAATCCATATGTAATAAAATATAGCATTGAAATAACGCCCGTTTCTGAGAAGGTTAAGTAATTATTTTTTATCAAGTCCCCCATAATTGATGTAAAGTTTAAACGTCCAATATACGCAGCAAAATAAGCAAGCCATGTTAGTTTAAATATTTGCGCCATAACCTTTTCTTTAGCTTGACTTATCATATGGTTTATCTCCTATATATATTTTAATTCTATTACAGATTTTTCTAAACTATTAATATTTATTTGATGAATCTTATTATTAAGATCAATTTTTTGAATAATACCATCTACACTTAGAGAGTGTTTTTTATTACAAAAATAAGAAAAAACTCCACCCTCTTTCAATATAATTAATTTGCCATTTGAAATTTGGATAACCTCTTCAATTGCAGCTGTAGATATATATTTATTTACTAACCCAATGCAAGCAAAATCATCTTTTATAGGCACAATTGAATATAATTTTGGATGTTTAGGATTTATTTCTTCCTGTATAATTTCATTTTGTGTAATAACTTTAAAACTATTCCCAATTGATTCATGAAGAAGATATATAGGTGTTATTTCTAAATAAGGAATATCTTTAGTAGAAAATTTCGCCTTTACATCAAATCGGTCCTGTGACAAATTAAACAATCCAATATAACCAGCAGACTTATTCATATTCCAAATTTTAAAAGCATTTTCGTCAAGCTTAGGGCTTTCTAATAATTCATCTTCAGTAACACTCCCTGAAAAATCACATCGTAGTACAAAACCATCTGATAATATTAATGGAGATATCTGTTTTTGGATTGTTTCTCCAACTACGTCGCTAATATATAATGGCCCCCCACTTATAGCTCTCAAAATTGCATTATCTAAAGCATACTCATGTTTTGTCCACCACATATCCCAATCACAGTAATAAAAGGCCGAATGATAAATTGAATTATAAGCATTAACAAAAGCATGTTTTAAAAAATTATTTTTCTTATTTGGAAAGAAATCATTACTATTTCGGGATACACTTGTCAAAGGTCTACTTAATATTGATTCCGTAGACATTCCCATACTATTTATGCACACACTATTAAAATTAATAGCGATGGAGGCCTCTAGTCCCAAATGAGCCTCTCTTGCGGCAAATTCCGGATACATCAAACCTTTTACCAAAGTAGTTAAAGAGCTTTGTATATCTATTTTAACAAAATCTATTCCTTGAGAAGCTAAATAATTATGCCAAGTATTCCAAAAATGAAATATTTTTGAATGTTCAGGAATCGGAATTATTTGTCCAGCATTAGTTTTCATTAGATTTTTTGTCATTTTAAGAGTTAAAGGGGTATCAGGCTCTAAGGTACCCCAATGGCCATTAAATCCCTGCCAAACACCTAGCCAATCTATATCCATGGATTTTAATATTGATTTCAAACCAATAAAGCCTTGCGGAAATTTCTTAAAATCTTCATTAAATGAAACGAGTTTTTCACCATTTGATTCTGACCATCCATGATCTAATAAAAACCATTTTACTGGAACATTTTTACTTTTAAACTCTTGAGCCTTCTCGACAACACCTTGGTGATTAATCTTTTCATAAAAAGCATTCCAAGAACACCAACCTAGATAATTAAAAATATTAGGATAACCTTTTTCTTCTTTTGTTTTAATTTTATTATTAAAGCCTTTTTTTAGCACTTGTATTAGTTTTGCCCCTAAATTAAAAGGGTTCTCATCTTTTACTAAACAAAATAAAGATGTATTACATAAACCAACTCCGATAGTATTGCTGCAAACATCAATCGCACAACCATCAGGAACACCCTTAATTTGAGACCTAAAACCATCACTCGCCAATAAAAATAATTGATAATAATATTTACCCTTTTTAAAAATTATCACTTGAGAATTTTCTGGTATCTCATGCACATTCTGAACATGTTTTGGTTCAGTCCACCATAAATTTACTCTATAAAAAGTTAAGATATCTAAATCTTTATTTATATTATCAATATTTATTTTTATACCTTTTTCACTAAAAGCTTTAAAGGTATATGATACCTGGTGTTGAATTTTGAGATTTAAATTACAAATAATACCATCCTCATAATCTAAAAAACTCAAGCTTCCCTCAACCTCGTTTTCGCCTTCAAAAGGAAAATTAAATAAATTATTGTCATTTGTAAATTTAGTTCTTATTACTGAAAGATTTTCATCAACTAAACTTGGTGTTAATCCTTCAAAAATTGGTGAGCCATTATCTTCTAGTGTTATTTTATTGTGTTTAATACTTGTTTTAAACATTTTATATCCTTTATAGTCGAATTTCCATTGAATCATATCCCACTTCAAAACCATACTCCTTAGCTATATCTAAAAGCTCAGAATGTGTTGAATTACAATGATGAGAAAAATGAAATGTAATTAGACGTGTCCTAATGTCAATAACCTTATAATCTACTAATATGTCTTTAAGATTGCGGTTTGCACCAAACCCCATATGAGTTTTTCCACTATAACGAGAACCTCCATATGTACTATCAAAAAGAATTAAATCTAAATATTTATCCTTTAAATACTCAATTGTTTCCCTTGGAGGAAAGGCCGAGTCTGTACAATACAAAAAAGATTTTGTTTTACTTTCAATAAAAAATAGAAATCCATTTTCATCTTGAACATGATTAGATGGCAAGGGCGTAATAGTTAAACCTTCAATTTCAACTTTTTTAAAGTATTCTAAAATATTTATGTTTAAGAAGTTAGGAAAGTTTCCATTATCAAATTTTGAAAAATTAACCAATAAATCTTTACTTTTATTATTACAATAGATTTTTAAAGGATTATTTTCAGGCATATTACAATACCAACTATATCTTAAACATAATTCTTCGGGAGCTAAATGGTCAAAATGAGAATGTGATATAAAAACCCCTTTCAATTCAAATAATCTGATATTATTAATATAATTTTGATAAAATATATCCTGAGAAAAATCAATCATTATATTTTTATTAACAACAATACAACATCGAGTCCTAAAATCTTTCCCTTTGTTTTTTCTCGCATTTTCACAAATTCTACAATTGCAAAATGGTGCAGGTATACCATCCCCAGCCCCAGATCCTAATATTTTAATCTCCATCAGAAATCTCCATTTAAAAAGAAATTCGGATTACCTAACATATATTTTGGGATATCTATATTTAATTCATTTAAAATAAATGGGGTAATATCTAGAATAGAAGCACAATTATTGATTATTTTCCCTTTAGGTAAATTTCCACCTGATGCAATAATAAATATTTCCATATCTTTAGGTAGGTTTGATCCATGTGCAAACTTGTTAGCACCACCTCCTCCATGATCAGATACAATTATGATAAGACTATCTTCGAATTTATCAGCATCCTCAATTGAATCCAAAATTAATCCTACATTTTCATCAGCATGAATCAAATGCTTGATATAATCTGGTTCAAAATATCCAAATTTATGACCGGCATGGTCAACTTCATCTAAATGAAGAAAAAATAATCCATCATCACAATTTTTAATATAATTTGCAGCATCATTTACTAATTTATTTTCTTCATTCGTTTGTTTAAGACAATCCCTAAGATTTTCTATAATACCAGTGTTAACTCCATTCCAACTACAAAAACTTGCTAAAGAAAAATTAGGATAATTTTTATTAATTACATTAAATAAGGAAGGAAAATCAGCACCTAGGTTCGCATATTTTTTCACATATTCATTTGTAAATCTATGTTGTTTTGGCATAACTGAAAGAAACATACTCCCCCAAGCTTGAGCAGAAATAGATGGGAATATAGTTCTAACATTGTTAGCAACAATCCCTTTTTTAGATATCCTATGTATATTGGGACAAATTAATGGATCTAAAGGAGCATTACCTGCTCCATCGATACCAATAATAAATATATTTTTTATCATGTGGTACTCCTAATTTATAAAAATATTTTTACCATTTTTTTCTAAATCAAATAAACTAATCGATTCAATTTTTAGTTTAACAGGTATGCGATCCCCAATACGAATCGGATAGATGTTAGAACAAATCATTCTTAAATATGATTCTTCACCTTCATTACTATTTTCCATTTTTACTAAAATCCTATCACCCAAATGTTCCACTAAAGTAACATCAAAAAATTGCGCTTCTTTATCATTTGTATCACAAGGCATTATTTCTGCAGGTCTAATTCCAAGAGCAATTTTCTTTTGCAAATATTTATTTAATGATTTATCCTTTCTAAACACTTTAATCTTTGAAAAATTAGACACTATTTTGTAAAAATCACCATCTCGTTCCAGATTTCCTCGAATAATATTCATTGGTGGGTTTCCTAAAAAATTTGCAACAAATAGATTCGCCGGATTTTGATATAACTCTTTTGGAGTTCCAAATTGTTGGATAACACCTTGGTCTAATATTGCAATTCTATCCGCGATAGCCATTGCTTCCTCTTGGTCATGCGTGACAATAATTGTTGTCAAATTAAGACGTTGTTGTAATGTTCGAATTTGATCTCGAACATCTAATTTTTAGATATCCTATGTATATTGGGACAAATTAATGGATCTAAAGGAGCATTACCTGCTCCATCGATACCAATAATAAATATATTTTTTATCATGTGGTACTCCTAATTTATAAAAATATTTTTACCATTTTTTTCTAAATCAAATAAACTAATCGATTCAATTTTTAGTTTAACAGGTATGCGATCCCCAATACGAATCGGATAGATGTTAGAACAAATCATTCTTAAATATGATTCTTCACCTTCATTACTATTTTCCATTTTTACTAAAATCCTATCACCCAAATGTTCCACTAAAGTAACATCAAAAAATTGCGCTTCTTTATCATTTGTATCACAAGGCATTATTTCTGCAGGTCTAATTCCAAGAGCAATTTTCTTTTGCAAATATTTATTTAATGATTTATCCTTTCTAAACACTTTAATCTTTGAAAAATTAGACACTATTTTGTAAAAATCACCATCTCGTTCCAGATTTCCTCGAATAATATTCATTGGTGGGTTTCCTAAAAAATTTGCAACAAATAGATTCGCCGGATTTTGATATAACTCTTTTGGAGTTCCAAATTGTTGGATAACACCTTGGTCTAATATTGCAATTCTATCCGCGATAGCCATTGCTTCCTCTTGGTCATGCGTGACAATAATTGTTGTCAAATTAAGACGTTGTTGTAATGTTCGAATTTGATCTCGAACATCTAATTTTAATCTTGTATCTAAGTTACTCATTGGCTCATCTAACAATAAATATTCAGGTTCTTTACACAATGCTCTAGCCATAGCAACTCGTTGTTGTTGGCCACCTGATAATTGTGTTGGTTTTCTATCTAATAACTCACTAAGTTGAACGCTTTTTGCAACTTTCTCTACTCTTTTATACCGTTCTGACTTTGGCATTTTCTGTTGTTTTAGGGGAAATGCTATATTATCTCTAACAGATAAATGAGGATATAACGCGTAACTCTGAAAAACCATTCCTATATTTCTATCTTTAGGTTCTACATGATTTACAATCTTATCACCAAAATAAATATTCCCCGATGTTGGTTTTAATATACCTGCTAAAATCATTAAAGTTGTAGTTTTCCCACAACCTGAAGGCCCTAAAAGTGCGACAAATTCGCCATCTTTAATTTCTAAATTTATTCCATTTAAAGCCACTTTATTTTGCTTTTGATTAATTACATATGTTTTTAATAAGTTCTCAATTTTAATCATGCTAATTTCTTTCCCCCTAAGTTACTAATCTTCATAAGCTGTCTTTGTGATAACATATAGAAAACGGCTACTGGAACAGCAAAAAATATTGCTAAAGCTGTCATTGCACCATAATCTAAAATATCTCCATCATCCATTAACATCATCTGCATCATTTTTGCTAGTGTTGTATATTTCGTTGAAAAAATAAGAATTTTAAATAAAAACCATTCTGAATATGCTCTTAGAAAAGCAAAAATCATTATAACACCAATACCACTTGTTGCAGATGGCAGTACAACTTGTTTAAATGTTCCAAATCGCGTGCATCCATCTACCAATGCCGCCCACTCATAATCCCACGGAATATCATCAAAAAAACCTTTTAATATATAAACATGGTTAGGTAACATTGTTGCAACTGCAACTAAAACTACACCAACTAATGTATTTACTAAATTTAAATTTACTAATAAGAAAAATATAGCAATCATGATTGTAGCACTCGGGAAAGCATTAAAGAAAAACAAACCTTTCATTAGTACTGTCTTGCCTTTAAAATTTAACCGAGAAAAGGCATATGCTGCAGGAACAGCGATCATGGTATCTAACAAAGTTACAAGTACAGCAAATTTAATAGTAAACCATAGAGTTGGCCAGATTATTGGTATTATAATTGAATCAAGATTCATTTCTTTAAATAAAAATCCCCAGTTTTTAAAAGAAATATTACCCGTCATGCTGTTTACAATTGATGTAGTAAAAAGCCAGTAGAAAAAATAAATTACAGGTGCTGTGAGTAAAATTAACAATATATTAACTACAAACCCTCTTACAACAGCTCTATTATTTTGTATTATTATTTTATTTGACATATATATATTTCCTTTAGTCATCAATTCTACAAGGTTGAATCATTTCATCAAAATTAAATAGTTTAAATAAAACTAATACTAATGCGATAGAAATTGTCACAACAAATATAGATATTGCGGCACCATACCCAAATTGCGAATTCTCAAAAGCGTTTTGATAAGCATAAAGAGATAAAGTTGTTGTTCTTAAATTAGGACCACCTTCTGTTAATAGTAAAATGTAATTATAACTTGAAATTAATGAAATGGCGTTTGTAACAGTTAAATACATTAAAGGCCATTTTAATAAAGGAATTATTACCTGTGTTACAATTCCCCATTCAGTGGTTCCATCCACTCTAGCAGCTTTATAATAATCCTCTGGTATGGAATTAATTGCAGCAGATAAAATGATAATTCCATTTGCACCATTTAAAAATCCAGTTGTAAAAATCACAAGTACTAAAGGAAAGTGATTTAACCAGGATATTGGGTCAGCAATTAAACCTAATTTCAAACAAATATAATTTGCCCCACTAGTTGCATATGGTGAAAAAACACCTCTAATAACAACAGCGTATATTATACTAGGCAAAGCATTCATTGATAACCAAATCGTTCTATATGCGTACCTTGCCACTTTTCGCTTTACAAAATATTGTGTAAGTATAGATATTACTATTGACATCAACATAATTATAGCCAACGCAACTAATGTGAATGTGAAAGTTATAGCTAATATTTTAAAAAAGTTAGGATCCATTGCTATTTTTTGATAATTTTTAAACCCAACAAAAGATGGTCTATATGTAATATCAAAATCTGTAAAAGTCATAACTCCCGTTAAAATAATAGGAAATCCAAAAAACATGGAAATCATAATTAAAAAAGGTAACAAAAACCATAATGGATAAAGTTTTTTCCTTAAATTAATTTTATAATTCATTAGTATTATTCCTTAAAAATGAAGCTTTCAAACTTCTATTATAGAAAATCTGAAAGCTTATTTATTAAATATTATTTAAAAATAATTTGATCTGCATCTATATTAAAGCGTAGTTCAGATTCAAGTTTATCGACGGCTTCAATAGCTGATAGATTATCAACTATTACACCTTCTATTTGATTTCTATAATATTTACTATATTTAGTATTATAATCAGGATGCCCACTTCTTATTGTTGCATAATCGGTCATATATGCAGTATCTGAAGCAAATTTAAAGTCTTTTATCTCTTGTAAATCGTATGTAGTTGCAATAGTTGATAGTTTTCCCATAGTAAGCATATTATTTACTTGATTTTCAGGTAGATATGATAAATTTAAAGCTTTTTTTAAATAATCAAGTTTTTCCCCTTTTACGGATGAAAAAACAAACATAGATCTAAGCTTCATAGCACATTGTGCTGGTTCACCTTTCCTATATGAAGGAATTAATGCTTGTGTAAAATTTTCTTCATAATATTCAGGGAATTCTTTTTCTGCATCTCCATCAAAATTTCGTCTCCAATACTCGTAACCACTTACATCAGAGAAAAATAAAGTATCCCCTTTAAAGAAGCTATTATAAGTACCTTCGAAGTTTGGTAAAGATTTAGGAATCATCATATCTTCATGTACCGCTTCTTCCCAGAATTTATAAAATTCTAGCCAAGAATTTCTATCAAAAATTAACTTATTTTGTTCTCTATCATACATTTCTATACCAAGAGACTTTGCAATACCAAAAGTACCAGCATTATCCACACCATCTAACATAAATCCATATTTTACTAAACCCATATCTATTGCTTTTTTACATGTTTTGGCCATATCTTCGAAAGTCCATTCACCATTTTGAACCCTTTTTGGCCATGTTTCAATCTCCTCAGAAGACCAGCCCAACTTACTCAAAATCTTTTTATTTGCATATAGACACCCTAATGCCATATCAATTGGTACACCGTACATATGACCATCATAAATGCTTAACTCACGAACATTAGGAATTAATGTATCTTTAACATTGGGTAGTGTTGCAAACCAATCAACAGGCTGAATAATTCCGCCTTTAACTAAAGACCCAGTGGCTGTTTCTTCATCAAAAAAGAAGTCAGCCTCAACACCAGCATGAAATTGCATTGCCAATTCATTAACTTCTAATTTTGGTAAATAATTAAACTCAAAATGAACTTTAGGGTCTTCCTTCTCTAATTGTTTGAATCCATCAATAATCATATTCATTCGTGAAACGACATTCTCATTTGATGAATCATGACGAACTGTATAAGTAATAGTTTTAACCTTGTTTGTCTCATCAGATGTTTCTTTCTCAGCAGCACCTCCTGCAAAAATGGAAAGCATTACTGTACTAAATAATAACAATAATATTATTTTTTTCATTTTTTTCTCCTTTTGTTTTCTCATATCTTCTTCCTCCTTAGTAAAATTTGAAAAACCATTTGTAATATTTAAATTATAGTTTATCAATTTCGTAAAACAATGATTTAATGTTATATTAGCTTGTAAAAATGTTAACAATGAATATTTACATTTTATGATAGTATTTTCATAAAAAAGGTGAAACATGGATAGGATACACTAAATTAGACAAGAAAGGTAAGGACATGTTAATATCTTAGAAAAATGGAGATACAACATGAGTGAAAGAAGAAAGAGAAGAGTTTTTACAGATGAGTTTAAAGAAAATATTGTAAAATTATATAATAATGGTAAACCATGATCAGAGATAATAAGGGAATATGATTTAACACCATCCAATTTAGCTGCTTGGATAACAAACTATAATAAGCGTGGATCATTTAAAGCTAGTGAAAATAGGAGTGAAGAAGAAAATAGACTTCTAAAATTGGAAAAAGAAAATAAACAGCTGAGAATGGAAAATGATATTTTAAAGCAAGCAGCGCTGATATTGGGACAAAAATCAAAGTAATAAAAGCTAATAGTCATAAATACAGTATCAGCGCAATGTGCAAGGTATTAAAAGTATCACGGTCCTTAATTTATTATAAATATAAAGCAAGAACTAATGATTATGATATAGAAGAGGATAGTCATATACTTCTTTCGCGTACAGCGAATATTGATAATCACAGTTAATTTTTTCGGAATCTCCAGATTGCAATGAATAATCATTAATTAAATTTGCAAGAAAATTAAAAAAATAAGCATTTCGTTTTAATTCATATGTACTAAACCGCTACGCGGTGGCCTTGGCTCAATCATTGTGTAGCTGACCTTACTTGTTTGAGAGATGTTCGGTCTCCTCTATCATGGTATCCGCATCCGTGGGATGCACATACCATTCAGAGGAGA
>Ga0334898_1003257_pt1 | contig 13412 bp, 9 predicted proteins | sample GraSluR3_MG_10_FD_207228 | JGI IMG/M metagenome (GOLD analysis project Ga0334898, IMG submission 207228) | Sludge microbial communities from methane-producing bioreactor in Wageningen University, Netherlands - Granular Sludge_3_08-R3 | ecosystem: Engineered > Bioreactor > Anaerobic > Unclassified... | reverse complement strand
CCGATTAGGCGCTCCTATCTGTTATTGCCGTTCAAAGAGAGGTTATTATTATGAGAAAGAAGGATTTCAGCTACCACCCCTAAATATCACTGAAGAGGAACTCATTACACTATTCCTGGGACAAAGACTGCTGTCACAGTTTTTAGGCACCCCGTTTGAGAAAACCATACTGAATGCGTTGGAAAAAATACTGGCAGCGATACCGGAAAACGAATTAGTCAATTTGTACTCAATAGACGATATTGTATCCTTTGACGTTAAGCCTTTGAGAGGCGATGAAGATAGGGTGGTACAAAACTATATCAGGCTAGCTGCTGCAATAGGGGATAAGACAAAAGTGTGGCTGAAATATTATAGTGCAAGCAGCGATAAGGTAAATGAACGGTACGTAGACCCATATCACCTCAGGTATTACCAAGGGGCATGGTATCTGATTGGATACTGCAATTTGAGAAAAGCAATAAGAATATTTGCTTTGGACAGAATACTTGACTTGAAGAATATAGAGGATTCCTTTGAGTTGATGGGAGACTTTGTTCTAGAGGATTATTTATCCAGTGCTTTAGGTATAGAGACCGGGAAAGAAACTCAAGAAGTATGTATTTGGTTCGACCGGCACCAGGCACGGTGGGTTCGCGAGAGACGGTGGCACCATACGCAAAGAATTGAGCCCCAGGCTGATGGCTCAATCATCCTGCGCATTACAGTAGCGGGATTGGGCGAAGTAAAACGCTGGGTCCTTGGCTTTGGCAGGCATGCGGAAGTGCTGTGCCCGGAGAAGTTGAGGGAGGAGCTTGTGAAGGAAGCGAAAGGAATGCTGGATATATATACAGGATAGCACAGAATATATGTTCCCGACCTTATTTGTCGGTAGTGGGGGTATATAATTATTAATGGGATAAGTTTATTTAAACAAGGCTATGACAATAGATTAATCTAGAGAACTCAGATGAGAATACTACAGCTACAATAATGCTTATATCAGCAGACGCATCGGTCTACTAAAGGGTAGAATAACCACATTTTCGACAGGTTATCGTGTTATCCTATTTGTAGTTATTAGTATGTTTATCAAGATAGTATTACCCATATTTTATAGTGCCATTTGTACAAAAATTAAGTAGTTAAATAGTGTTTATTCGGCGGGGAAGGGATGAAAATTGGAGTTAGGCTTATAGAGAAGGAGGGATTACCATCGAGAACAAGCCTTCTAAAGAAAACCTGGAAACTAAAGTCGAGTTTATTGCACACCGGCGTGAAAAAGATAAAAAAAATCAAAGCCTATGGGAACACCTACAGGGATCTTCTCAGTTGGCAGGCGAGTTTGCCTCAAAAATCGGGCTGGGAAAACATGGAGAACTACTCGGACTATTGCATGATCTAGGTAAAGCAACTCAAGAATTTTACCAATATATAGGATCAGCAGTTGGTTTAATTGACTCGGATGAAGATGACTACATAGATGCTACGGGAAAAAAGGGAAAGATTGACCATTCGACTGCGGGTGCTCAAGTTGTATATAGTAATTTTTCTGATAAAGGTCATGCTGGTCTGATAGCGTCACAGATTCTATCTATAGCAATCGCTTCACACCATTCTGGGTTAATAGATACTCTAGCTACGGATGGCGTAGACAATTTTACACGACGGATTAATAAATCGGATGAAAAAACAAGAACTAACGAAGCACTGTCCAATTTGAATGATGAAATAAGGTGCAAAATAGACGAGTTATTATCCGACAGTTTAATTATTAGTCAATTACGGCAAAAGTTACTGTCTTTACAGGAAAAAAATGATTCTAAAGAAACCCTTACCTTTAAGATGGGTTTATTAACGCGATTCCTTTTTAGTTGTCTTATCGATGCGGACAGGCTTAATACGGCTAATTTTGAATTTTCACAAGGAATAGAATTAAGAAATGAAGGGTCTTACATATCCTGGCTAGTGTTGATAGAGAAGCTAGATTCGTATTTAAGTAAATTTGTTTCTTTAAAAGATGAAAACATACAACGAAGAAAAGTGAATGCCATCCGTCAGGATGTTTCCAATCAGTGTTTTATGTTTTCGAGCAAACCAAAAGGTTTGTACCAACTAACGGTTCCAACTGGGGGAGGCAAAACTTTAGCAAGTCTGCGCTTTGCTTTAAACCATGCAAACAAACATAGAATGGACCGGATTTTTTATATTATTCCTTATACCTCAATTATTGATCAGAATGCAGAAACAGCGAGGGAGGTTTTTGAGGATAAAACAGGCGAAAGAAAACTTATTAATGATATTATTCTTGAACATCATTCTAATTTAACCCCAGATGAAGAAAACACAAAACATAGACTATTATCTGAAAATTGGGATACGCCGTTAATATTTACAACCATGGTTCAATTTTTAGAAGTTCTGTTTGGGCCTAGTACTAGAAGCGCTCGACGAATGCATCAGTTAGCGAATTCGGTTATCATATTTGATGAAATACAAACTTTACCTATTAAGTGTGTTCACCTTTTTAATATGGCAATACGGTTTTTAGTGCAAAGCTGTGGTTCAACAGTAGTGCTTTGTACTGCTACTCAGCCCTTGTTGAATGAGGTGAAACCTAAAGAAAGGGCGCTGCATATTACAACAGATCAACAAATGATTTCGGATGTCCATAAACTATTTAAAGAATTGAAACGAGTGGAGGTTTACGACCAAAGTAAAATTGGTGGCTGGACATACCCCGATCTTATTAAGCTTATTGATCAAGAGATAAATGAAACGGGCAGTGTCTTGGTTATAGTAAACACTAAAAAATCAGCAAGGGAACTTTTCCAACAAGTGAAGAGGCATGTGACGGCGAAGTCATTTCACCTGAGTACTCACATGTGTCCAGCCCATCGAATTGAAGTATTAAAAGACATAAGAAAGTGTTTGGGAACAAAGGTGCCGGTTATCTGTATCAGCACTCAATTAATTGAAGCAGGCGTAGATGTAGATTTCGGCTCAGTTATACGCTATCTTGCGGGACTAGACTCGATAACACAGGCTGCTGGACGTTGTAACCGAAATGGAGCCAGACCACAATCGGGGAGAGTATTTATCGTTAATCCTCAGGAAGAGAATCTTGACAGATTAATAGACATCAAAGAGGGTAGGGATATAGCTGAACGTATACTTGATGAGTATAAAGCCTACCCAGAAAAGTTTGGAGGTGATTTATTAAATCCAAAAGCCATGGAACGTTATTACCAGTATTATTTTTTTAAGCGGGCAGACATAATGAATTACCCAATCGGTAGTAATCCAGTAATCGGTAGGTCGGACAATCTCTTTGAACTTTTATCAACGAATACCAAGTCCGTTCAAGAGTTTTACAGAATAAACCAGTCTCATCCCCGATTATTACTGCGACAATCGTTTATGGCCGCGGCTAAATCTTTTGAGGTGATAGACGCACCAACACGTGGTGTGATTGTCCCTTATAAAGACGGAGCAGGTATTATTGCTGATTTGTGTGGCGCAGACAATTTAGAGAAACAGTATAAATTACTAAAAAGGGCGCAGATATATTCAATTAACATTTTTCCTAATATGTTTGATAGGCTTTTCATGAAAAGGATTATCCATGAAGTGCAAAAAGATGCCGGTATTTTTTATCTCGATAGGCAGTATTACAGCGATGATTCTGGTATGAGTGCATCTGCTGTTAGTGAAATGGAAGTTTTACAGGGTTAAGGAGGTAAAGTTATGGAGAACAAAGTGAATTTTAAAGTTTACGGTAAATTTGCCCTATTTACTGATCCACTGACTAAGATTGGAGGGGAAAAATGCTCTTACCAAATACCAACCTATCAAGCGCTAAAAGGTATTTTAGAATCGGTTTATTGGAAACCCACAATTATTTGGATTATAGATAAAATGCGAGTTATGAAACCTATAAAGACACAGACAAAGAGCGTTAAGCCACTCAACTATGGTGAGAGTAAAGCACCCCATTCCCTTTCAATATACACCTATCTTTCCGATGTGGAATACCAGGTCCAGGCGCATTTTGAATGGAACATGCAGCGTGAAGATATGGCGAAGGACCGGAACGAGAACAAGCATTATTTTGTTGCTAAGCGAATGATTGAACGGGGTGGGAGAAGGGATATTTTCCTAGGAACACGCGAGTGTCAGGGCTATGTTGAATCATGCAATTTTGATAAAGGCAAGGGTTTTTACGATAATTATGGAGAGTTGTCGTTTGATTTGATGTTCCATGGGTTCGATTATCCTGATGAGTTAGGTAGGAATGAACTTCATGCAAGGTTTTGGAAGCCGAAGATGGTCAATGGTACTATTGAGTTTATCCGTCCGGAAGATTGCAGAATTAATAAATTCGTCAAAAAAATGTTACCGAACCCTCCTGTATCTTCTGGTTTAGAGGAGGAGGGTCTTTTGGTAGGGTGTACCGCGGAGGAGGTTAAGTAATGAGTTGGATACAAAAGCTTTATGAGACTTATAACAATTGTCAATCGATGATTGGGAAAAGTGCTGATGACAATAAAACTCCTCTACTTCCGATATTCCATACTACTCAAATAGCTCACATAGAAGTTACTATTGATCAAGAAGGCGATTTTAAACGGGCCAGAGTGGTTCCAAGGGAAAATGCAAAGACAATTATTCCATGCACAGAGGATTCAGGGGGAAGAACAAGTGGGTTAAGGCCGCATCCGCTTTGTGACAAATTACAATATATTGCAGCGGATTATCAGCAATATGGAGGGAGCAAAAAGCCATGTTTTCAACTTGACAGTTCAGAGTATGTAGATAGTAATGTGGAAAAAGAGCATTTCCAAACTGAAATGGAAGGCATAACAACATATCCATTGATTAAAGAGCTATATGACAAATATAGGAGGCCAAACGCACTCAGGTTGTTTAATGAATTAATTAAAATACCAAATATGGTGGCTCTTATTGATAGAAACGAATCAGCTGAAAGAATACAAGAGGGTTCAGCAGATACAATGACTGTTATAAAAAACAAATATAAATTAATTGATATTTTCCCGAAGACACTTCAGAAGACAATTACTTATGAATACTTATTGAAAAGATGGTGCGTATCGGAATATTCACATCTGAAGGCGGAAGCGATTCTGAAGTACGTAAAGAAAGGAACTGTTGTAAAAGATCTTATTGATAGCAAAGTGCTATCTGTCGGAGATGATGGAAAGCTCCTGAAAAAATGGCATAAGAAACATAAAAATAATGTTCCTGATATCTTCAAGTTATCATTGAACGAACAGGCTGATGCTTTTGTCCGTTGGATTGTTGAAATTCCTAATGACCCCAGAAGTGCTGTATGGCTAGATATGAGTTTATACGAGAGTTGGATTAAATATTATTTATCTACCAAAAAAAATGAGACCCTTTGTTATGTTGTTGGCACAAATCTTTTTGAGACGGATCAACATCCAGCAAAATTGCGGAATGATGCTGATAGGGCCAAACTTATCTCTGCCAATGATACAAGTGGGTATACTTTTCGTGGCCGTTTTCTTACTGCAGGACAAGCCTGTGGTGTTAGCCTAGATGTTTCTCAAAAATCCCATCTAGCACTTCGCTGGTTGATTGAAAGACAAGGCAAAGTATTTTACGAAGGGAAACGCAGAACACCAGGTTTAACAATTGTAGCATGGGCTATAACTGGAGAGCAAATTCCTGATCCTTTAGCGGATTCTTTTACAATAATGGGGTTTGATAAACTGGAAAGTGACGCAGAACCTATAGTTTCAAATGCACAAGATCTAGCTATTAGATTAAAGAAGAAAATAGCTGGTTATAGCATAAACCTTGGTGATACCACGGGAGTGGTAGTACTGGGATTGGATTCCGCTACTCCGGGCAGAATGTCCATTAAGTTTTATCGTGAACTGACTGGTTCGGGCTTTCTAGCAAGAGTAGAAAATTGGCATCAGACATGTTGCTGGATCCATAACTATCGGCCAAAGGAAATAGATGTTGCAGGTAAAAAGAAAACAATATATTTACAATTTGTCGGTGCACCTGCTCCTGGTGATATAGCAGAAGCAGTTTATGGTAGTAAAGCAGATGATAAGCTTCGTAACGCGACTGTAGAACGAATTCTCCCCTGTATTATTGATGGGCAGAAAATCCCTAGGGATTTGGTAGAAGCAGTTGTGCGACAAGCTTCTAATCGAATTGCAATGGAAAACTGGGAATGGAATAAGACGCTCAGCATTGGCTGTGCGCTTTATAGAAAATATTGTGAAAAGGAGGAATATGATATGGCCTTGGATGAAAACCGTACAACAAGGGATTATCTATACGGTAGATTATTGGCTTTAGCGGATAATCTGGAACAATGGGCTCTGAAAAAAGTTAATGAAGACCGTCCAACAACGTCTGCCAGATTAATGCAAAGATTTGCTGAACACCCTTATTCAACTTGGAGAACGATTGAATTGTCATTACAACCTTATAAAGCTAGATTAGGTGCTAAATCTTTATCAAGACAGCGTTTAATATCTGAAGTAACTGCGAAGTTTAATCTGGATGATTACACCAACGATAAGAGATTAAACGGAGAGTTTTTGCTCGGATATCATTGCCAGCGTGAAGCCCTTCGCAGTAAAGAAAAACAAGAAGAGTCAGAAGAAAGCAATTAAAAATAATGAGCTGATAGCGAACATTTATGAGTATTTTTATTTAAAAAAGGAGGTTAACCATGGAAACCTTGAAAAACAAAATTGATTTTGCGGTGATTATTAACGTTAAGAATGCTAATCCCAATGGAGACCCGTTAAATGGAAACCGACCCCGTGTTAATTATGATGGATTGGGGGAAATATCGGATGTTTGTATTAAGAGAAAAATTAGAAACCGCTTAATGGAGGCTGGGCAATCTGTTTTTGTTCAATCAGACGATAATAAGACAGACGAGCACCCGAATTTAAGGGCAAGACAGTTAGAATTTGAAAAACAGTTTAAGATAACCGGCAAAGACAATAATAGAGAGGGTTACATTAAAGCTGTATGTGAAAAATGGATTGATGTTCGCGCTTTCGGACAAGTTTTTGCGTTTGAAAAAAAAGGTGATGAACAAGGTATTTCAATAGGAATAAGAGGACCTGTTTCTATTCATCCGGCTTTTAGTATTCATCCTGTTGATCTGTCTAGTATTCAAATTACTAAAAGTACAACAAATGAAGGCGATGGTCTCAAGAAAACTTCAGATACTATGGGAATGAAACATCGTGTGGACCACGGGGTATATGTTTTTTACGGAAGCATGAACCCTCAACTTGCGAGCAAAACTGGTTTTAGCGAAGAAGACGCTGAAACAATCAAACAAGCTATTATTAAACTATTTGAAAATGATGTCTCATCTGCAAGGCCTGAAGGGAGCATGGAAGTTTATAAAGTGTATTGGTGGAAGCATAATTCTAAAAATGGACAGTATTCATCGTCCAAGGTTCATAGGTCGTTAAGAGTAACAGTAAAACCTGATGTTACTGAGCCAAAAGATATTTCGGATTATGATTTAATACTACAGGAATTACCGTCTTTAACACCTGAGATAATAAACGGGTTATAGGAGAAAACAATGTTTTACGAGGACGATGATCTTCTACTTCTCTCTGGTATTCAGCATTTTGCTTTTTGCCGTAGGCAATGGGCTTTAGCTTATATTGAACAACAATGGGAGGAAAACCTGCTTACTTTCGGGGGAAGAGATCTTCATGAGCGAGCAGATGATCCATTCTTTACAGAAGCGCGGGGAACGGTGCTTGTTACTCGTTCCCTGCCGATTGTATCTTATAAATTAGGTCTATACGGAGTGGCAGATGTAGTGGAATTCCACCGCAATGAAAATGGGGTTCGGCTAAAGGGTCGACCTGGGCGGTGGAGACCCTATCCTGTAGAATACAAGTATGGGAAACCGAAACCTGATGACCGAGATATTGTTCAGCTTTGTGCTCAAGGGATCTGTTTAGAGGAGATGTTCCGGACATCCGTCGCTAGAGGAGATATGTTTTATGGACGTATAAGAAGACGTCAGAGGATAGACTTTGATGATGAACTTAGACAACGGGTTATGGAACTTGCATTGGAGATGCATCGACTTTTTGATGAAGGGATTACTCCATTGCCTGAACACACTAAATCATGTAAAAGCTGTTCATTAGTAGAAATATGTTTACCTCATATGAGTAAACGTCGTTCTGTTCGTCGCTACTTTGATGATGCGTTGCGTGAATTGAGATAGATTAAGGAGGTGGGGTCTCCGAAATTGAGAAAACTATTAAATGTGTTATATGTCACTTCTCCAGAAGCGTACCTTGCTAAAGATGGAGAGAATGTGTTAGTTTTAGTGGGGGAAGAGACAAAGCTGCGGATACCTGTGCATAATTTGGAGGGCATTGTCTGTTTCGGTTATACAGGGGCAAGTCCGGCCTTAATGCATCTTTGCACTGAACGAAACGTTGCCCTTTCATTTCACACGGAAAGCGGAAGATTTTTGGCAAGGGTGACGGGACGGGTTAGCGGGAATGTTCTTTTACGACGTAGGCAATACCGTATAGCTGATAATCCGGAAGAAACGTTACAATTTGCAAAGGGATTTATTTTCGGGAAAATATATAATTGCAGATGTGTATTACAGCGATTTTTGCGTGTTCACGGAGACAAAGGATTTTTCCTGGATGTGCAGGATGCAGTAAAATTTCTTTCTTTACAGTTACAGAAAGTAATTAACTGCCATGATATAGATATTCTCCGGGGGATAGAAGGTGAATCTGCACGGTGTTATTATGGCGTATTTGACAACTTAATTCTAAACGATAAGGAAACTTTTCAGTTTACTGGACGAAGCAGAAGACCACCTCTTGATCCAACCAATACTCTACTTTCTTATTTATATACTCTACTGGCACATGATTGCTCTTCAGCTTTGGAGACCGTTGGTCTGGATCCTCAAGTGGGGTTCCTACATAAGGAACGCCCAGGACGCCCAAGCTTGGCCTTGGACTTAATGGAGGAGGTTAGACCTTATTTAGTGGATCGTTTAACCTTGTCTTTAATAAACAATCGTCAGGCTGATGCAAAAAGCTTTACAATAAAGGAATCCGGTGGGGTAATAATGAATGAAGAAATGCGTAAGGTAGTCATTGCCAGTTGGCAAAGAAGAAAACAGGAAGAGATAATGCATCCTTTTTTAGGAGAAAAGATTGCCATAGGATTAATCTCATATGCCCAAGCAATGCTACTTGCGCGCCATATAAGGGGAGATCTCGATGCGTACCCGCCATTCTTGATGAAATGATGGTGAATTATGATGATGGTCTTAATTACTTATGATGTTAATACAGAAGATGCCGATGGGAAAAAGCGTCTTCGGAAGGTTGCCAAACAGTGTCAAAACTACGGTCAAAGGGTTCAAAACTCGGTTTTTGAATGCCTGATTGACCCGGTTCAATTCGCGCAATTAAAGAAAAATCTGGAGCAGATCATTGAGCCTAACAAAGACAGTTTAAGGTATTACATATTAGGCAAAAAATGGCAAAAAAGGATTGAACATGTGGGGGCAAAACCAACTTATGACCCTGAAGGAGTGTTAACTATCTAGCGCAATGTATAAGCTCCCATGCTTTCCCAGGCAAGATTGCGGATATGTTTATATAAAGGCTTGTCCGGTTTTCCTTTGTTTTAAAAGTTCAAATATCGTGTAGTATTTGTAGGTCTGCGGAAATAAATCTTTGGCTCCTAGAACCATCAAGGTTTGAGCATGGTACTGTCGCCCCTCATGCGGGGGCGTGGATTGAAACATAGAGGGCGAAGCTGTGTTACATTGCCCCGTTGGTCGCCCCTCATGCGGGGGCGTGGATTGAAACTCATGTTCTCGATTTCTTCCGTGTTAGCGGCAACGTCGCCCCTCATGCGGGGGCGTGGATTGAAACCACTAGAAAAGTGTGGAAGCTTAACAAATCCAACGTCGCCCCTCATGCGGGGGCGTGGATTGAAACATCGAAGGCGAAGCCGTCCTCCATTGTCCGGTTGAGTCGCCCCTCATGCGGGGGCGTGGATTGAAACATGATATCAAAAGAGGGAAAACATGGGCTTGGATGTCGCCCCTCATGCGGGGGCGTGGATTGAAACACCATTAGCGCTGTCGTCTACACTGAATACAAACGTCGCCCCTCATGCGGGGGCGTGGATTGAAACAACACTTACGACCATGGGCTTAAAACCGGTCAACGTCGCCCCTCATGCGGGGGCGTGGATTGAAACACAAAGTCCATGCTGACCAACGAGCTTGAACTAAGTCGCCCCTCATGCGGGGGCGTGGATTGAAACACAGTGGTTGAACCTGACTTTGACATCACAAAGGGGTCGCCCCTCATGCGGGGGCGTGGATTGAAACATGTGATGACACCAAAGTATCCCGATATAGACAGGTCGCCCCTCATGCGGGGGCGTGGATTGAAACATGACAGGATGGGGTTTGACGGAAAAGCGTATAAGTCGCCCCTCATGCGGGGGCGTGGATTGAAACAGCAAGATAGAATTCCTTAAATAAGGCGGTGGTTGTCGCCCCTCATGCGGGGGCGTGGATTGAAACAATTAAAAGTGTTATCAATATATCACCCCTTCACGTCGCCCCTCATGCGGGGGCGTGGATTGAAACAAGTTACCGGAGGTGATGCGGTTGATTGAACTTGGTCGCCCCTCATGCGGGGGCGTGGATTGAAACTTCACGGTTTGGGTGGTTAACCCACCTACATATAGTCGCCCCTCATGCGGGGGCGTGGATTGAAACACCTTGACGATGTAGGTGATGGTGATGCAGAATAAGTCGCCCCTCATGCGGGGGCGTGGATTGAAACACGACAATACTCAACCGCATCAGTAAGGTAATGGGTCGCCCCTCATGCGGGGGCGTGGATTGAAACCTTCACGGTTTGGGTGGTTAACTCACCTACATATAGTCGCCCCTCATGCGGGGGCGTGGATTGAAACACTGATTATGTGGTACAAAGAACAATGGAACTATCGTCGCCCCTCATGCGGGGGCGTGGATTGAAACACGACAATACTCAACCGCATCAGTAAGGTAATGGGTCGCCCCTCATGCGGGGGCGTGGATTGAAACACCAACCGTAAACACGGTTTAGACTTTGGCTTCGGTCGCCCCTCATGCGGGGGCGTGGATTGAAACACGACAATACTCAACCGCATCAGTAAGGTAATGGTGTCGCCCCTCATGCGGGGGCGTGGATTGAAACCATCTAATTCCCCATAAACATTTGTAAATCCATCTGTCGCCCCTCATGCGGGGGCGTGGATTGAAACTTGAGATGAGGGAAAGAGGAAAACACAATATAAATGTCGCCCCTCATGCGGGGGCGTGGATTGAAACTATCCCTCCAATAAAAATAGCACCCTGTTAAGAGGTCGCCCCTCATGCGGGGGCGTGGATTGAAACTCTTCTTCTCGTTTTTCCTGGGCTTCATTGAGTAAGTCGCCCCTCATGCGGGGGCGTGGATTGAAACAATACACAGTTACCGTTTATGCCCACAAATTCAGGTCGCCCCTCATGCGGGGGCGTGGATTGAAACTTTATAGTTTTCGCGAGCAGAACTCCAACTATAAGTCGCCCCTCATGCGGGGGCGTGGATTGAAACGATATCATAAGCCCGTAATCACCACCAAGTTCCGAGTCGCCCCTCATGCGGGGGCGTGGATTGAAACATCAGGGAGTAAGCTTATTACTTATGGAAATCCTGGTCGCCCCTCATGCGGGGGCGTGGATTGAAACCCCGTTAGTTACCCACAGCAAAAAGCATGAATAGTCGCCCCTCATGCGGGGGCGTGGATTGAAACCTTAAAGACTATGTAGAGGTAAATGCCAGGATAGAGTCGCCCCTCATGCGGGGGCGTGGATTGAAACTAATCCCTTCACCTAGAGCTTCCCAATCGCCTCGAGTCGCCCCTCATGCGGGGGCGTGGATTGAAACATATCAAATACAATCGGAAATGCGCTAAAGATTATTGTCGCCCCTCATGCGGGGGCGTGGATTGAAACTATCATCTTCGATAAGTTGGTCGCAGCCTTCACAGGTCGCCCCTCATGCGGGGGCGTGGATTGAAACTATGACCACCTAAAAAGGATGGAGGACGCTGCCAGGTCGCCCCTCATGCGGGGGCGTGGATTGAAACATCGAAGGCGAAGCCGTCCTCCATTGCCCGGTTGAGTCGCCCCTCATGCGGGGGCGTGGATTGAAACTAGTTACGCTTGAACAATTCACAAAAATATGGGAGTCGCCCCTCATGCGGGGGCGTGGATTGAAACCCCGATTTGTACGAGGGCATAATATATCTCAAAGCGTCGCCCCTCATGCGGGGGCGTGGATTGAAACTGTGCGGATTGTGGGTTACAATACTTATAGCATGGGTCGCCCCTCATGCGGGGGCGTGGATTGAAACGATACGCTTGGGGCAAGGCTGGAGGAAATTGAGCGTCGCCCCTCATGCGGGGGCGTGGATTGAAACGATACGCTTGGGGCAAGGCTGGAGGAAATTGAGCGTCGCCCCTCATGCGGGGGCGTGGATTGAAACTCCCTCAGGTTCGCCTCAAGCCACTTAACGCCCCTGTCGCCCCTCATGCGGGGGCGTGGATTGAAACCGCTATCTCATTGTAGTCGTTGGTGGTGATTATTGTCGCCCCTCATGCGGGGGCGTGGATTGAAACCCGTAGGTGGAACAGGTGAAACATGTGGCATTATTGTCGCCCCTCATGCGGGGGCGTGGATTGAAACATTCGGCGCAACCCTGAAAGGCAGGGACCCCAACCGTCGCCCCTCATGCGGGGGCGTGGATTGAAACTTCCAAGTCCATTGCATTATCACGCATAAAATCCGTCGCCCCTCATGCGGGGGCGTGGATTGAAACATCCCATTTAGCCATTTTTAGCCTCCTATTCGATAGTCGCCCCTCATGCGGGGGCGTGGATTGAAACCTTACTCAAATAAAAAATACCGCTATCCTGTTCAAGTCGCCCCTCATGCGGGGGCGTGGATTGAAACTCTCGAAGGTGACGAGGAATAATTTCATAGCAAGGTCGCCCCTCATGCGGGGGCGTGGATTGAAACTGATAAACTCTCTCCCAATAGGCTGCCAGTCTATCGTCGCCCCTCATGCGGGGGCGTGGATTGAAACAATTTAACTGTTTTCACACTCACAACAAATAACTTGTCGCCCCTCATGCGGGGGCGTGGATTGAAACTCCCTCAGGTTCGCCTCAAGCCACTTAACGCCCCTGTCGCCCCTCATGCGGGGGCGTGGATTGAAACACTGATTATGTGGTACGAAGAACAATGGAACTATCGTCGCCCCTCATGCGGGGGCGTGGATTGAAACAC
>Ga0334898_1003256_pt1 | contig 13416 bp, 12 predicted proteins | sample GraSluR3_MG_10_FD_207228 | JGI IMG/M metagenome (GOLD analysis project Ga0334898, IMG submission 207228) | Sludge microbial communities from methane-producing bioreactor in Wageningen University, Netherlands - Granular Sludge_3_08-R3 | ecosystem: Engineered > Bioreactor > Anaerobic >... | reverse complement strand
GTAGGTTTTATTCTGGAACTTTTTCCCGGCGATTTGTTTGGAAAAACCTGGTACATGGACGAAAAATCGGGCCTTTTCCCCACCCAGCCCAACGGCCCCATGCAGCAGGATGCCGACAGCAACTGGCAGGCCTATCCGCTGGCAACCGGAAAAATGCTAACCATAGCTCCCGATGTTCCGGAGCAGACTATGAAAATTACTAGTCTGAAAGAGGAATTGCAACTGCTCGACGGCCGGTTTTACCACAACAACGGCTGGTTTGTGGTTCGTTCCCAGGTTCCTTCCGGCGCCACAAAAAAAGCAATCGAATGGCTTGTGGAGCCACATGTGGTTCCCGGGTTTAAACACCAGCCGGTGGTGCATACCAGCCAGGTCGGATATCACATAAATCAACAAAAAGTGGCAACCATAGAACTGGATAAAGCCGAAACCCGTATTGAAAACATTTCACTGATTCGCTTTTCGGAAAAAGGAGGATTTGAAACTATAAAAACTGCAGTTCCCGAAGAGTGGGGCAGGTACCTCCGTTTTAATTATTACCAGTTCCATTTTTCGGAAGTGAAACAACCGGGCCTGTACCAGGTGGTTTACGGCAACTATAAAACCGAGCCGTTTAAAATTGATGCCGATGTTTATGACCGGCACGTATGGCAGCCCACGCTGGAATATTTTTTGCCGGTGCAGATGTGCCACATGCGCATAAACGAAGGTTACCGGGTGTGGCACGACCTCTGCCACATGGACGATGCGCTGATGGCGCCGGTGGATACCAACCATTTCGACGGATATGTACAGGGGCCTTCCACGTTAACTGATTTTGAACCGTTTGACCAGGTGCCCGGCCTTAACATTGGCGGCTGGCACGATGCCGGCGATTACGACTTGCGTGTGGAATCGCAGGCCGGAACAGTGTGGACACTGGCTCTGGCGTACGAAGAGTTTGATGTGGACTGGGATATGACAACCATCGATCAGCACAACCGGGTTGTAGAGATACACCTTCCCGATGACAAGCCAGACATTTTGCAGCAGGTGGAACATGGCGTGCTTTCCATCCTGGGCGGTTATCAAAACCTGGGACGGCTTTACCGGGGAATCATCTGTAACAACCTGCGGCAGTACGTGCTGCTGGGCGATGCAGCAGCCATGACCGACGGCTTGAAATTCAATCCCGAACTGGGCGAAAATGAGCGTACCGGAACCGAATCGGGGAAAACCGACGACCGGTGGGTGTTTACCGAAGAACATCCCGGCCATGAATATACCGCCATTCAGGCGCTGGCGGCAGCAGCCCGCGTGCTGAAAGGGTTTAACGACACGTTGGCACAGCAATGCCTTCAGGCTGCAGTTGAGCTGTACGATATGGAACGCGACATGTCAAACCGTTGGGCTTCTTCCCGCATCAATGCCGCTGTCGAGCTTTTTATTTCAACCGGATCTGCCCGATATAAAAACGATTTGGTGGCTATGGAAGAACAAATTATGAACAACATCCATTCTACAGGATATATGATGGCCCGGATTTTTAACGATTTGGAAGATGATGCGTTTCGCAGAAAATTGCTGCCGGCGTTTCAGAAGTTGCAGAATGATTTGGTGGCCCGGCAAAAGGAAAATCCTTTCGGGGTTCCTTACAATATCCGCATCTGGGGCGATGGTTGGGGTATTCAGCGGCTCGGTATGCAGCATTACTTTTTGCATAAAAACCTGCCCGCTTTTTTCGATAACAGTTTGTTGCTGAATGCACTGCATTTTATGTTGGGGCACCACCCGGGAGAAAATACATCGTCGTTCGCCTCGGGTGTGGGGTCGAAATCGTTGCTTGTGGCTTACGGTGTAAACCGGGCCGACTGGTCGTTTACGCCCGGCGGTGTGGCTTCCGGTACTGGCATCATCCGCCCCGATTTTCCCGAGCTGAAAGTGTGGCCGTTTATGTGGCAGCAAACCGAATATGTGATGGGCGGCGGCGCTACCCACTTCATGTTTCTGGCATTGGCAGCCCAACATTTGTTGAATGAATAAAAACAGGTAACAGGCTCGTTCAGCAGGTTTTGATAAGACGGATTTTAAAACGTTTGGGTTTTAAAACAGGTCAACCGGATTGATTTTCAATAGCTCTTTCCAGGTTAAGCCGTCATTTGATATTAAGTACATTTTGTGCGGCTTATAAAGTGATTTGAATTTTTGCATTCTTTTTGTGAATTTTGCAGAGCCAATCTTTACTTCAATTCCGATAATTTTATTTTTGTGCTGAAGGACAAAATCCACTTCAAAATTGCCTTCCCGCCAGTAACTCAGTTCAAGGTTATTTGCCCGGGCTGCATTTAATAAGTGTGCGCCAATGGCCGACTCAACATGCCTTCCCCAATTTTCAGTATTTTCTAGTACTTCAGAAAACCGGTAATCGCTCAGTGCACTGTAAAAAGCCGTGTTTTGAACCTGGAACTTGGGACTCGAAGAACGTTTGGTAATTTTACCTTTTGTGAATTTCTGCAATCCGGACAATAATCCGGCACCATCAAGTAAATGCAGGTAATGTGATAGCGTGGTGGTGTTTCCCGCATCCTGAAGCTGCCCCAGAATTTTTGTAAAAGACAAAATCTGGCCGGAATAAGAACAACCCAGTTCAAACAAATTTCGCAACAATGCCGGTTTATTGATGTTCTCCATCAGTAAAATATCGCGTGAAATGGTCGTTTCAATGAGCGAGTTTATGATGTAATCGTTCCAGCGCTGTTCATCGTTTATTAAGTCGGCTGCGCCGGGATAACCACCAAACCAAACAAATTGTTCCCCGGTAAAACCAAAAGCACTGTTCATTTCCTGAAAATTCCAGTGGCTTAGATAGATGACTTCAAATCTTCCTGCCAGCGATTCAGTTAAACCTTTTTGAATGAGTAATCGCGAAGAACCAAGCAATACCAGTTTGATTTCAAGGTCGTTCAACATATCCGAATCCCAGTTTGCCTTAACCATTTCGCTCCAGTCAGGAATTTTCTGAACTTCATCAATCACAAAAATCAATTCGGAAAAATTACCGGTTTTTAGCTTTATCCTGGCATTGTTCCATTGCTGCTCAATCCAATCGGGGCCAATGTTTATTACTCCATCGGCAGAAATATACATGGAAGGGGTTTGAATTTCTTTTAAAACCTGCTGCACCAACGTTGTTTTTCCCACTTGCCGGGGACCGGTAATCACCTGAATGAACTTTTTAGATTCATTTAATCTTTTTGTTAGTGTTTGAAAATAAGACCTTTTAAACATGCTTTTTAAATTTACTCAATAGACTGAGTAAAATTACTCAATGCATTGAGTAAAGCAAAATTATTCAGAGAATTTTTAAGTTAACGGAAAAATTAAACGTTAACCCACTTTTTTTTAGACAGGCGGGTATTTTTCATTCCATTGAAAATCGATAGCAAATGAATCTATTTCTTTTTCGCGATAAATATCAATAGCAATTTGCTTTATAAATTCGTTCATTTCAAGGTTCTTAATCCAATTTTCGGGTATTTTTTGTTCACCGCAATACAAACCAACAATGTTGCCGGTTATAGCGCCGGTACTGTCTGTGTCTCCGTTGTGTGTTACCGCAAGGTTGACCGCTTTTTTAAAATCATTTTTGTGGTGTAACGCGCAGAAAACGGAAATGGCCAAAGCTTCCTCGCCAACCCATCCTTCGCCCAATTTGTTTATGTTTTCAAAAGTGGGTTCAATGCTTTCTGAAAGGTCAATAGCCTTTTTTAATGCCTGTGTGGTTTCTTCGTGTCTGGTATAACTTTCCAGAATTTTTAACGTTTCCAGTAATGCTTTTCGCAACATGTAACCTTCTTTGAGGAAGGCAAGTAACGCAGCAAATGCCCCGGCGGATAAATATCCTGACGGATGACCATGCGTAATGGCAGCCAGTTCAGCGCCAATTTTAAAAATTTCTTCCGGGCTGAAGCCTCTCATTAATCCAACCGGAGCCACCCGCATAATGCCTCCGCAACCTTTGCTGTTGTTTATGGGCCTTTCCATTGTGCCCTGAATTCCCGAGCGTAATGCTCCCAGGCATGTATTTCCTGGCGCCCTGCGACTAAAAAGCTCTCGGTTACGGATTATCCATCCGTCAAGTTTTGGCCTTCCGCCGGGCAATTGAGGAAGTTTTTCACCCTGGGTGTGCAGCCAGCGCAAATACGAGTCGTAAGTTATTTGCAGGTAGGCTCCCCAAATGCCTCTTTGCCTGCTCCGGTTAAGGAAACGCAGAACGGCTTCTGCTGTAAAAATTGTCATTTGTGTATCGTCGGTTATCCGTCCTTTTCCGTCCGTGAATTCCACATATTCCAGAATGCCGTCGGGGCCAAACCGGTTTAGTATCTGATTTAATGATAAAAATTCCACCGGAGCTCCGAGAGCATCGCCAATTGCTCCGCCCAGTAAGCATCCGGTATAATTTTCAAGGGGTATAAAATCCTGTTTCATGGTGTTTTTATTTTTGAATAAGGTATTTCGGATTTTGGCGTCGGTTCTGCTTCTTCGTTTTTATCATCATCAACATATTTCAAAATGAGAATTTCCTCTGCAAGATTTTCATTTTTTACCAGGAAGAGCGGATTGTCTTCATCATCGTGAAGTTGCGAACCAATAGCATAGATTGTATGGCTTTCGCTGAATTCTTCGATAGCCAGATTGGTGTCGATATCCATTTTGCCGTCAATCAATTCCATGCCTGCATCATATTTTGAGTTGTCGCCTTCCAGATAGTTTGTAATGCGCTTCATGGCAACCGGATGACCCTCGAGCACGTTGGCATAATAGGGATGGAACTGTTGATGAAAATCCTTTTCCCAGTCACGCTGCAACTCCAAAAGGTATTTCCCCGATGAAATATGAGTACCGGATTTGGTAAATTCTGATTTTTTAAACGGTATTATTTTTTCCATAGGAGTGGAGTTTTTCAATTTGAGTTTAACCCAAAAACCTTTGTTCCCAGCTTGTTTTTATATAATTGTTCAATGGAAATCACATCTTCTTTTCGTGTTCCTTTCGGTAGAACTTCAAGAATACTGTACTGTAGATTATTTGAAAACTTTTCATTATTCTTTCCTAGCTCAGTTAGCAATTTATTTCCTCCTGTTGGATCTTTTGCATACGTTGACCACCTTCCCCATAGCCCACCGGATTCACCATAAGCTGAACCTATATAAATATTGCCGCTTGACTTATCCAAAATCGCATAGACCGCAGATATTCTGGATAATTCATCGAACCAGCTTCTGTTAGAATCAGGATTTTCAATCATTTTTTTTAAATCAAAATAATCAAGTATGGCCATCTTGTAGCCTGGGAATTCTCCAATAAAATTGATAGGTCTGATTTCCAATAGTTCTTTTTGTTTTTTAGGGTTATACCATTGGTGCCAGGAACGAGTAGAAGAACCTTCACCCCATTTTATCACAATTCTATTTTTGTATTTCTTAAATTCTGCAAGCTCTTCTAAGTCGTAATAAAATGTCGAATCGCTGATGACCATTTCAGACCAAAATTTATTGAATTTCTCAGATGGCAAAGGAGCGTTTTGCTGTTTATTATTTACTTTAAAGATGCCATAGAAAACTGCCTTCGAGTTTTCTTCTCCATAAAAACTAACGAAGTATTCACAATTGAGTATATTTTTTTTTTGATATTGTTGGTACTCATCCAACAAACCATATTTCACCAAATCATTAAAACCACCATGATTCAAATTTAATTTTACTCTTGAATCATAATGTCTTACCAGTTTGATTTTTGTTTTAAACTTATCAAGTGGTAGAATTTCGTTTAAATAAATATTATTTGCCATAATTCAACTTTTAATAAACAATTAGTATGAAAAATTAAGCTTTTCAGCAACTGATTTCCAGTTTTCTAAATAGCGAGTTAATTCCCTTGAGTTATTTGAGTAAGTATTATTACAAATTGCACTTTTTTCATCTCTTTTTAATCCCCTTGTTTCCCAACATTTTGGATTGTTTGAATCAGTTATCCAGATATAAGAATGAATTGTTTTACCATTTCTATTTAGATTCATAAAAATTTCTAAAAGTTCAGCAGGTTTTAATATTATGAATTTGACCTCTCTTGTTTTAAAACTGTGTTGAACGAAAACCCAAAAATCTGCGTCAGATTTTTTAATTTTATCTCTGTTCAATGACCACCATCCACATGCTAATAAATCCTTTCTAAATTCAGAACTCATGGTTGTTTCTAAAAAATCTTTTGAGAATTTAACTTGAATAGAAACCGTTTTTGAATTTTCCTTGTTTGTCAGAAGTAGATCAATTCCAGTGTCTTTTGAAGGAATCCATACATTCACATATTTGCCAAATTTTTTTTCGATATAATTTCCAACAAGATATTCTCCAGCATGGATTGTAAATAAAGGTTGCATAATCAACTTTGTATAATTAGCGTTAATAGTAATTTTTTTAGCAAAAAGAAGAGTTTACAATAATTCATAATTTCCATCCTTTCAGATTGGTTCTTTTAAATTCATGCCGAATTCATATAAAAACATTTCAATCCTATCAGGCTGGGTATTCAATTGAATAGCCAAAGAATGCATGAAATCAAGATAATAGGAATAATGGTGCAATGAATTCTCATATCTGAGATTTTTAAAATTTTCAATTCCAGGATCATTAAACCTGCCGGAATTCAAAGTCTTTATTACCCGAAAATCTAATATTAATGTTAGCCTACCTTCAAATTCTATTTTTTTGAAATACATTATTTTTGAAAGTGTAGAAAAACCAAGTCCTTTTGTATTCAATAGTTCATAAATATCTGATATTGTGATGTTTTTGTTTGAAGTCGATATTTTCAGTTTTTTAATAAATGAACAAAAATGTTGCTGTTCCAAAAAAGTATTGATGTTTTTTCCTCGTCCTTTCGTCGGATACCCCCACATTAAAACCTTTATCACAAATTCATCAAGATTGTAGCCTGAATTAAATAAATCAAAGCGTGACAGGGTTAATGTGCCATTGTTGGTTGATTCAAAAATTTTATCAATAATTTGGGATTGATCTGTGTTTTTCCAGGTTTGATATTTTGTATCAAATGATTGATGTTCAACTGGCATCGCTTTAATTAAGTTCTCAAAATCAGTAATTCTCATATTTGTTAAAGTGATCGGATAAATAGAATTCTTTTCGTTTTCTTCAAAATTAATACGCTACTGTGCCAAAACCTGTCATACCACCTAAAATAAGTAATTCTTTTGGGCAAAGGATAAAATTTGTTTCATTTCTTCCTTCAATGTCTGCGGACTGATAACATGAGACTGGTTTGAAAGCATGAGAAGCCGTTGTTTTAATTCGTAGTTAACAACAACCTTGTATGAGAATATGACCTCATTATTTGTTTCTGAGATAACGGTTTGGGAAGAATGCAGAGGAAGTGTTTTTAACAGGTTGGCAAGATATGGCTGACAGCTTAGTTGCAGAATTACCGGTTTATCATCCACAGATGCATTTATACCGACCACATATCGGAAAAGATCGGTTATTTTTTTTTGGTTTCTTTGTTTAAAACGTTTTCCGGTTTCTGAAAATTGAATAATCCGGTCAAGCCCAAATGTGCGAATTTCTCTGTTTTCAGCTAAAAAACCAATAATATACCAGCGGTTCATATATTCGCGCAGCAGGTAAGGGTGAAATACGTACTTTTTGGGTGTTTCTGAATTAAATCGCTGATAATATAAAATCAGTTCTTTGCGATTGAAAACACTTAGCGTTAAGTTCTGAATAAATCCGGTTCCTTTAAAGGAGTTGTAGTTTTCAAAATCAAGGATTCCGGAAATGTCGAGTCCCTGTTTGAGGTAAGCCGAAAGCAATTCTGCATTTTGAGAAAATTCGAGCAGTTTTAAAAAGTAAGGAAAAACAGTTTTGCTGGTTTCAACGCAATATCCCCGGTGATAAGCTGAATATTGAATTTCCAATCCAAATTCGAAACGCAAACTTTCAATGTCACGTTTTAGCTGCCGGTCAGATAGTTTCAATCCGTGTTCTGAAATGGATTGAATGATTTCTTTGGCTGAAGGGTATTCCGAATTTTCCAGCTTTTGAAGAATTAGCAGATACCGTTTTATTTTGGCTTGGTAAGACATAGTTTTTATTTTTTCCTAAAATACGCATCCGCAAACCGGATAAATTGCTGCCAGTCGTAGGGTGTCATGTTGTGCTTGCCTTCGCGGTTGTGGAAACCTGTATGCGAATGGATAATCTGTTTGTTTACTTCCGGCATTTCGTCAGGTAGATTCGTTTCAATTCCATACAGATTGAAAACGGGCTGTGCTTCTTTTAATGCCAGGTACTGACCTTTGGGATCGGCCCACAAATCTTCGGCGGCGCTCGCCACATAAACAGCGCGTGGTGCGATGAGGGCAATCAACATGTGCTGGTCAACCGGCAGATTATCTTCATTGTTCGCATATTGGCGGTAATTGGGGCAAAACCAGTAAGGAAAACTGGTGGTAATCCGGTCCACCGTTTCCCCGAAATTCCTGCGCGAAAGGGCAGCGCCAGAATTCCCTGACTCGTTTGAAACCGTAATGGCTACCCGTTCATCCTGCGCGCCAAACCACAGCGAAGATTTCCCTCCGCGCGAGTGCCCTACCGAAATGATTTTTGTGGCATCCACTGATTTGTCTTTTTCAAAATAATCTATGGCCCGGGCTGCGCCCCAGCCCCAGGCGCCCAAACCCCGCATTCCGTTGTCCATTTTAAGTTGTTCAGGATAGAGCTGGTCCAAAATTCCTTCGGTAAACTTTACCTTATCGTCGGGCGAAACGTCAATTACATCAAATCCGGAAATTCCGTAACCGGCTTCAATCACCTGCTCAGCCGGCCAGAACCCGTCTTTGTTCTGGCGGGTTACGTCCATGGTTTTTATTCCCCGGTGGTTGATGACAAGGAACATGGGCACCGGTCTTTTCACCTCATTGGGCGTGAACATGAGCAAATTCATGGTTACTGATTTGTTGTTTCGCTTGACAGTAATAGCCACTTCTTTCAGGGTAGCTTTTCCGTCCATCGCCTTTTTATCTTTGTTTGTTACCTTGAATTTGATGTCGTCGAAATCTTTGGGAACCTGGCCGTAAACAAGATCTTCAAAAAGTTTCAGGATTTCCGGTCGGCGTATATTTTCCCATTGTTCCGAAGTTGAAATGGTTTGTCCGTTCTCTGTAACCAGTAATTCAGGAAGAGTGTATTCTCCCACTTTCGATTCGTCGTAGTTTTGGGCGTAACCCATATGGAGTGAGAAAAAGAATATCAGAAGGAGAGAGATAGTTTTTAGTTTTTTCATTTTTGGTAACTATTTTTAAAATTGAGACGATTTTGAATTTGTCACGCAAAGGCGCAAAGAACGCAAAGCTTGGTTCTTTGTCTTATTCTTTGCGGCTTAGCGTCCTGGCGTGAAATATTTCTTACTTTTTTGCAATCATTGAAAACGTTTTGGCCGATTGGTAAATATCGAGGATTAAAGCCACCGATTTCCGGGCTTCTTTGCCGTCGATTTCAAACGGACGTTTTTCCTCAATGGCCTGAATGAAAGCCGCCAGGTTTTTCGCATGGTTTTCGTATGTCATGGCTGCCGGATCGGCCACTCCGCCGTCACCTTCAATCACACCGTACTTTTTGATAATCTGGTTATCTTCTTCCTTCATTTCGGCAAACTGCCAAACCTGCAAACTGTTTTCTACCAGAACAATACTTCCTTTTGTTCCGGTAATTTCCAGTCGGCGAAATTGCCCGGGGAATGATGCTGTTGTGCCGTAAATCACGCCAAGTGCTTTATTTTTAAACTGAAGTACGCTCACGGCTGTGTCTTCTGCTTCAATTTGCGGATGTCCTAAATGAGAAGTAAATGCGCCCAACCGTTCAACAGGACCCATCATGTACAACAGAAGGTCAACCATGTGAATGGACTGGTTCATCAAGGCACCGCCCCCGTCGAGTTCCCAGGTGCCGTGCCAGCCTTCATAATAGGCATCGTTGCGCCACCACGGAACGTGCACTGCAGCGTAAGTAATTGTGCCCAGCCGGTTTTCTTCGATGGCTTTTTTAATGATTTGTGTGGTTTCGTTGTACCTGAAGTTGAAAATTCCTCCCAACCACGTTCCCGCTTTTTTGTGGGCTTCAATCATCCGGTCGATGCGGTCGAGCTGAATTTCCAGCGGTTTTTCGCACAACACATGTTTCCCCAGCTTTGCCGCTTCAATGGCAGGTTCTTCGTGGGCGCCGCTGGGTGTGGCAATCATTACCATATCCACGTCGTCGGATTGCAGCATATTTTGATAAGTTTTCCAATGTTTTACATTGTACTTTTCAGCCATCTTTTTCGCCTTTTCAGGTCTGATGTTGCAAAAACCAGCCAATTGCGCATTGGGCAGCGACTTAACGGCCTGCGCATGAAAATCAGCTATCATTCCGGTTCCGATAATTCCTATTTCCCAGGGTTTCATTTTTTCTGAATTTTAAAAACATGAGTTACAAGAAGCCTAAAATTAAAAAAATCAGTTTAAATTTTATAATTTCCCGCTGATTACGCAGATAAACGCTGATTTTGTTTTTTTCTGCGAAAATCAGCGGAATCTGCGGGAAACATTTCGTTGTAAAAAGAAGAACAAGACTTTGGTAACATACATTATTTCAATTTTGAAGCCGAACCTTCATCTAAATACAAAATACAATCCGGGTGGGTTCGTAGAATAGTTGCCGGGCAGGCGGTTGAAATCTCGGCATTCAGCGTATTGAAAACCGCTTCGGCTTTGCGTTCATCAGGCACCACACAGCTGATGGCTTTGCAACCCATAATGGCTGGAATGGTGAGCGAAAGCGCGTGAGTTGGCACATCTTCGAAGGTGGGAAACCAGCCTTCGCCCAACTGCTGTTTGCGACAGGCTTCGTCCAGTTCCACCACTTTCACCAGTTTTGGGTCGTTGAAATCGGCTACCGGCGGGTCGTTAAACGCAATGTGCCCGTTTTCGCCAATTCCAATGCAGGCAATATCGATGGGGTGTTCTTTCAGCAGTTTTTCGTAATGTAAAACTTCGGTTTCCACATCGGGTGCATCGCCGTTGAGGTAATACACTTGTTTCGGCTGAACTTTGTCCAGTATTCTTTCCTTCAGGTATTTACGAAAACTGGCCGGGTGGGTGACCGGCATTCCCTTGTATTCATCCAAATGAAAAACCGTGATTTTTTTCCAGTCGATAACCTGCTTTTGCAGGTGTTCCAGAAACTGAAACTGCGATGCGCCAGTGGCGAGAATCAGGTTGGCAAACCCTTTTTCGGCAACGGCTGCATTCAGTTTTTGAGCCACGGAGATCGCCGCTTCTTTTCCCATTTCATCTTTGGTTGCAAAGATTTTAACATTGAGTTTGTCTTTATTTATTTCTTTCATTTTTTGCTTTAAAATAGTTCAGTAATAGCAAAATAAGTGGTTATAAGCGAAAAGAGTACCACCGCCCAGATGCCGATATTTTCGCGCAGCGAAGCCTTGTTGATTCCCATAAGTTTAGTCCTGTTTATCAGCAGCAGAATGGGAATAGCCACGGCGGGCAGAATTACGGCCTGAAATGCCTGCGAAAAAACCATCAGTGCCGGCGGACGTTGTTCCAGAAATACGGTGCCGAAGGCAAACAGCATGGCCACAAAAATGAGTATTCGCGATTGTGTAGAATGAATATTTCTTGGCTTACCGGTGTAGTCGGCAATCAGCCAGGGAGCAATCAGTACAATAGGGAAGATGGTGGACAATCCGGCACCCACAATTCCCAATATCAGGATAAACGCCGCAGCATTTCCACCAATGGGCTCAAAAAGGAGAATCATTTCCACGGTGTTGTCCAGTTTAAATCCCATCACATGCAGCGTGCCGGCCGCAACAGCCATAATCACCCCGCTCAGGAACAACATCATGGCAGCAGAAACGAAGGCGTCCTTTTTTTCCTCTTTCAGGTTTTTAATACCCCAGCCTTTTTCAGCAACTACCGTACTTCGCATAATGAATACCGCTGCCGAGCAGGTGGTTCCGGCAATGGCAGCCACAAGTCCCATGGCGCCGCGTGTATCGGGTATTCCTGGAACCAAACCTTTGGCAATAACCGACATGTTGGGGCTGACCATAAAAAAGACCACTACAAACGAAAGCCCCATAAAAATAACGAACACGGTGAGTACTTTTTCGAAGGTTTTGTACTGGCCGAACCAAAGAAGCAGATACAACCCGGCGGCCAGCACCAGGATAATCCAGCCACGGCCAATAATCCGTTCGTTGAATAAAAGCCGGATTGCTTCCTGAACCAGGTCGGCTACAATGCCCATTACGCCCATGAGCGCCAGTAGTTCGCCAATTATCAAAGCGATTAAAATGTACAGTGCCAGCACCCAGCCGTATTTGAATTCGTGTTTGATGTTGGTAAGGGCGGTTTTCCCCGAAACCAGGGTCACCTTTCCGTATGCTACCATAAGCACGAAAGTAAAGATACACGACAACACCAGCGCCCAGAAAAGTTCCATGCCATGTTCGGCACCGGTTTTGGCCATGGTGGTCACACTTCCGGTCCCAATGTTGTAACCGATGAGAAAAAGCCCTGGACCGACTGCTGCGAGGGCGATGGCTATTTTTTTGATTCGTTTGTTCATATTTTTATTTTAAAGCACCAAGTTTCAAAAGACAAATTTCAAATAAATCTCAATTAATCAATTGATTAAATTCCAAACTTCGAAATAAAATGAAAATAAAGTTTAGTCATGCTCTTTTGCTGATGATGGAAGAAAAGATTTTTTTCAATTCAACAGATTCCTGATATAAAGCTTTCCCTTCCTTTTCTTCGGGAATTACTTCATTGCTTTCCATAATTAATCTGATCCAATAAGACGATTCTTTTGCATCTTTTCTCCAAATCATAAACCGGTTTTCCTTCTTCCACTAAATCGTAGTAATCCATCGCGATATTTTTTGACTGTTTGTTATTTGATTATTGGGTATTGGAATTTGTTTGTTATTTGATAAATGATTTTTGGATATTGTTAGTCTTTCGGTATTTGTTATTTATTTGAGTTTTGGTTATTGTTATTTGGAATTTTCATAAACCTTCTTCCCCTTCACCCACGTTTCCTGAATATTCACCTGAAAATCTTTCAGTGTAAAAAGGACGATGTCGGCACGTTTGCCGGGCTCAAGCAGGCCGCGGTCGTTCAGGCTGTAAAGCCGGGCTGGATTGGTACTCGCCATTTTTACTGCATCGGCCAGTGTGCAGCCGGTAACCTGCATAACGTAACCGACTCCTTTGGTTATGGGTGATGCCGAACCGTAAAGCACGTTTTGAGCTGGCAACCGCAGCATGCCGTCTTTGGTCAATTCGATTGTTTCGCCGGT
>Ga0334898_1003248_pt1 | contig 13442 bp, 10 predicted proteins | sample GraSluR3_MG_10_FD_207228 | JGI IMG/M metagenome (GOLD analysis project Ga0334898, IMG submission 207228) | Sludge microbial communities from methane-producing bioreactor in Wageningen University, Netherlands - Granular Sludge_3_08-R3 | ecosystem: Engineered > Bioreactor > Anaerobic >... | reverse complement strand
CGCGAACAGGAAGTGCTGAGTTTGGTGAGAGAAGGACTCCCGAGCAAAGAAATCGCCGAAAGGCTGTTTATCAGCATCCATACGGTAAACACGCACCGCCAGCGAATTCTGGAAAAACTGAATGTCTCCAACTCGTATGAGGCGATTCAGTATGCGTCCGGATTAGGGTTGCTGGAGTGAATGATGAAGCTGTCTGAATGCAAAAATCACATTCGCGGGATTATCGAAATTATTGGCGACCAAACGACAGGTAGTTGCGGCCAGTATGTCAAAACATTTTCAAAATATGTCAAGACATTTTTTAAATATGTCTTGATGTTTTCAGAAAATGTTTTGATGTATCCGACTGTTGCCAGCCTAATTGTAAATCAGGATACATCATTGATTTGTATTTTTTTAAAAACTCATTTCTGCCCTGAAAAATATTCCGCTTCTGTCAGCAAAATTTTGATTTGCATACGTACCACCCAGCTGATGCACATATTCAACTCTTAACACTTTAAAAATATTTGTCAGTCCGAAACCTACTTCAGCATAAGGTTTGCTCATTTCAGTGGAGTAATAGGCTGGTAAATCGAAAACTGGTTTATAGCTGCGTGTAAGTTTTCCGTAATGACATTTTAACGAAACCATTTCCCGCAATTTTAATTCTCTTATAAAGGGAACACGATTCAGAATAATTCCCCCACCGTTTAAATCCCAGTGAAAATTGGTGTACAGGTTATGTGCAAAAGCAGCGTGGTGCAACAGGTTAAACCGGTATTTTGCATAGCCCAGCGACATGGAGCCAACAGGTTGGTCGAGCAAATCGTAAGGGGCATCACCAAAAAGATAGCCGCCATTTACCATATAACGCATAAAGGTAAGTCCCATATTCACCCTGCCTGCTACGGAGCCGTGAAACTGTCCATACAATCCCTGATTATCGGAAACACCCGGCAGCTTTACCTGCCCCACATCCAAACTCAGGTTGATAACCGGGGTTTCATCGATATAATAAACGCGCGTAAAATAATACTTGTCGTAATATTGCCCGAACGCCAGCCGGCTATTAAACAAAATTCCATAGTTATTGTAGGTATTATACTCCGTATTATCTTTTATAAAGCGGACGTTGGGTGTACTTATGCTGTGCAAAAAATAGGGAGATACCTCAATATTAAAGTCCTTACTGGCATTGTATTCAAAAATCAGATTGAAATTTTTCTCTTCCTTTAAATACGGGTTCTGTTCGCGACTGGTGAGGGCTGCAATAAAATTGCCATTTCCACGGGTATTCGGGTTCTTTTTGATAAACCGCAGGTATTTATCTTGCGAAACAAGCGAATAGTCATCGGAATAATTGCCCCGAATAATAATCTTATCGGTGGGTAAGGGCTGATACCCAAAGTTGACCCCATATTTTAATTCATTGCTTTTGGTTCCGTAGCCTAAAAAAGCACCAACGGTAAATCGTTCAAACATTTTTTCGCTTGTGCGCAGCGGAAGCGAAAAGCGCTGACCTTCGATGGCATTGGTGCTGTAAATATCGAAAACCGGACCGATTTCGATTTTCCCTACTTCGATATAACTGGTTAAAACCGCGCCCCCAATGGCGTCAATTCCTTGAACAACAGAATTCTCCTTCAATTTCTCCACCTGCATGTAAGTACCCTCGTCAAAATGATTGACAGCTTCAAACTCGGGTTGGTTTTTCCAGTTGCGGGGATGCACTTCCTCTAACCGTTTTGAAGTGGAATATTGCGTTGTTTTGGTTACCAGCCAGTTTCCGCTCGATACTTCATCAATTCGCTGTGAACCATATTTTATCACTGTATCTTTGTTCAGTGTCAGCGCCAGGTTTAAACTGATCTCCTGGTCGTTGTAGAACCAAATATTTTCATCCGTTTTCGTGTAATTTACGTTTGTCTTGAAACCATTTACGAAATTTATATTTGCTTCTTGCTGAACGTAAGCGTAAATACTGGTCAGGGCAAAAGTGCTGTCTTCCACGGTAAAACGCCCGGTAAACAATGGATTGTATTTGTTTTTCGGGGTGAAAGAAAAATTAAAATATTTAGTGTCTCCAACGTAAGTGCTGTCGTTTAAATAAAAATTGTAATGCAACTGGGCCGAATTGCTTAAAGGCGAGGTTATTCCCCGTCCAAGAATATATATCTGGTCGCGGTAAAAATCCATATCGATTACTACATTCAACAGAATCAGGCTTTCAATGGTTTGGTTCAATTTGGGGAAGATTCCATCTTTTCGGCTGTAAACCACACTGTCTTTTTTGCCCACATTTTTTTCGCCCAGTTCGGCCAGATAAATGGGAGAGAACCGTAAACTCTGTCCGTCAAGTTTCATGGTCACTTCGTCGAGGTTGTCGATAATCTGGTTTGTCCGCGAAGTGGAATCGACAGCCAAATAAACCGTTGTTCGTTCAAATGTTTTGTAATCGTTGACCTTCTGAATGTTTTCACTGTTTTCATCTTTTCGCTCCTGGATTTTTTTCAGCAAAACTTTGGCACGCGAAACTTCGGGTTTTACGGTAACTTCTCCAAGTTCCTGAACCTTTTCATCCAGAAAAACCACAAGCGAATTTTCTGTTATTTGTTTGGCCTGAACTTCGTATTTATGGTAACCTACCGAGGAGACACAAAGTGTATCATTTTCCGTTAGTTTTATAGTAAACCGGCCTTCCATATCCGACATGGTCCCTGTGGTTGTGCCCTTTATCCATATATTTGCATAGGGGATTGATTCCTGCGTCTTCAGGTCTTTTACGGTACCATTAATCTCACTGGAAAAAGCCCCGGTGTATATTATGGCCAGCAAAATGGCCAACGTAAATTTATGTAATTTCATTAGTGTGCCTGCTCCTTCTCTTTTTTCATCAACCAATACAATCCTTTTACGCCTATTTTAATGTCGTCGAGCTTAAAAAGAACAATGATTTTTTCGATGTAGGCGATTATTCCCCATGTAGCTACCAGATATAACATCCATGGGAAAAAGCCAAAAACAAACAATATAAAAAAGAAGATACTCTGGGCATAACCTGCAGAAACCGCCGAATACAAATGTAGTCCCGGAATTTTTCCGAAACGGGCAAAAGCAACAATATAACTCAGAATAAATATACCAAGGAAGAGAAATAAAATCCATGAATGGGGTTCTATTTCGGTCCATTTAAAAATAAACAACCCCAGAATTGCCATGGCATAGGTGCAAATATCGGCAAGGTTATCGAGTGCTGCGCCAAAATTGGTTTGCAGTTTAAAAAAACGGGCGATGTTACCGTCCAGTACGTCGCTGACCAAACTAATACACAAGAGGATTACAAAACCATTTTCGCGTCCGGTGAGCGCCATAAAAAGAATGACCGGAAATGCCAAAAGACGATATAAACTAATAAAATTAGGAACGTTAATAATGTTTTCGCCCTTTACTGTTATCTGTTTCATTTTTTCAATGTTTAACTTTTCAACTTTTTCTAATTCTTAATCTTGTTTCATTTAATTTTTATCAATCATGCTGCCACTGATTCTTGTTTCTTTCTTTTTTCAGAAAGAGTCCCAATAAAATACTCCAGCATTCTCGCCACAGAATAACCACTTGGCCCGGTTTCCTGATTACCCACAAATTTATCGCGTTGCTGTGTATCAAAAGAAAGACTGGTTTCAGCGTAGCTCTCGGTAAACGACATACCTACCGACATCAGCCGTTCTATTGAACTCATTTCTTTTCGTTCAATCACATGTTCCGGGATAAGGTTTATTGGAGTCAGCTGATTCAGTATTTCGATGATATGCTCGTTTTTAATTGAATTTTTCGATACAAAATTCATAATCGCCGGAACCTCTTTTTCGTGCACGACTTTGTTTAAGTGTGCCGTAACCGTATCAATAGGAATTAAATTTTGTGTTGAATGCGGGTCGACATGTACGCGCACTACCTCGCCGGGATAACGATAGGCCAGGTTGTACACTCTTTTCGCAAAATCAAAAATACCATAATCGGTTTTGGTTACGCCGGTTTGGTGGTTTCCAACTACCTGCGACAACCTGATTATGTACCCGTTTAAACTGCTTTGGAGGATGTGTTTTTTTACGATATTTTCAGCAAATCTTTTCGATTGTTCATAGTAATTTCTGAACGCTGAAATATCCTTGTTTTCATAAAATTTTTCCTCAAACAGGCCACTAAACCTGCCACAGGAATAAGCGGTACCGATATAAAAGAAACGGGATTTTTTTGACGCATACTTTAAAAATACGTCAATTGAATTTCTCACTCCTTCAACGTTGGTTGAAAAAATTTCGTCCACCGATTTCTCATCGTATTTTAAGCTGGCTGCAAAATGGAAATAATCCACATTTGTGTTGAAAATGGTTTTTAAAATTTTTTCTTCCATTGAAAAATCCTTTTCCAGCAATGAATAGGCATAAACAGAAAGGTTGCTTGTGTCAATGGGTTCACCTTCAGTGACATCAGTCAGTATGCTTTTCATCCTCTCTTCCGGTGTAAATTTGTGGGTTGGCCTGACCAATGCCACAACTTTGAAGCCCGTTTTTAATAAATTAGCAATAAAATTCGAGGCAACATAGCCGTTTGCCCCGTTTACTACAACTGTTTTCATTCTCTGTTTTCTTTTAATATGTTTAATTTCTTATCTGCAATTTTTTTATAGAAATAGTACTAAAACCGCCACGGCACTCAGCGGGATACTCAAATTATCGGACCCGCGCCAGCTGATTAATTCTGCCAACGTGCTTACCACGCTAATAGTTAGCGCCAGCCAAAATGCTTTTAAATCAAAAATCCCGCGATGGAAGTAGAGCGCGATTAAACTGATTACAAAACTTGAAACCCAAAATGCCCCTGATCCCAGCCATGTTTTATTTAGTTTTTTTCCCATCCATTTTATTCTTCCGTTGTAAGCTTTCAGGTTGATTCCAAGAATGGCTGCCATAGGGTCGCTGATGGCCAGGATAAGCATTGGGAGAATGTATAAAAACTTGTTGCCGCTGAAATCTGAAATCAAAAAGGTAATGTAAATTGAAAGTGGTAGTAAATAGCTTCCTACCGATTTTCGTGTTACGCCGTGAATTGATTTTAGCTGTTTTCCCTTCCTGGTAACAAACAATACGGTGGCAAACAAAAGGGCAAGTACCAAAATGTACCAGTGGGAGGGAAAAATATATGGAAAAGGCACGGTTGCCAACACCGAGGAAAAATGTGCAAATTTCCGTGTTATTTCTCCTGTTGGGCTCAACCTTCGATAAACCAACTCGTTAAAAATCAACAACAAGCCAATTCCGATTAAATATATAAATGATAATACTACAATATTCCCCATAATAATTTTTGTTTTTTTAAATCCCCAAAACCGGTATAGCCAGTGCAGCCCAGGCACCTCCGGCAATTAAACTGTCAAACCTGTCGAGAAAACCACCGTGCCCGGGAATCCAGTTACTATAATCTTTCACTCCGAATTTTCTTTTGTAAAGCGAGGCCAGGATATCACCCGCAAATGCGAAAAACACAACTCCAAAAGCAAATAGAAATAGTTCCGGATTTGTTCCCCGGAAAAGATTTTTCAGTAAAAATGCGCTTAGCAAGGAGATAACTGTTCCCCCAACAACACCGCCCCATGTTTTATTCGGGCTGATGGCCGGCATTATTTTAGTTTTTCCAAAAAGCTGACCTGTGATTTGGCTAAAGCTGTCGAAAATGGAAAGGATCAAAAATGTCAGCAGAATCAGATGGCGGTCGGCCCGGCTAAAAACAATAAGTCCGGCTGAGAGAGCAAGATAAACCAGCAAAGACAATGCAAAAAATAATTTGTGTTGAAATTTTGCATAAACAAAAAGCCGGCTCAACTCAAAACTCCCAACCGCAATAATTAAAATTGCCAGATACGAAAAGGCAACAGTCTGAATAGTAATACTAAAAAATAAGATATTTATGATTATAAAATAAACGCCAAATTTAGTATAGCTTTTGCGGGCCACATCGCGTTCTTTTTTTCTGTTAATCAGATAAAAACCAATTCCGCCTAGAATAAAATAGCCCAATATAATACTGTAAATCAATCGTTCCATAAAATTAATTCCTCCCTAAAATCATTAAAACCCCGATAGCAGCCATAATGATTGCATACACATATTTCACTTTGCTTTCTGATTTGTCAACTTGAATTTTTGCGAGTAAACGCGGGCCAATTAGCGCCCCGACTGTTGAACCAGCAGTAAGAAAAGCAACCAGTGTTAAATCTATTTTCCCCACAATAAAATGAGCACCTGCTGCAAAAATTGTATTCACCAGTACCACAAGAAGCGATGTGCCAATAACCATTTTAAATGGTATTTTTGTTGAAAACAGTCCTGCCAGGACAGGCGCACTGCCGCTTGTACCAAATGTTCCGGTAATTAAACCGGCTGCCATTCCAAAAAACGAACCTGCAAGTGTTCTTAAATTTTTCTGCGATATTCTAATCTTTTTGCTGAAACCTTCACTATTAATTTTTCCGGCATTAAAAACCATGTGAAGCGCAATCAGGATTGAATAACTTCCGAAAGCCGCTTTTAATGCGAAATCACTAATGCTGTTGGCTATTCCTGTACCAATAAATGCCCCGATGATTCCAGTTATCATAAAAAGTGCCGCTACCCGAAAATGGATATGATTTTTGCGGTAATGCCCCCAGGAGCCAACTAAACAAATGGGCAAAGTTGCCACCAAAGAAGTTATAACAGCGGTTTGGGCCGGCACGTTTAAAAGGAGTGTAAGCACGGGTAAAAAGAAAAATCCGCCACCACCTCCAACCATGGTGCCAAACAAGCCAACAATAAACCCCACCAGCGGTAAAATGAAGTAAATATCCTGTATTTCTGAAAAATTAATCATTGCTACTTTCCATCACTCTTTTTAATTCCATCGTTCCCAATGGATGATGCATTTTTGCGTATTGTAATATTCCGTTCTCATACAAATATCTGTTAATTTCCCTGTCTTTTTCATCTCTAATTGAGTACACATGCTCATCCACTGGATTTATCTTTTTCATTTCCGAACTTCTTTCCTTGTATATTTTTTTAATTCCGTCAGGTTCGTTGAAATAAAGCAGACTCCCGCTATAAGTAATTGATTCATTGATAACTGTTGTGTCGTTATCTAAAACAAGCAGGTACGAATTGTTTTGAAGCTTAAGCCACATGTTTGAGTTCAGTTTCCCGTTTTTATAGGTTTCAATATGTGAACTTTGCAGAATGCCCTGATCATAAACCGTTTGCTGGACATATTTAATGCGATATGAAAAAAGAAATTTTACTTTCACATCGGTTATCGCTTCTATATTTACATTCCCATTATTGTCAGTTTGGCTAACTGAAAACTCACCGATATTTACGCCAAACAAGAGCAGTTTATACCTGGTTGACAATTCATTTGGGCTAGCTGAAACGGATGTAAAAAAAAGAACGCCAAGAAACACATTGAGTAAGTTATTCATATATTTGTTCTTTTTTGACTAATCGTCTTGTTGCATTATACTGCATATCAGTTAATTATCAATCTTTGACTATCGTTTACCTACCGCCGGGTTTAATAGATAATCATTACTTTATAGCCTTTCATTCCACCCAAAAAGTAGATTTTATCCTCGTGGGCCAGCCACCCGAGAGCCACCAAAACATCCTGTTTCTCCATCGACAATGTTTTCATAATTTCGAAAACAGAACTTACCTGGCTTTCATCCAGGAACTCCCAGATTTGACCTGCATTTTTTCTAATTTGTGATTTAATCATTGCAGTAATTTTTATATCATTATTTAAAACCAGTATCCAAAATTTGCTGAGAATGTAGGGGTTTTATGATACCCGGAATAACCTATTCCCAAATCAATGGGGCCAATTGCCGTGTTTATCGAATATTTAAAACCGCCGCCGCAAATAGTGTTGAAATTTTCGAGATGGTCAAAATTGTTTCCCTGGGCCATCCCGTTATAAAGCAAGGAGAGGTATTGGTTTTTATTTACCTGAAACCGAATTCCAATCAAAGCAATATTGACAAACCTATCAGCAATTATAGGAGGCAGACCTACAAATGGGAGGTGATAATTAAAATATTGTGAATAAGGTTCTCCACCTACAATTGTTGTTTTAATCAGTGGGTATTCTGAATTAAAGAGCGAACGGCTGTATAAATCGAATAAAAGGGCCATATTGGGCTGAACAGGAATCACATTATTCATTTTAAAAAGCAAAACCGGACACAATGTACTGCCGTCTGAAAAGTCGGTATTTAGCGAAAATTCAGCCTCCAGTCGCGTACCTTTTTCCGGGAAATAAAAATGGTCCATATTATCGAAAGAGAAATAGGTGTACCCGTTTGTAATCAACTGGTCGGTTTTTGACATCAAAACTGCATCATTTGTTTTTTTCGAAAAAACATCGCCGTTAAAATATTCTTCCTGTATTCCGAACCCAAAATTCAATTTGTTCCAAAAGGATTTATACAGGTAGATATCCCCCGAAGTATGAAAAATTTCTGCGTTGAACATTTTATCACCTTCTTCGTAAATGTTGTATTTCTGGTATTTTCCTTTTATTTCGATTCCGAGTGTGGGTAGATCTCTTTTACTGGTTTCAGCTACTATACTGACTCCGGGATTGGCCGACAACTCAGTGCTTGCCGATAAATAACTGATTGTTTTGGTATGGTTTCTTCGGGTTACATTGAGCAAAAGCGCCGCAGCATCGTTGGTGTTAACCTTAAACCCAAATCGTTGCGAATACACTTTCCGGGGGGTGATATCCAGGTGAAGTGTATTGCCATTTGCGTTGTCTGTCAGATGGTAATACACCAGAGCGAAATCACCGTGCCCGTACAACCGGTCGATGGCATTTTTGATTTGCTCTTTGGAATACCATCCGGGTAATTCGAGGTTTAGTTTATTTTTAATGAACGTTTCATCGAGGTTGTGGCCGCCCGTAAAATCTATGTCCGTAATTTGCCATTTTTCATCAGAAATATATTTCCTCGAATATTCCCGTTGTTTAAGATTAAATTTCTGTTTAAGTTCCCTGATTTGATCTTGTACTAAATGTGTTGCTCTTTCGCCCATTAAAACAAGAGTGTCGGCAGCTTCGCGTGAAAAACTTCCTACGGAATAACCCGAGATATCGGGGCGTATTTTGATGTCGCACAGACTGTTGTTGACCGAATCTTTTTCCTGTCCCAGGAATCCAATCATTTGATTGAAAATTCCGTCCACCGAGGTTAACTCTTCTTTCGGCTTGAGGCCTCCCCTGATATCGACCCCGATAATGATGTCGGCACCCATTCGTTTGGCTACGTCGGTGGGAAAATTGTTTACAATCCCGCCATCCACCAGCAAGTGGTTTTCGCGATGGCAAGGCTGAAAAACCCCGGGTATTGCCATACTCGAAAACAGGGCTGTTGGAAAAAAGCCATCTTTCAAAACCACTTCCTCGCCGTTTTCAAGGTTGGCGGCAACACAGGCAAAAGAAATGGGTAACTGGCTAAAATCCGCATTCAAAGGAACGTTTCCAGCCAGTCCGCAAAAAATGTTCAGCACATTCTGTCCACTTATAATACCTTGTGGCAGGCCTACCGATTTTACATCGGAAAACGAAAAGGACAAGAGGTATCTTTGTTTCTGCACCTGATCGTTTTTTGAAAGAACATTTCTTGAAACATTATCGGAAAGAACCCTTTCCCAATCCTGACTTTTAACAATTTCCTCAATTTCCCCGGCAGTATAACCCAATGAGTAAAAACCGCCAATAAGGCTTCCCATGCTGGTGCCAACAATAATATCTATTGGAATGCCTTCCTGTTCCAGGACTTTTAACACTCCAACATGGGCAAAACCTTTAGCACCTCCGCCGCTTAAAACAACAGCAACTTTAGGTTTATTCACATCTATATTTGGTTGCGCGCTAATTTTAGGTGCTACCCAGGGTAATGTGCAAAGAAGAAGAGAACAGATAAAGCTATTGAAGGATTTTACGTTTCTATTATTTGATGGCTGGCTTTTCATTTTATAACAAAACCCGGCATTCCAAAAAGAAATTGACCCGATGACAGGATTCGAACCTGTAGCCTCCTGCAACTTTTTGTTTGAAATTTTAACAATAGTTAGCAGGCGCTCTTCACATTGAGCTACATCGGGTGTTTTCATTTTATCTCCTCTTATAAAGTTTTAATTAACTTTTCATGTCAAATTTTAAAACCGAAAACCCAGGCCCAATGAAACCATTTGAGGCAACATTGTTGCGTTGTCCTTTTCGGCATCAAGCGCGTCAATTATTCCAAGTTTATACCCGGCATTAATTTGTATTCCCTCATTAAACTCATATCCAATCTGGGCCCCAAAACCGAAATCGAAGCGCTGCATAGGTTTTTGGCCGGCCACCTCTTCATAAAGATCAATATCGGCATCTTTGTACTTTGCACCTAAGCCGAGCCCGATGTATGGGCCAACACCTGCATAAAACCTGTTTCCTCCCTCATTTTGCCATTGCCCCATTGCGTAAACAGGCAAATCAAAACCTAAATACTGATAATCATCTTTTGTGGCATTTTGCTCCATTTCTGAAGATTTGAAATGTAGCATCAGCTCTGGCTGAATGGCAAAAAAATCACTCAAATCATATTTTATGAAACCACCTATTCCGGCTCCAATTTTCATGGAATTTTCTACGTTACCCAAATCTGAAAGAATGAAATTCGACAAGTTGGTTTCTGCTTTAATGCCGCCTGACAACTTTTGTGCGTTTATTTGAGTAATTCCCAAACCTAATGCGACAGCTACTGATAAAATAATTTTCTTCATTTTCTTTAATTTTTAATTGTTAATATTAAATTGATTGCAATTGTATTTACTCTGAATCATAACTTTCCGACACACATTTCGGCCAATTGTTCTTTTTCTTCCGGGTTATCTTTTTTTTAACAGTTTTGAAATCAGTACATATATTACCGGAATAACTATAAGCGACAGGAACATGGAACTGGTAAGTCCTCCAATCAGAACCCAGCCGATTCCACTTTTCCACTCAGCGCCAGCGCCAGACGAAAGCGCCAGAGGGAGCAGCCCGAAAATAAGCGCCAGGTTGGTCATCAAAATAGGGCGAAAACGCAGGCTTGTTGCCTCAATAATGGCATCGTACACTTTGTGCCCTTTTTCAACCAAATCATTGGCAAAGTCAACTACCAGGATGGCATTCTTCGCCACAAGTCCCATCAACATGATGATGCCCATAATGGAGAATAAACTTATGCTTTTCCCGGCCAGCGCCAGCGCCAGCAATGCCCCAATTATTGAAAGCGGCATGGAGAACATCACCACAAACGGATAGGCGTAACTGTCGTAAAGAGCTACCATGGTTAAATAAACCAGCAGTATCGAGGCAATCAGGGCAACAAGCATGCTGCCAAACGATTCAGATTGATTCTCGAGGTCGCCGGCATAAACTACATCCACACCAATGGGTTTCTCAACCTGGGCCAGTTTTGTTTCAATTTCCTCTCCAATGGTACCAATTGTATTTCCGGCTACCTGCCCGGTAATGGAAATTGAAGATAATTTATTGTAGCGTGCTAACACTGCCGGGCCTCTTTTTTCAGTTACACTGGCAATCTGTTTCAGTTGAATATTGTTCCCGGAGCGGGTAAGCAGCGACATGTTTTCAATATCCTCTTTGCTCTTTTTGTTGAACTCGTCGAGGATAATATTGATGTCGTACTCTTCGCCTGATTCTTTGTATTTCAGGTTGTTGTCTCCGGCAAAAGCGATACGCAATTCTGCGCCAACTTCGCCCAGAGTCAGGCCCACTTTGGCCATTTTTTCACGATCGATTTCAATGTTCAGTTCAGGATTTCCTTCTTCGTCGGAGGTTTCAACATCGGTTGTTCCCCGGGCATTTTTGGCAATTTCGAATACCCTGGCTGCATATTGTCTTACTTCCTCGTAATTGTTGCCACGCACGATTAATTCAAGCGGGCGGGTAGTTGTACCCATGATGCTGGCTTCGTTTACCGTAAATTTGGGGCCTGCAAACATCTCCGACAATGTATTTTTTACCTGGATACTGAATACTTTGGACGAAACATCCCGTTTCTTTTTATCAACGAGTTTAACATTGATTTCTGCTGCATTCGGGGTTTCGTTGAACGACATACTTCCACCTTCAGAACCCACTTTGGTGAAAAGCAACTCAACTTCAGGATACTTCATCAGTTCCTCTTCAATCTGGGCGCAAATTTTATTGGTTTCGTCGAGTGTTGCATTCTTTTCAAGCTCCAACTTCAGAATAAATTCACCACGGTCGCCGGCATCCATAAATTCAGTTTGGATATACCCTTTTGACACCAGTAAAACAGAACCGAATAAAAGCAGCACCACCGAAACCAGCGTTATTGTTTTGTGATTTAATGCCCAGTGCAGCGCCGACATGATATAACTTTTTATGGCATTGATTACCGATTCGAATCCCATCAGGAAACGGTCGAGCAAATTACTTTTTTTCAGTATTTTAATTTTTCCGAAGCGCGAAGTCAGCAACGGAACCAATGTGAACGACACCAGCAAACTGATTAAAATAGAGAATACAATAACCAATGAAAACGAGCGGAGCAATTCGCCGGTTATTCCGCCGGTAATACCAATAGGCAGGAACACCGCAATAAGTACGATGGTAATTGAAACCACTGTGATTCCCAACTCTTTGGTAGCCTCCAGCGAAGCCTTCCAGCGATTTTTGCCCAGTTCCATGTGGCGGTAAATGTTTTCCAGAACTACAATCGCGTCATCCACAATCACCCCGACCACAATTGACAAAGCCAGCAAAGTGAGCAGGTTGAGCGAGAACCCGGAGATGTTGAAGATGACAAAAGTTGAAATGATGGAGGTTGGAATGGAAACGACCACAAAGAGCAGGTTTCGGAAACTGTGCAGAAACAATAACATTGTGATTGATACCAGGATGATAGCAAAAATCAGATCGACCATTACGCTGTTAACGGCATCTTTCGTAAACTCTGAAGAGTCGCTGGCGATGGTAAATTTCAGGTTTTGGGCGCTGTATTTGGTTTCAAAATCTTTAAAAAGTTCCTGAACCTCTTCACTGATTTCAACTGCATTGGCACCGCTCTGTTTTGTAACCGACAAACCAATAGCCGGAGTTCCGTTGATACGTGCCAGTTTGGTGCTTTCCTTATTTCCGTCAACAACCGTGGCCACATCTTTCACTTTGATGGTCGATCCATCGGGCGATGTGCGAAGGATGAGCTCCCCAATTTCATCAACCGAAGCAAATTTTCCGCTTAAACGGATCAGCGAACGGGTTTGGTCGTCTTTTATATTTCCCACCGGAAAGTCGAGGTTCGAAGCAGCTATCATCTGTTTCAGCAACGACAATGAAATGCCGTA
>Ga0334898_1003244_pt1 | contig 13462 bp, 11 predicted proteins | sample GraSluR3_MG_10_FD_207228 | JGI IMG/M metagenome (GOLD analysis project Ga0334898, IMG submission 207228) | Sludge microbial communities from methane-producing bioreactor in Wageningen University, Netherlands - Granular Sludge_3_08-R3 | ecosystem: Engineered > Bioreactor > Anaerobic >... | reverse complement strand
CAATCCCGCGTTCATGAACAATCGGGTGTGGTTTTTCTTCGCCGAAGGATTGAGGAAAGTGGGTGAACAGGAACTTGATGTGAACGAACAACTCGACATTCTCACCATCCCGGTGCGGACCGTACTTGATTCCATGGGAACCGGGCTCTATGACAATGGAATCATGATGATTGCACAAGCATACTTCGAGCGACTTGCCAAGAAACGGCCCGATCTGCTTGTGTGAAAGGAGGAATAGGTGAAGAAGCTACATGTCTTGTTGTTGGCGGTGTTGCTTATGGTACTCGTGGTGGGTTGCGAAACCACCTCGCTGGTTGAAAGGAGTAGGACCATCTCGGTTCAGGGGGTGGGAAAAGTGACCGTGTCGCCCGATATCGCATCATTTTCCATCACTGTCTCCGAATTGGCCGAAACGACACGGGAAGCCCAGTTGGAGACCAACGGGAAAGTGGGCCTGTTGTTGGATATGATCAGGGCTGCCGGAGTGGAAGACAAGGATTTGGCGACCACCGCACTCGAATTCTTTCCCGAATATCGTTGGAAGGAAGATGAACAGGTCCTTCTTGGACAACGGGTGAGGCAAACGGTCAATGTGACCGTGCGTGGAATTGGAGACGATGCGACCATTCTTCCCATGTTGATCGATGAATTGGGAACCGTGTCGAATATCTCTATGAGCTCAATCAGATTCAGCAAGGAAGATACTACCACCGAATATGCCGAAAGTCGTCGTCTGGCGATGCAGAAAGCGATCCAGAAGGCCTCCGAATATGCCGAGGCGGCAGGAATGCGTCTTGGAGAGCCTCTCACGATTTCCGATTATTCGGCCTCCGATTACCAAGGTGCAAGCAGAAACACCATGGTGAAATCGGCCTCCTTCATGATGGAGAGCATGCCCACAGCGGACGTTCCCACCGGAGAGCTCGATATCAGCAGCAGCGTCTCGGTGGTGTTCGAATTGTTATAAATGGTGTCAGGGAAGTGCACAAGGGTCGGCATCAAGCAGCCGACCCTCCATTTCCCCTGTGATGGTCATGGTGGTGTGTGGAATATCCGCCTCCACCGTATGTTCTCCGGTCTCCGTGAATCCCAGTGCGCCATAAAAGGATGCCGCGTGTTGTTGGGCATGGATGTAGATCACACTGTCATGATCCTGCATCCTTGCTGCCCGTATACCTTCCCTGATGAGCAACTTGCCCAAATGGTGACCACGGTACTCCTTCATGACGGCGATTCGCTCCAGTTTCATCCCGTCGTCGGTCTTTCTGAAACGAAGCGTTCCCACCGGTTCTCCATTGGTCCAAAGCAGGACGTGTCCGCTTTCATTGTCTTTTCCATCCTGCTCGATCGCTATGGGAACCCGTTGTTCCATCACAAACACTCGCTCTCTGATTGTGATGCAATCCAGCAAATATTGCAATTGATGCGGCTCACGTTGCCCCTCGGGAGGAATGATCACCACATGGCAGTCGGTTGTTCGCATGGCTCCACTATAGCGGCGTGGGATTGGTGAGGCAATAGCGGCATCACTCCTTGAGCGCCCTGATGTGGTAGATCCTGGATCCGAAATCACCAAGGACACGGGTTTCCTTATCATAGCCGGTTCCCCCGAACTGTTGGTTGAGTACGATTCCATGGTAGGCCAACATATCGCCGTTGACGATGTAATATTCCAGCTCATTCTCCAGATGTACCGTCTCGTCAACGATCCGTTGCAGGGTACCGTCGTTGCGAATCCTAATGGGACTTACCATATTCACCAGTGAACCGAACGCCTTCAGATCGACCCGTTCCCTCCTCGGAGTGACCGCATAGCTCAAATCCGGATCGGCTATCGGTATTCTGAGGATATCGGCGGGGGGATTGGCGGTATTGAGCGTTTGGAAGAACAGTGCCAACATTTCCGTTCTATCTGGGGTGGAGACCACCCATAGCGCTTGGTTGCCGTGCGCGATCGGTTTGAAGCGGAAAAACTCTCCATACTGCAACAGGGATCGGTGGACCTTGTAGAATGCGATCTGGTTGCGAAGGATCTCCCGTTCTTGCGATCCGATTCGGGAGAGATCCATCTCATATCCCAACAATCCAAAGGCTGCGACGTTGAACCTTGATTCGATATTTGAATTCCTGAGTGTTTGGTGGTTCGGGGATTCGGAGACATGGGCCGAAATGGATGACAGCGGATAACCACAGGAGGTTCCCTCCTGGATATGCATCCGCGAGAGGGGATCGGTGTTGTCGCTGGCCCATGTTTGCGGCATATAGCAGAGCATGCCAAGATCGAATCTGTTGCCACCGGAAGCACATGATTCGAAAAGAATATGGGGGAATTCATCGACAAATCGCTGCAACAGGGAATAGAGCCCCAAAAGATACCTATGGTTGAATTCATCTTGACTGAATTTCCCACTGTTGCTGTACATGTCGCTGAACAATCGATTCATATCCCATTTCACATAATCGACATTCGCCAGGCGCCAGATGGTGGAAAGGGATTCGAACAGATGGTCGCGCACCTCCTCTCTGGTGAGGTCCAACAGATACTGGTTCCTTCCGGGAGAGGGAGACCTGTCGGGAACAGAAACCATCCAATCGGGGTGTTCCCGGTACAACTGGCTCTTGCGGCTCACCATTTCCGGTTCACACCAAAGTCCGAAAAGCAGCCCCATGCCATGAATTCTTTTCGATAGCGAGGCCAAACCTTCGGGAAGTTTTTTCGTATTCACCGTCCAATCGCCCAAGCTGGTGGTGTCATCCTCACGACTGCCGAACCAACCATCATCCAATACGAAAAGTTCGGCACCCAAGTCGGCACTGCTTTTCGCTATATCGAGCAAGGCTCCTTCGGTGAAGTTGAAATAGGTGGCTTCCCAATTGTTCACCACGATGGGTCTTTGGTGGTATCTCCATTGTCCACGGACTATATGGCTGTTGATGAAACGATGGAAATTTCTGCTTGCACCATTCATACCTTCATGGGAGAACGTAAGTATCGCTTCGGGTGTATGGAACTTTTCCCCAGGGTGCAACCTCCATCTGAAGGTTGTGGGATTCAGACCGCTAAGCAATCGTACCTTGCCATGGGGGGAGGTTTCGACAATCTGGGCATGGTCTCCACTGTAGACCAGATTGCAGCCATAGCAATCCCCCGATGAATCATTGTGTGGATCGGAAGTGAGGAATACACAAGGATTGTGACGTGAGCTGCTGACACCCGTTTTCGAATCGTTCACATGGATTCCCGGTCTCAGTCCACTTGTGTGGCGATACCGCTCACGGGCCCAGGCACCATCGAACGTCACCAAAGACCAATTGTCGGTCACCAGCTCGAGTTGCACACTGGCGAAACGTTGCAGGTCCATGGGTTCCGCACTGTCGTTGGTAAGTGACGATTTGCGAACAATCACATCGCTATGGTCGAAGGTGGAGTAGACCAATTCCAGCCGAAGGGAGGAGACTCTCTCCTTGAGCACCACAATCAAGGTGGTACATTGGTTCTTGTCGCCATACGACTCCGGGAGACCGGAGAACGAGCGTGGCTTGCCCTTCACTATCCGATGTTCGGCGTAGATGAAATCGGCGATCCTGTCACCATTGGACCGACTGAACAGCATTGCCGGTTCCCTGAAATCGCCCTTCCCGAATCCAGAATATTCAAGTTGAATGTTGTCGAGGGTCAAAGAAGGATGTTCTTCATCGTAAGAGACCGAATTGCCCGTTGGAATGGTATGTTTGTCGTACAATGGCTCGATATGATCGGTTGTTCGTATTCTCCTTCCGTAGTACAGGTGTTCGAGATGATTCGTTTCATTCACTCTGAACATGTAGGTTGTCCATGAAGTATGGAGAGTGAATACCAGGTTCTTCTCATGTATCATCGCGATCTCCTAGATTCTGAGAGTTGTGGATGCCGTTTTTCCATGGTACTATCATGATGTTGTACAGTATAGCCTGCTCCGACCGATTTGACACCCTCGAAAGGGGGCTTTTTGGCAGGAATGCAGGAGTTTGTTACCAGGGGGAGATCGTATGGATGTAAAGAGATTGCAATTGTGGGAAGGTCGACAAGCCACCGTGCTCTCCAATGAATCGTTGCGGACGGTTGTCGAGGATCGAGGTGGAATGGTGCTTGAGATGAGCAATGAAAATGCGCTCGGAGGTCGGGTGAATGCCCATCCCATGTATCATTTCCGTGGTCATGGGGAAACGGTCGAGATGGACCGAAACAGTGCCTATTATAGTGGTAGCAACTTGCTGTATCTCTTGGGTGGAAACTTTTTTTGTTTCCCAAATTTCGGACCGGACCATAGGGTGGGCGATGTCTATCACGAAGCGCACGGATGGAGTGCCAACGGTCTCTGGTCGGTGGTGAAGTACGGAACCGATGCGGAAACAGGGGCGAATTGGCTGCTTTCCACCATGAAGGGACCCGATTCGGCCTATCCGTTCGATGCGTGGAAGATCGATATGGTATTGCCGGGCCATCCTGTACTCTACAGTAGCGTGACTGTGAGGAACACGGGTGATGCGCCACTTGTTGCCAATGCCGCATGGCATAATACCGTGGGCGCGCCTTTCCTTGAATCGGGTTGTGTGGTGAATCTCAGTGCAGATCGTTTCTGCACGATCCCCGAGCATTCCGAATTCGATACTACCGGTAGATTGGCGTTCGGTAAGGAATTCGACGATCTCACCAAAGTACCCCTGAGGAATGAAGGGACCTGTGATCTTTCGGAAGTCCCGGGTATGATCGGGTATACCGATTTCATTACCGGCGCTGTACCGGACGATGCGAAGTTGGGCTGGAGCAGTGTGATCAACCCAAGGCAGAAAATGGTCTACTTCTCCTTCTTCCCGGGACCCGCAGCCATCGAGGAGAACGAGGTTCCCCTTCGCTTCAACAATCTCTGGATGCAATATGGTGGAAGACCATTTGCTCCATGGGCCCTCTATGATGGTGGTACCGACCAGACATTCTGCCTTGGTGTGGAGAATTCGATCGGACATTTTGCCAACGGTTTGGGCAAGGCCATTGCCGAACCCGAGGTACTGGGAGCTCCCACCACGGTGCACCTTCCTCCCGGTGAGATGAAGGTGCAGCGGTACGGAACGGCCTTCGCCGGTTTCGAGAACGCCAAGATGGCCGCTGGAGTTCAGTCTGTGGAACAAGTTGTGGAAGGAATCGTTCTCAAGAGAGGCAAGGCTTGGGCGTTCATCGACAGTGATTCGACTTTCCACTTCCTTAAGCAGCTGGAAGCGAAACTGCTCAAGTAGACCTACCTAGGTTCTTGATATGGAAACGGGGACATCGGATTGATGTCCCCGTTCAAGGTGCCGACCGGATTCGAACCGGTGCATAGAGGTTTTGCAAACCTGTCCCTTACCACTTGGGTACGGCACCATCGCATAAGCGAAGATAGCAGAAAATCTACTCCTTGACAACCCTGATGATGCTCGACTTTTCAATTGTGATATGAACTTTTGTGAATCTTTAAGTTGGGTTATTCTTATTGACAAGTGGTTAATCGATCATTATAATTCAAAACAGTTCAAAAAACCAAAAGAAGGAGTGAGTACACCATGATACCCGCCGATAGACATCGACAGATACTCGGCATCATCACACAAGATGGTGTGGTCCAGGTGCAGGACCTCAGCGAACGGTTCGGGGTAAGTGTGCTCACTGTGAGACGGGATCTCGATAAGCTGGCCGAAGAGGGTCTGGTTGAGAGGACCCACGGTGGAGCTACGCTTCGCCGAAGTCTTCCAATCGAACCGGCCTATACACAGAAGGCGTTGGAATATACGAAGGAGAAGCAGTTGATCGCTGTTGCCGCAGCCTCTTTGGTCGAGGATGGCGATACGGTGCTGATCAACAGCGGATCGACCACATTGGAAGTCATCGGTGCCTTGCGCGACCATAGGGTAACCATCATCACCAACAATATCGATGCCGCATGGATCGCCAATGAGGATGCACGATTCAACCTGGTGTTCATCGGTGGAGTCTATAGAACCCGTTCCCACTCTGTGTCGGGAAGCCTCTCAAAACCGATGTTGCACCAAGTCTATGCCAACAAGGCGATCATAGGAGTCGATGGATTCAGCTTGTCGGCCGGTCTCACCACTCCCGTGATCGATGAGGCGGATACCACCCGGCTCATGATCGAGAGAACAGTTGGAAAGGTGATTGTGGTGGCTGCAAGCAACAAGATTGGAGTGTTGTCCAATTATTGTACCGCTGCGGCCAAGGATATTGATGTGTTGGTTACCGATATGCAGGGAAGTCGATTGCTGTCCCGGCAGGAACTTGATGAGAATGGAATCGAATTGATTACGGCGGGGGAATCCTGCTGAACAACGAATGGAGGTGCACTATGGCGTATGAAGATGCCTACAAGGATTGTGTATGGGTCGATTTCCCAATATTGGAGTCATTCATGGTCGATGCCTTGAAGGCGTGCGGTATTCCCGAAGATGATGCGAAGACGATTGGAGATGTATTGATCGAATCCGATAAGCGGGGGATAGACTCCCATGGCATCGGAAGACTGAAACCCATCTATATCGATAGGATTGCGATCGGAATCATGGAGCCGACCACGGAAATTGAAGTGCTCAAGGACGATTCCACCACAGCGGTTCTCGACGGACACAACGGGATGGGCCATGTGGTGGGAAAGAGGGCCATGGAGATGGCGATCGAGAAGGCCAAAAAGCATGGCATGGGTATGGTGGCCGTACGCAACAGCAACCACTACGGAATAGCCGGCTACTACGCCACCATGGCCGTCGATGCGGGGATGATCGGCATCACCGGAACGAATGCACGTCCATCGATCGCACCCACCTTTGGAGTGGAGAACATGATGGGAACGAATCCTCTCACATTCGGCATACCGACCGATGAGGAGTTCCCCTTTGTGCTCGATTGTGCGACCAGCGTCACCCAGAGGGGAAAGATTGAAGTCTATGGAAGGGCAGGCAAGGAATTGCCGGCAGGTTGGGTCATAGGACTCGATGGAAAGACCCGTACCGATACGCAACAGGTGCTGAAGGACCTCACCACAGGAGAAGCTGCACTTACTCCACTCGGTGGTATAGGGGAGGAGACCGGAGGCTATAAAGGATTCGGGTATGCGATGGTGGTGGAAATCCTTTCGGCCGCTTTGCAGGACGGTTCCTTCATGAAGGAGCTCAACGGTTTTGATGACAACCACAATCCGATTCCGTATCCCTTGGGACATTTCTTCATGGCCATCGATCCGGAACGTTTCATGGGCTTGGAGGTGTTCAAGCGTGTGGCCGGGACCATATGTCGACAAATACGAGATTCTAAGAAAGCTCCGGGAGCCGAAAAAATCTACACCCCGGGTGAGAAAGAGTACATTGCATGGCAGTATAGGAAAGCGCACGGTTGTCCCGTTCCTCCGAGTCTGCAGAAGACCATGGTCGAATTACGCGACAAATTCCACTTGAATTACCATTTCGATTTTGAGAAATAGCGAAGAATAGGAGAAGATCATGGATGAATTGAAGGAAAAGGCGCTACGATACCACTCTCTGGATGGGGTTCCGGGGAAAGTCTCGGTGGTTCCCACCAAACCATGTCAGACAGCTGACGAGCTATCGCTTGCCTATACCCCTGGAGTTGCCAAACCCGTATTGGAGATTGCCGACAATCCAGAGGATGCCTACAAGTATACCTCAAAGGGAAATCTGGTGGCCGTAATATCGAATGGGACCGCAATCCTCGGACTTGGGGATCGTGGAGCCCTCGCATCCAAGCCGGTGATGGAGGGCAAGGGAGTCCTCTTCAAACGATTCGCCGACATCGATGTGTTCGACATTGAACTGGATGTGAAGGATCCCAAGAAGATCATAGAAATCGTAAAGGCTATGGAGCCGACATTCGGAGGGGTGAACCTTGAGGACATCAAAGGTCCCGAGTGCTTCGAGATCGAACAGGAACTCATCAAACAGTGCGATATCCCGATCTTCCATGATGATCAACATGGTACTGCGATCATATCGACCGCAGGTTTGATGAATGCCGTTGAAATCGTGGGTAAACAGCTTGGGGATATCAAAGTGGTGGTCAATGGTGCCGGGGCCGCCGGCATCTCCTGTGCAAAAATGTTTGTTGCGGCGGGAGTGGACCCTGCAAAGATCATCATGCTCGACAGCAAGGGAGTTATTTATAAGGGGCGTACCGAAGGAATGACCAAGGAGAAGCGGGAATTTGCAATCGATACCCCAATGCGGACATTGGCTGAAGCCATGCATGGTGCCGATGTGTTCATGGGCCTTTCGGTGGCCGATTGCGTGACGCCCGAGATGTTGAATTCCATGGCGAGGGATCCAATCGTGTTTGCGATGAGCAATCCAAATCCCGAAATTCCTTATGATTTGGCGGTTGCCACAAGAAGCGATGTCATCATGGCCACTGGACGGAGTGATTACCCGAACCAGATCAACAACGTTCTGGGCTTCCCCTTCATATTCCGGGGAGCGTTGGATGTGAGGGCGACAACCATTACCGAAGGTATGAAGATGGCTGCGGCGAAGGCTTTGGCGGAATTGGCCAAGGAACCTGTCCCGGAAGTGGTGAGAAGGGCGTACGGAGGAAAGGAATTCACTTTCGGACGAAACTACATCGTTCCCAAGCCGTTCGATCCCCGGGTTATCGAATATGAGGCGGTCGCGGTTGCCAAGGCAGCCTGCGAAGAGCAAGTGGCCCTCCATCCCATTACCGATTGGGAGGATTACCGCAAGTCGCTTTCCGCGAGAATGGCCCACTACTGGGAATGATCATAATACAAGTTCGCCACCGGTCCAACCGGTGGCGATCCTTCAATCGGTGAGGCTCCAAGCCTCTTTCAACTGATCCTTCGCTTGATCCAACACTTGTTGGTACTGATTGGAAAGTTGGTTGTAATTCCTTTGCAACATTTGTACGAATTCGGGATCCTGATCCATCGACATGTTGGGGACCTTGCCGTATTTCTGCATCATCTGTTCCCGCTTTTGTTCATACATGGGTTGGTATTGCTGTCGTGCCCGATCCAGCAACGAGTCCCGGGATTGCAGGTACTTCTCCATAAACTGGCCAATTTGCCCGAGAAGACCAACCGTTTCACTCTCCTTTCCATCGATTATTTCCACGATGTGCCGCATCCGTTCGAATCGGTCGGAGAAGTCGGGTCCTTGGGGAAGTGCCACATTGAGCAACACCGTTGAAGCGATACCTTTTTTCAGCAAAGGCTTTTCATCATCTTTTGCCAAATCGTAGGCTTTCTTGAGTTCGGAACCATCCGACTCGATATCGGTAAGGTAGGTCCCGGCCAACCTTTTCCCTTCTCCAATGAGATTGTCCCGCCGTATCTTTTCCGGGTCGGCCTCGATTCCTTCGGTTTTTTCAAGCGCGATTTCCCAAGCCGATTTCAACAATGACATAATTTCGACTCCTTGTCTGAATATTTCAAGTTCACATGGTTGTACAATAAAGATAGCGGTAACCAGCCGGTTGGACAAGTGCGGACTCCATGCTATGCTCAGCCCATGGAATCGACTCTGATGTATGCGTTCGATATCTTCGGGACCTTCATATTCGCCATCACGGGAGCAGTTCGTGGTGTGCGACACAAGTTGGATTTTCTAGGAGTGGTCGTGCTCGCGTGTACCGTCGGAGTAGGTGGTGGCATCTTGCGCGACATACTGCTTGGAGCCACACCGGTGGCGGCCTACACCCATCAAAGTTATCTAATCGTCTGCATCGTGACAGGTATGGCTGTATTTTTCCTTGCTCCCCACATCATCGGTCGATGGCGTCTTGTCGCAATCGGTGATGCCATCGGCCTAGGTGTGTTCACCGCCCTTGGAGCTGCGAAAGGTATGCTCTACGGTGTCGGCCCGGTCGGCATCGTTCTTTCGGGAGTATTCTCAGCGGTCGCGGGAGGTGCCTTGCGCGATATGATGGTGAGGGAAATACCGGTGGTGTTGACTTCCGATTTCTATGCCACCGCCAGTCTCATCGGTGGTATCGCCTATCTTTTCCTTATGGAAAGCAATGTACCTTTCGGCTTGCAGATCGCCATCACCGCTGTGCTCGTGACCGCTATCCGTCTTTTGGCCATGAAGTTCAATATTAGGCTTCCGATAGCCAGGGAACGATTCAAATCAATCGACGATATGGACGTTTCGGGAAAAAAGCGCTAGTCTTTTTTCATGCATGCCACACACCCACTATACTACGATGATTCCTATGGGATGAAAGCTACCACGACGGTAATGGAACTTGGTGCATACCGAGGAAACCCGTTCGCGATTCTCGACAGCACCATCTTCTATCCCGAAGGGGGAGGACAACCCGGTGATCGGGGCGATATCGGTTCATCCACAGTTGTCGATACCGTATATGACGATGACGGCAGGATACTCCATCTCCTCACCGCACATCCGGCCTTCAAAGTCGGTGATACGGTCGAGATGCAACTCGACTGGAGCCATCGGTACGATTACATGGTACAGCATACCGCACAGCATTTGCTTTCCGGGTTGTTGCACCACATGCTCGGCATCGGAACCGTGTCGGTACATCTTGGGCATGAGGATCTGAGTATCGAAGCGGATGCTGAAGAACTTGAAGAAAAGGATATCGAGAAGATCGAGGATGCAGCCAACAAGGTGATTCGGGAAGCCGTTGCGGTGTCTGCCGTCGAGGTAACCAGGGAAGATGCGTTGGAGATGGGCTTGCGTCGTAGCGTCAAGGTCGATGGCGATGTGAGGATTGTACGAATCGGAGAATATGATACGATAGCCTGCGGTGGTGTGCATGTCGCCGATACTTCCGAGCTGCGTTTCGTGCAATATCTTCGTTCGGAGAAGATCAGGGGACATCTGAAAACCTATTGGGTCGCAGGAGACCGTGCCATAGCGATGGTTCGAAGGAATCGAAGGATTGTCGATGAAGCAGGAACCCTGCTCTCGATGCCACCGGAAGAGATTCCGAACGGAATCACTTTGTTGCAGAAACAGCTGTCCGAACAGAGATACCAGGGGAATCTGTTGGCATTGCGTCTGGCGGCAACCAGATTGGATTTCATGCTGCAGGGGAAGGATTACCCCCTTGTTGCGTTCGATGCCTCGAATTGGTCGGATGATGAGTTCAAGGCCTTGCCCGAAACGATCCTTGACAAGGCTGCCATAGCTCTCTGTGCGGTGAAATCACGGGATGATGGAAGACTTGCCTGGATGGTTGCGCTTAAGGGAACCAAAAATGATGTTGCCCTGTTCCAAACAATTCGTAGTGACCTGTTACCTCTGATCGAAGGCAAGGGGGGAGGAAAACCTCCTCTGTGGCAGGGAGTGGGAAACGATGCTTCCAAGAAGACGGAGTTTCTCGAACGTGTGGAACTGCTGTTGCGTGAGGACCATGATGGACAAGAGGAGTAGGGAGGCCAAGAGCCTGCGTGCCCATTTCTTCAATGATTCACTGTTTCATGCCTCAGGAGAACTCAACTGGCGCCAATTGATCGGCAGAACCCTGGGTTTTATGGGATTTTTCCTTCTGGTGTATGTGGTTGCCCTCTATTTCGTGAAGGACCACTACCACATGATCGGTCTTTGGGTGGTGGAACACTTGGGTCTGATGGGAGTAGCCATCTTCTCCTTCCTGACCGATATGTTCATCGTTCCCATGAGTGTCGATATTCTCTTTCCCTTTGTAATGGAGGAGCCGGCAGTTCCTTTGTTGGCAACCATGTCGATCGCTTCAGCTGTGGGTGGGATAGGAGGATATTGGATCGGACGCCTGTTGGGCCATCTGAAGATCATCAAACTGTTCACATCCCGATTTTCTTCCGATGGGGAGAGATTGATCAATCGCTATGGGGTCTGGGCGGTGGTATTGGCAGGCTTGACCCCGATCCCATTTTCCACCGTCTGCTGGATAGCCGGAATGTTGCGGGTGAATCCCTATCTTGTCGCGCTAGCCGCCCTTTCACGGTTTCCCAGGATGGTCATCTACTATTTGGTGATCAGAGGTGGGCTCTCCTTCATTTTTTAGATAAGGTGCAGGAGATCCTTTCAACCATCAATCGGGCCCGTTCGGGAGCATCTCCCACATAATCGGAGGCATCGAGTAGCGAGAGGACCTCTTCCTTCGAAATATGGGCGATGATTTGTTCATCCGAGCTCAAGGTTTCGGCCAGGGGATTTCCTTCTCCCCTTTGGACGATCGCCCAGGCCTTGAGCGAATGTTCCCGGATGATCTCGTGCATCTTCTGACGATCGGCGCCGCGTCGACCAAGTTCCATGAGCAACCTTTCGCTTGCCGCGAACAAACCGTATTTGGCAAGTGTCTGTCGTATGCCATCGGTATGGAAGACAGCTCCTCGAATCAACTTGTCGGCTGTGGCGAGGACCTCTTCCGTTGCCAAAAACAGTTGGGGAATGGTGATCCTTCTATTCGCCGAATCGTCCAATGTCCGTTCCAGGATCGTATCGGCGGCATTGTGCCACAGCACATCCACTTGCGCAGCCGCCAGACGACAGAGGGAATCGATCTTTTCGGAGTTGATCGGGTTGCGTTTGAATGGCATGGCCGAAGAACCCACCTGCTTAGAGCCGAAGGGCTCGCTCCATTCCCCTATGGGAGGACTCTGCAGAATACGGAAATCAAGGGCGAATTTCGCTATGGTGGCACACGTTCCTGCGAGTACTGTTCCGAGACGCCAGTCCTGTTTCCTGGGATACACTTGGGTTGCCGCATCGAACGCTTCGAGATGCAACTCCTCCATCACCATCCGCTCGAGATCGGCCGGTTCGAATGATGAACCGGAGAGCAGCACCTTGTAGGATGCGCTGGTTCCGACCGCTCCCTTCAGCCCCTTTCCCTTCAGGTGTTTCCTCACCCGTTGAAGTTCCTCCAGATCGTCCAAAAGATCTTGGGCCGTCTGAGCCAAACGATACCCGATGGTAGTCGGTTCGGCTGGCTGGATGTGGGTGAAGGCCATACAGGGGACATCGACCGTTTGCGCAATTCTTTCGCCAAAGTGTCCGAGCAGCTCCTCCACGAGATCGATGATGAGATCCAGAGCCTGTTGTTGGCGCAAGACATCCATGTTGTCCAGAATGTCCATGCTGGTCGCTCCAAGGTGGATGATGCTTCCTCCTGTGGGGCATTGCTCGGCATAGGTCTTTATTTCGGCCATGAGATCATGATGAATCTCATTTTCGATCTCGGTTGCCCTTGCGATATCGACATCGTTTTGATGGGCCTCGAGATCGGCGACCTGTTTTGCAGTAACCAATCCGACGGACTGTTGGGCTTTCGCAAGCGCTACCCAAATACTGCGCAGGGTGATCCTCTTGTGATGCTCCGACCAGATATGGCGCATCGTATCACTGCCGTAACGCCAAGTGAAGGGACTGAGGAACGTATCGTGGTCGAAGCGTATCT
>Ga0334898_1003242_pt1 | contig 13469 bp, 4 predicted proteins | sample GraSluR3_MG_10_FD_207228 | JGI IMG/M metagenome (GOLD analysis project Ga0334898, IMG submission 207228) | Sludge microbial communities from methane-producing bioreactor in Wageningen University, Netherlands - Granular Sludge_3_08-R3 | ecosystem: Engineered > Bioreactor > Anaerobic > Unclassified... | reverse complement strand
CAACCGATAATTTTAAATATTTTCTCTAACAAGATATAGTTTGGGTCTTCTTTACTGTAATTTAAGTGATGCTTCATTTTATTCGCCCAATAAAAATATGTAAGCATTTATACTTAAATTTAACGGTTTAGAAGCCCATTTATTCTCATAAAGCTAAAATTAAATTGTATTTTACGAAAATAATCATCAAACAGTTTATAAAATATAAAAAACAAGAAGAAAAATCATTCTTTCAACAAGAAAAATCTAAGGCCCTAAACCTTATTGTTTTAGGATCACTTGATATGTCTCTTTGATAATTCATATAATGTTCTAAGGACGTTTTATAATACAATTACTCAATATTTCAAGGCACGTTTTTCAGTACATTTTAATGTTTCTGATTCTCAAATTCTGTTTTCCTTTTTATCAAAATAGTCAAGCTGATCTTGGATAACATCACTAAGACTGTATTGATCTTTGTACAGATCTTCTGGATTTTACGGTTATTTGAGAGAATCAGGGAATATTGAATGGTCGGAACTTGTAGGGTTGGATTAGGTGTTTGTCCCGGTGCAAACTGTGATTGTTGGGTAGCCCCATACATCACTGACTTTAAATGAGCCAGCAGGTCATCACTCACATAGTTTATAGTCCACTCAATCGTAGCAATATTATCACAACTACAATCACAACAGGCCACACCATTAGTAGCTATCATTTGACCCCACATATTAGCCACCATATTCAAGGTACTTGCATCAGGAGTCCAGTAACCCTCAACAACCATTAGGTGGGAAAGCACCTGGAGATCCAACTGATGAAAACCAACAACCAACCAACTAACCACTACATTTACCGTATACAGCAACGGTTACAAAGGCAAACAATACACCAATGATGATGAATGTGACAGCCAGGAAATTCAGAAAACTTTCACTGGTACCCATGATGTAGTGTACAGTAGTGGAGACACAGCCTATGCTAGTTCCGGTTGGACAAAAAAAATTACAATTGAACCACTGCTAATTAAGTATTCACTCTACGGAGCATATTTGACAGTAGTCTACCAGGACTCCAATGCCACCACCAAAACCATCTGCATTAATGATAGTTTTGACATGTTGTGCAGTAAAGCTAGTTATTCAGTTAATGTACTGGTAACAACACTAAATAAGATTTCTCTTGAAAAAAAGCTAATTAAGAAAAGGTAGTTTAGAATAGTCTAAACCCGGTTCTCCTTTTTATCAAAATAGTTCAACTGGTCTTGAATAACATCACTGAGAGTGTATTCAATCTTTCCACCAATCTTCTGTATTTTACGGTTATCAGAAAGAATCAGAGGAATCTCAGAGGGTCTGAATCTGTCTGGATTAAATTGAATGGTTATATCTTTCTCGTCAGTGGTGACTTTAATACCCTTATCTTGGAGGGTGTACTCCAACTGGTCTTCCAGGATCATCTGGTCCACCCGGGTTTTATCAAACTTAACCCCAAAGATAGGGTCATTATTCATTTTAGTAGGATCTTCAATGGTTTTAGTTTCATCTTTATCCTCTTTAAGGGATTCAATCCGGTTAATGTTCCATCCAGCCTGTTCCAGTCCCAGTAAGATGTAACTTAAAACTGAGTTGGTTCGCATGGATCCCTGATTGTATGCTTCACCACTACGTCCTTTATCTGCCAGTACCAGGTATCCATGTATAATATCCATCACATGAGACCAGTCCCGGCAGGCATTCAGGTTTCCAATGGTGATCCGGTCAGTTTCACCATATTTCAGTTTCATAACCTGGTTGGTGATGATAGAGGTTACAAACATCATACCCCTCCCAGCCCCTTCATGGTTAAAAGCTCTTGATACAACGGTATCCAATCCATAGGAATGATGATAATTCTGCATCAAGAGATCTCCAGAAACCTTGGACACAGCATAAGGTGACATGGGACGTAAAGGATTGGATTCTTTGACTGGTAACTCTGGAATTGTTTCCGGCTCAGGAAAAATAGTTTTACCCTTATCTAATAACTGCTGGTACTGTTCCTCTGAGGATAACATCATACCATACTCCTCACTGGAACCAGCAAATATGATCTTACAATCCACATCCTTAATACGCACGGCCTCCAGGAGATTGGCAGTTCCTATAATATTAATGTTCTGAGTGTCCAGAGGACGTTTAAATGAGAATTCTACACTGGACTGGGCTGCTAAGTGGAAGATAAAGTCTGGCTGGGCATGATCAAGGGCATTGGCCAGAGAAGTTATATCATTAAGGTCTCCCTCTAACATTATCAGTTTATCCTTAATACCCTTATCTGTCAGGTTTTTCTCCATGGCCACCATATCTTCAGGCCTTATAAAACCATACGTCTTGGAACCATTATCTAAAAGTTCTTTTGCTAAATATGATCCCACAAATCCATTCGCCCCGGTGATGAGGACATTTTTTCCATTCCAGTTCATACTATTCTCTTCCATCAAAATCCTTTTATAAAAATCACTATAATATTTTCAAAAAATTATGTTAATTTATTTATAATCTAAATTATATTTCCAATTTAATTTTAATAATATATTTGTTATATGGTTTGATTTTAGTTAATTTTGTTTTAGGGTTAGATTCTGGTTAATTTTGTTTTAGGGGTTGGTTAATAGTAAATAATATAACAGATTCCCATAACTGATAATTTCTTACAATTAATAATTTATTCTAGCTTTAACATAATTTTAACCATGTTCTGGTTAATATTTGCCTGGTTAACTGCACTATTCGAATCCTTAACCGATGTTGCCAGTAAGAAAGGTCTCCAATACCTGGATGAATATATAGTGGCCTTTTCAATCCGTTTTTTCACCTTCATATTTCTCATTTCAGTGTTGATCCTGATTGCCATCTTCCTAGGCCTTCCCTATATTGGATCCCAATTCTGGACAGCTCTCTTAATAGGAGGATCACTCAATGTGGTTACAACGGTGCTCTATATGAAAGCTTTGAGATACTCAGACCTTTCTATCTCAGTGCCCATGCTCACCTTCACACCCCTGTTCCTTCTGGTCACCTCACCCCTCATCTTAGGGGAATTCCCCAGTTTACTAGGTTTACTGGGTATCTTTTTAATTGTGAGTGGTTCTTACCTGTTGAATATCAAAGAATGGAAGCAGGGATACTTAGCACCATTTAAGGCCCTTTTCCGGGAGAGAGGACCTAAACTGATGTTAATAGTAGCATTCTTATGGAGTATAACCTCCAACTATGATAAAGTAGGGGCCCTAAACTCTTCACCAATCATCTGGATCCTGGCAGTCAACCTTTTCATAGCCATCTGCATGATCCCCCTAATCCTCAAATATTCATTAACATCCTCTCAAGAGATATCTGTTCTATCTCCAGCCTCCCAAAAGACATCAGGTCTCTCTCCATCCTCCAAGATCAGATCCAGCAGGGATAAAAATAATATTGTATTAATACAACAGAACATAAAAATATTGGTGATAATGGGGATTTTAAGTACATTGACATCAATATTTCAAATATATGCCATCACACTCACTTTAGTAGCCTATGTAATTGCCATTAAAAGGACCAGTGTTGTTTTCAGTGTCCTGTGGGGACATTACATATTCCATGAAAAAGGAGTAAAAGAACGGCTCCTGGGAGCTTCAATCATGGTGTTAGGAGTGGTTTTAATTGTTTTATCTAACTCTTCATAATTCTATCCCAAAAATAATTATATGAATCCTTTTAAACCTCACTACCGGGTTTTTTTTGTTATTTAAATTATATGGCGGAAGTGAAGGCTACTTATATGCTACAGTTTCTAAAAAAAAATTTTAAAAATAAAAAAAAGGAAGAGGATATTTCTCCCTTATTTTTTCTTAAAGTTCCCTTTAAAGTAACCGAATCCAACTAGAGCTATCAGGGCAATCACACCCACTATTGCCACTATGGGAAGACCAGACTCAGAAGTTGCTCCTGAGCTCTGTTCAGAAACTTCATAGGATTTGCCTTCTCCTTCTTCACCAGGTGTGGTGGTACTTTCTGATTCTTCATCCCCGGCAGAACTTGATCCAGATGAACTACTGTCTTGTGACTGGGAAGAGGATTCAGAGCTAGAAGACTGGGATCCTGTTGAAGTGGAGGTTGTAGGGTTTGATTGTGGGGTCTGTCCTGGTGTAAATGCTGCATTTTGGGTGGCCTCATATAACATGGAATTCAAATGGGCCAGAAGGTCAGCATTCACATAGTTAGTAGCCCATTCCATCATGGCTATGTTACCACAGCTACAGTCACAGCAGGCCACACCATTTTGGATGATCATTTGGGCCCAGGTATTGGCCACCAGGCTCATGGTAGCTGCATCTGTGGTCCAGTAACCCTCATAAGCTGCAGTCAGCATGGTCCCTGTGAGACTGATCATGGCATAAGCATTGTTACCTGATGAGAGAAAATCGGTAACCCCCAGATTATAGGAATCTCGGAGGTAAACATCCACCACCTTATCCCACATCCAGTTCTGCACAGAACCCGGCCGTGTTGTCTGCCAACCTAAAAGGTTGCTTATGAATTTTTTTGACATGTACCGGGCACCGCTGTACCCTTCATTCATCATTCCTTTGATCCATTCTGGGTTGTAGTATCGGGTGGTTAATTCACGGTTCATGTACTGTTCTAATGATATGGAGTCAGGGTCGTTTTTATCGGAGTAGTCCAGAACATACATGGTGGGTGCTTTTCCATTAACATATTCAATAGCCATGGATAATCCTCCCCAGTAGTCGAAATAGTCATCATTGTCCAATACTCCGTAGAGGTTGGTGTTTCTACTGGTGAAGACAGTGCCTATTCCAGAAAGAGCACGGGTGAAAACCACTGGATTACTGGTTCCCCAATTGTTGTGACTGTACATATTGGCCATGCGGTTAATGTAGAATTCACCCAGTTCCGAACTATCATCCCAGGTCCAGCTCATGGACACCAATTTACTAATTCCAGCTCCGTAATCACCTTCAGGTGGTGCGAAAATCCTGGTTATAGCCAGTTCTCCAACATACATTGCTTTGGTCATATCCTCAGGTATGGTCATGTTCAATGACATGTAGTACTCAAAGTCCTCTACCCAATGTTTGGCCACATAATTATCGTCCAAAGATTCAGAACCCGCACCATAATATCCTATACCCTTCATTATAGTATCCAGAGCATCATTCAAATCACTACCATATTTTGCCTGGAGAGTGGCGTCATTGATTATGGTATAATAGGATCTAGCCAGAGCCACCCGGAAGGCATTATCCATTAATTCAGCCTGTCTGCTGTAGAGATCTCGGAAAAGACCACTGGTAATTATGGTCACATCAATCCGTTTTTTCTCCCATCCATCTGGCCGCACCAGATCCTCTAACTCCACATAAACTGGCATTTCTTTCAGTTTCTGCCCATCAACACCTGCACTGGGTGAATCAGACCATACAGGTTCCATTCCAAGGAGGTATAAAACTACTGAGACTAATGCTCCATCGTCCCTGGCTGTTTCCACACACCATATTCCCATGGCAATTTTTTCAGTATCATCAGTTATATCTGCCAGAGCCAGTAAGGTCAATATCTTTGCATATTCATAGGCTTCCTCGGTGGGTATTTCTGAGGCCTGATCATCATAGAAGTTGGTTCCTGTGGGTAGTACATTTGGATTGGCCACAGGATCTCCACCTGCACCAGGCTCTATGTATCCTCCATTAAGAGCATCAATTAAATTGCTTACTTCATTTTCCACACTCTGGTTTATGGCCCAGATATAATATTTAGCCAGCTGCAGGGTGTACAGGAGGTTGTTACTGGGTGAAGAGGTGATTATATTAGCCACAGTATTTACATCCCAATATATAAGTGATTCAACCACATTCACGCATTGCTCCTGAACTTCCTCCTTCTCCAAAGTCGTCAGATCATCATAGGCCTTCCCATTCATTATCTGGGATATCTCATCATGCAGGGTGGTGCTCTCAGTGGAGTTGGTGATTTCAAATTCCACCGAGAGTATGGATGTCACCATGAGTGCAATCTCATCATCACTCCAGGCCTCACCAATGGCATGCAAACCATAAGGATATAGAGTACTCTGGATATCATCCAAATATTCTTCCAGTGCTTCCATTAATCTATCATCACTTAATGTACTGATATCCACTCCCAGATCGTAATAGTTACTTGATATGAGGGACTTGACCTGGGTTATGATTTCAGTTTTCTCGGTGCTGGTGGCCCCATCGTACTGGTCAGTCAGGGTAGCTAAAGTTCCCAGGTCTCCATAAAGGTTGGTGAAGGTCATTGGAGGAGTTAAGTGGCTGATTATAACCGCATAACCCCTTCTTTTGGCCTGTATACCTTCAGCCAGACCATCCACAATATAGTAATATATCTGGGGTACATTACCCACACATATGCTGGGGAAGTCATTGGGTGAGAGTACCAGTTCTTTTCCAGGTAACCATTCATGGGTGGCGTGTCTTCCCATGAAAACCATGGCATTGGTGCCCTTTTCCTGCAGGTAAGCATAGTATGCTAAGTACTGGTGAGGGGGAGCAACCACAGTGCTATGGTACAGGAGGGCAATGTCTGCTTCCCATCCTCTTTGGGGTTCAGGACCTATGAATATGTTACCAAACTGTAATCCCGGAATTACAAAGTATTGCACTCCATTTTTTTCCACCACCATAATATCTCCCGGGGCCTCTCCCCATCCAGTTGTCCCGTTTATATCCAGAGCCAAGAATTGTGCTTTGTAGACGAGGAAGGTGTCGTAATCCGCAGAATCATAGGATATAATATAATTTTTAAGGGTGGTGACAATGTTATCCAGTATGGGCACAGCAACGTCATAATCCTCATCAGGGAGTAGTGAAAGCATCCCTGAATACCAGGTTTCGATTCGTGAAGCCATTTCTGAGGTGTAGTCAAGTTCCACTGCTCGTTTACACAGCTCTCCAATGTAGGCCACTGGCCCTTCTACCACCTGAAGTTGGGTTATTTCATCCAGTTGTTCGAACCATTCCATATAATCATCCACAGGGTAGAGTATGATATTGGGGTTATCAACCAGTTTTTGCAGTTCCCCCGGAGCCCAGTTAGCCACATTTATTCCTAGGGCAATCATAAGATCTTCCAGGTCATCTGCACTTTCAGGTATGTTTTCCACAGTGTAACCCTCTTCTTTCAGCACCAGAAGCAGGTTATAAAGACTGGTTATGGTGTCCAGGTAACTGGAGCCAATGTTGTCTTTTCCTGGTGGGTAGTTGTAATATATAAGGGCAATGAGTTTATCCGCGTTGTCCATGTACTGCAGTTTAACCCATGATGCCACCCTTTCTGCCATGTATTCAATGTTATCTTCCTGGGCATCATATCCTGAAATAGCTGCTCCGGTGTCTGGATCAACTTCTGTGGATTGTCCACCTACAAAGGTGTACTCGATTATTCCCTGGGCTTCTAATATGGCAACATGCCACCATTTACTTCCATCATCATTGGGGAGTCCAGTACTTTCCAGTTCCCACTCCTCATTGCTGATAAAATCTGAATGTATGGCTCTGACCACTGGCACATTCAGAATACTTAAAAAGTTGATAACTTCAGTGAAGGAGCCACCTCCCAGTCCATATGCGGCCATTTCCACAATGGAATCCACATATATCACATACTGGGTTGGGTCTGCAATGAAGCTTTCATAATCAGGGGCACTGGTGAATGCTTGGACCATGATCTCTAACTGAGCAGTGGTTGCACCATAAGCTGTTACTGGTATAACATTAAGTCCCTGTTCCTCCAGAGAATCTATGATTTCATAGTAGGTCTGAAGCATTTGAGAATCAACATACATGGTACTTTCAATTAATCCTACCGTACCCTGCCGGGTCTGGTCAAAGTAGACCTGCATATACTCCTCTAGGGTGTACCATTTGTATCTGTAAATACCGTACTGCTGTTTTTCAGAGGAAAGAGCAGGCATTTCAAATTCCATTTCCATACCTATCAGGTCAAGGGTCCATAAGATCTGATTTTTGATACTGTCCTTATCATTCAAATCCTTGTAAAGGACTGCTGTATTGTAAAGTTCAGGGAAGTTCACTGTTGTTAGATAAGTAGTGACATTACTGTAATCTAAACCCCTACAAGTGTTCGTGTAGTAATCCAGTAACTCCTCATCTGTAAAGTTTTCTAGGATGTTAACACCCCGGATATTAGTATATTTAATGTATGACGCCCATGAACTATTAACGGACAATGGACCTTCCAGTATGAGGAAAAGTCCATTTGGTTTATTAGCAACCTCAGGATAATCAGTTAAGACTTGGGCAAGAATAGTTCCAGCATTGGTGGTTACCCATTCCCCAATAAATATATCACAGCTATCCAGGTATTCTCGGAGTTCATCTTCACTCATTTCTTCTACCTGAACACCACTTCTGATCTGTATGGAAACTGCATCTCCTAGATCATCAAGTATGTCATGGGCAGCCAGGTTAGCTATATTGGTACCGGGTGAGTCACTTATAATGAACACATTTATGACCCCATTTTCAGTCATGATCACATAGCGACTGAACTGGTTATTAGATTCATCAGACTCATTTACTGAATTTTCCGTGTCTAATATTAATTTAAGAGTATGTGAACCGGTTGTAGTTGGTTTCCATCTAAAAGAGAGGTTGAAAACATCCCCCACTAACATACCTGAACTTAAATTTTTAGTACCCACCAGGGTAGAACCATCGTAAAGTGATACAGCAAAGCTTCCTGCATCTCCAAGTCCACTGTTGGTTATACTGGCAGTTATCTTGTAAGTTTCGTTAACCTGGGGGTCATCTGGAACAGACATACTGGTAATGACCAAATCAGGTCTTATTATTTCCACATACAAGGATTTAGTTAGATTGTTGTTGGTTTCATAGGACTCATCAACCTGGTTTAAAGGATCAATTACCGCTTTAAGGTTATGTGTGTCTGAACTGGTGGGTGTCCAGCTGAAGTTGAGTGTTTGTTTGGTGCAACTTCCCAGGTTATTTATGATCTGACTTCCCACTTCCACATCATTATCATACAACTTCACCTGGAATGCACCAGAATCAGTTAACCCCCCATTGGCAATGGTAACTCCCACATTACAGGTTTGCTCAACAACGGGGTTGCTGGGGGCATCCAGAATGTGGACAAATAAATCAGGTCTTGTATCAGATGGTGCGGTGTAATTCACGGTTAATAGTGATAGTACTATTTTATAGTAACTACTGGTGCTCTCATAGGTCATGTAATTGGTACCGAAAGTGGTAAGACAATTAGTCACATCCCATATATTAGAACCACTGTAACTTGCCTGGGGATTCCCATTGGGCTGAACCACGTTGTTAAAGGTGTAATAACCATCGGCACTTGCCATGTGAAACACCTTCAAAGCGGCATTGTGTACTGTAGATCCTGATGGTAGGGCACTTTCAAAGGTAGTGTTACCAGTGTAACCATCAACATTATCAACATCATGTCCCAGGTTCACCCAGTACGCTATGGTATCTGTATCACCATCATCGTAGGCTACAATGAGGGTTATGAGTTTTATCCGGCCATCAAAGGTGGAATCAGTTACAACGTTGGCTATGTTATTTATCTGCGTCAGGCTGGTGACATCGTACCACATCAGGTAGTCACTGGTCACCCGGTTACAGTGGTCATTGATAGTAAGGGCCTGTGATGTTCCAGAACCTTGAGGGTAGGTGTAGGTACTGCTCAGATGTTCACTGGCAACCAGTTCTTCGTTAAAGGTCACATTTACATCCACAGGATAATTAGACTGCATGTTTCCACTGTAAACTGCAATATACAGGGTGGCATTTACAACCTGAGCATTATCAGGAAGTGAAGTGAAGTTATAAGTCACATTCACATCCTTTATTTTATTGGTACTTCCATTGACTGCTGTACCATTATCCCCATAATATGAATCACTGTATAAACCACCACTCACTGTTCCATTCTGAACAGTGGTAAGATTATCACCACCATAATAAGGATCTGCCGAAACAGTTCCACACAGGGCCAGGGAAAACACTAACACCACCAAGAGTAAAAGTGGAAGTTTTTTCCCTTTTTTTCCCATGGATAATCCTAATCCAGTGAAAATGGATAAAATCGATGCCATCAGACCAGCCAATGGTATTCCAGTATCCTGCATGGGCACGGTTGATGTTGTTTCTTCTGCATTTGCACTTACAGTTTGGACCGTACCAGTACTGGAGCCTTGAGATTGATCTGATAGGGCATTAACTGTTAATTGGAGGATGTTATTTTCTGAAACAGGGTCATAGGTTGTGGAGAAAATATTGGCAGTGCTGGTTAAACTTCCTGCATTGAGCACCCTTAAAACCAGGTCAAGTATGGGGTCACAGACAGAAAGATTACCCAAATTCCAGGTAATAGTCCTTGTTGTTGGATCATACACTGGATCAGGCTGGGCATCAGCAGTCATACTCACAAACTCAAAGGAAGAGGGTATCACATAGGTGAACACTACTCCAGTTGCATTTTCAGGTCCAGCATTACCCACTTTAAAGGTCATAGTGATGATGTCACCCACCTGAGGATTGCTGTTACTGACAGATGTGTTGACATAAACATCTGCATTGGGTATGGTGTAACTCCTGGTGTAAACAGAGGACGGGTTTCCTGCAGCATCCACTGCCATGAATTTCAGGAGGGTAGTGCTGCTGATGGTGATTGCTCCCGTGTATATGGTACTGCTGATGGTGGGATCAGTTCCATCGGTGGTGTAATAAATTACAGGTTGGGTGTCCAGATTATCAGTTGCATTAAGTAGCACTGATTGTGGAGTGTTATAAGTGCCTTCGGTAAGGTTTGCAGCAGCTGTGGGTGCTGTTTTATCAATGGTGTAAATCATACTCTGGGTTTCAGCCTGATTACCTGCTGAATCAACTGCATAAAACCTTAGATTCACTACTTCCTCAGTGTTAAGATTGATCGAAACTGTTCCAGTGGCCTGGTTCCAGGTAACCCCATCAACGGTGTAATGGATCACGGGGTTAGTATCCTGAGTGTCAGTGGCAGTCAAAGTCACGTTCTGGTCAGTGTTATATGAGCCACTGTCAAGATCAGCAGTTACCGTAGGGGTAGTAGTGTCCATAATGTAGTTTTCAGTTTGAACTGGAGACCAGTTTCCAGAATTATCCTTTGCTGCAAATTTCAGGGTGGTAGTAGTTACCATACTCAATGGAGCACTGTATAATATTCCATTAACTGTTGGATCATCTCCATTGGTAGTATAATATATAGATGGGCTGGCATCCTGAGTGTCTGTGGCATTTAAAGTCACAGCCTGGGTTTTGTTAAATATTCCACCGGTTGGATTAGCACTAACTGTTGGTGCAGTGATGTCTATTATGTAAGTTTCAGTCCGGGTGGGCCCCTGATTTCCCTTAGCATCTACTGCCATAAATTTCAGAGTGGTGGTGGTACTGATGGTAATTGGTGCTATATATTTAGTGCTGCTGCTGGTAGGTTCGTCTCCATTAGTAGTGTAATAGATAGTTTTTCCAGTGGTGGTGAGAGTTACATCCACGGTATGATTAAATAAGCCTCCTTCAGGGTTGGGAGTAACTGTTGGTTCATATTCAGTTATGAGTATGGTTCCCAGGACTAGCATGTTGTCTCCGTTGGTGCCGGTGTTGTAGCTTTGTAGGGTGGCAGCGTTAAGTCCGCTTTGTATTGCATCAAACACATCGTACTGGCTGAATCCTATGTTAGGACTGCTGATGTAGTCGTTCCAGAATCCAGTGTATTCTTGGTTGTTGAAGAAGAATTTGCTTTTGTCAGTGTCACTAGCTGATGCTAGTATGGCTATGGCTTTGGCGTTTCCCAGGTTGGTGGTGTTTATGTTGTTGAAGTTGGCGTAGGTTGTGGCTTCGGTGTCGTTGATGGAGTAGTCGGTTCTGCTGCATAGTAGGTCGGCTCCGTCGTTGATGTAGATGGTTTTTAGAGTGGTGTTGGAGTCTTGGTAGACTACTATAAGGTAACTTCCATAGAGTGCAGTGGTGGTAGTTGTTCCTTTGGTTAGGGTTAGGGTGTTGCCTAAGGTGTTGAAGTAGTTGGTTACGTCGTAAACTATGACTCCGGAGGGGTAATTGCTGCTTCCAAATCCTTTAGTGTCGCTGTAATGGGTTAAAGCTGTTAAAGTGTTGCCATTGAAACTGGCTATAAAATCAGGTATACCTAACATGGCATTCCAGGTGTATGCTTGGTAGAGTCGGGCGCTTACTACGGTGGCTCCGTCTGGTATCACCAGATCGGAGCTGGTCCAGGTTGCAGTGTATGGTGTGTCCCATTTGGCAGAGCCACTGCCGCGGTATGATGAGTCTCCGGTGGAGTAGATCAGGTCATAGTAACCTTCAAAGGTTTGTTGTGTTTCCAGGTCTTCACCGTCGGTGTAGCGTTTGCCTTTGTAGCCGTTGTTGTATACGGTTAAGGTTGTGGTGTAGTTGTTGTTGGTTTCATTGGTTTCGGGTATGGTGTTGGATGGGTCTGCATTGGCACTTACTGGTACATTATCATCACAGGTTCTGCTGACTGGATCGGTTACGGTTACAGTTGTATCAGCCCCTACATCAAGAGCAGGAACATCCACAGTGTAACTGGTTCCATTAATGATCACATTTACCGTAGTAGCATCAGAAGCAGCAGTACCATTATTCTTCACAGTCACCGAAATAACATTAGGCTCATTAGCAAACAAATAGCCACCAGCTCCAACATTGGGATCAATACTCATAATTATCAGATCAGGCTGTGGTGCTGGTTTTACTGTAATGTAATCTGTTATAGTCTTACTATTACTCATCCCTCCAGGGTTGGATACAGTTAATTTAACTGTGTAAATTCCAGAGTAAACATAAGTATGGGTGGGGTTCTGTTCGGTGCTGTCGGTGATTCCATCACCATCAAAGTCCCAGGCCCAGCTGGTTACAGTTCCAGTGGATAGATCAGTAAATTTCACATTAAGTGGTAACTCACCATTAGTGGTGTTGGCTGTGAAGTAGGCCACTGCTGGTTGATAAACAACAATGAAATCATTTTTGATCTCAGTACTACTACCCACTGAGTTTGTTACTGTAAGTTTTACGGTGTAGGTTCCAGCAGCACTGTAAGTATAAGTTGGATTTTGTGCAGTACTATCAACTATTCCGTCATTATTGAAGTCCCAGGCGTAGGTGGTTGTTTTTCCTCCGGTGGATGTGTCTGTGAATTGGACTGTTAGGGGGTTGTATCCGTTGGTGGTGTTGGTTGTGAAGTTGGCTATGGGGGCTTCTTCTAGGTATTCTATTACTAGGAATTGTTGCATGGCTGTCATGGTGCCGGTGTTTTCTTGTACACCTACAATGTTACCTATTGTGTTAAGGTAGTTTGTTACGTTGATGAGTTCTGCGT
>Ga0334898_1003241_pt1 | contig 13474 bp, 12 predicted proteins | sample GraSluR3_MG_10_FD_207228 | JGI IMG/M metagenome (GOLD analysis project Ga0334898, IMG submission 207228) | Sludge microbial communities from methane-producing bioreactor in Wageningen University, Netherlands - Granular Sludge_3_08-R3 | ecosystem: Engineered > Bioreactor > Anaerobic >... | reverse complement strand
TAGTTACGGTTTGCTCAACGGTTCCGTTAACCACTAGCGATACGTCAGTCGAGCCATCGTTAACCCCGTTGCAGAATACCTCTGCTGAAACGGTTACCTCGTCATTCTCTAGCAAACTAAAGTAGGGGTAAACATTAAAGTTTTCTAACCCAAAGTCGTCGTAGAGGGTTTCGCCAACAAAAACATCATCAATTGCCATTTGCCACCCATAGTATTCGTATACAAAAGCTATTTGAACTTCTTTGCCTCTAAAAACGTTAAGACTATGTTGGATTTGTGTAGCAAAAAAGTTATTTGTTCCATCTTCGCCGTAATACGAGTAAAGAGTGTACCACTCATCTTCAATAATATCCTTAACTTTAATAAAGTAGTTAGTTAAAATTGGCTCATCAAAACCACTTGGCAATGCGTTGTTTATCCATGCCCAATACTTTAAATATACATCTCCTTCAGTTTCGGGAATGGTAAAACTGGGAGAGATTGCCCATGTAAAATCAGGGGCAGTGTACCCAATGGCCATTGATGCTGCTCCAGCAAATACATATTGCTCATAACCATTGGTAAACCCATATTCAGCTGAGTTTCTAAACCATTTAGGAGTTTCGGCATCTTCAATAGGTATATCAGCAATTGTAGCAGTCCTCTTTTGTACCCATCCTTCGGGAAGAGCACCTGCTTCGGTGGGGGTTTCGAAGCCTTCGAAAAAGTAAACGCTCTTTGTGTTAAGCATTGGGTTTACTCTTCCTTGCTTATTTAGCCACTGTGCATTTTCGGAGGCATAAATCACCTGTTTGTCAGGACCCAGATTTTGCCCACTTTGCCTTTGCTGTGCACTGCTTACGCTAACTATCGTTAGGAGTGCTAATAGTAAAGTAGAAAGTTTTTTCATAGTAAAAACATTAATTATTAGGTTAATTATTGTGTAAATATATTGAAATATTTTATTTATGGAGAAGTGCATATAAGCAAAGGAGCCACATAATTGTGGCTCCTTTGCTTATTCTATTTGGTAGGCTAACCCGCTAAAACGGTAAATCATCCATTTCGCCTTCCTCGGTCATGGGCATTTCGGGTGGTAGTTCGTCGAAGCTTGGTGCTTCGGGTGCATTGGGGCTACCTCCTTGGGCTGCGCCCATAGGTTCAATTCGCCAGGCTTTAACATCGGTGTACCAGCGTCCGTTAAACTCACGCGACTCAACGTTTATCATGGCTTTTAGGGTGTCGCCAATGTTTAGGTTTTCAATATCCTTAACCTTATCGCCCCAAAGTGCAATGCACACTTTTCGGGGGTATTGGTCTTGGGTTTCGAGTATAAACTCTTGCTTAACCCAAGTTCCGTTTCGGCTCTGACCGCTTTGCTGATCTAATTTCTGAATAAGTTTTCCGGCTATTTCCATGAATTACTCAATTTTCTGTCGGAGTGCTATTCTACAATATCCAAAAGTTCAACTTCGAAAATTAATACTTCGTTGGGTTCTATTGCTCCGCCCGGACGAGGTCTTACACCATAAGCATAATCGGCTGGAATGTAGAACTTATACTTTGAGCCAACGCTCATTTTCTGTACGCCTAGGGTCCATCCTCTAATAACGCGGTTTAGTTGAAACTCGGCTGGTTCACCTTTTTCTACTGATGAATCAAATACGGTTCCGTCAATTTTTGTTCCGTGATAGTGTACTTTTACCCTGCTGGTTTCGGTTGGTTTTGGGCCATTGCCTTCAACTAGCACTTCGTACTGTATACCAGTAGTATCAACAATAATGCCTTCGCGCTTAGCATTTTCCTCAAGGAATTTCTGGCCAGCTTCAAGGTTTTCTTTGGCTTTACGCTCTTGCTCTTTGGCAAAGAAAGCGTTAAGATACTCAACAGCCTCATCGTTAGTCATTATGCCTTCCTTCTCGCTGTAAACATCATCCAATCCTTTTGCTAGGGCAAGGATATCGATCTCTTCAAGCTGTCCCTGCTTTAGGCTCGATGCAATGTTTATTCCCAATGCATAGCTTACGCTATCGGCCTCGGTTTTAATATCTTTACTAATGGGGTTTTGTTGGCAACCAACAAGGGCAATAGTTAGGCCCATAAGTGGGAGTAGAGCTAATCGTACTAGTTTCATAAAAGTGCTATTTAAGTTTAGTTTATTTAACAGTTTGCGAAGATAGGTAATTATGGATTATACTAAAAGCGATAAGGTTTAAAAATTGTTAACCTACACGCAAACAATAACATGCTATGGTTTTGTGGCTCGTAGCATGTGCTTTTTACCAGGTGGACCAGCCAGCCTTTCAATAGTAAAGCCAACGCTTGTAAGTGTTCGCTTAACGCTACCTTTTACGCTGTAGGTAACCAAAACCCCTTGTGACTCTATGCTACTGTAAATTTTACTAAACTGCTCATCAGTCCACATTTCTGGTTGGTCATCAGGGGCAAAAGCATCAAAATATACAAGATTATACTTGTGGGTTGGTTGCCATTGGGTAAAATCGGTTTTTTGCTTTAGAAGGCTGAAATTTTTATTTATCTGTACCTTTTCGTCCCAGGGCGCTTTGCATATTTGATTCCACAGAACAGCTGTTTTTTCGTCAAGCGAATTACTGTAGTTAAGCAGCCCCAACTCTTCGGATGTAAGCGGGTGAAGTTCGAGGGCGTGATAGTTTACCGTTGCCTCGTTAGCCAAAGCCCATTGCGCTGTTAGCGCACAGTTAAGGGCAGTGCCCAAGCCAACTTCGAGCATAGTAATTTCATTTGCATTTACGGATGATAGCCCAGCGTCAATAAAAATATGCATTGCCTCGGCTATGGCTCCATGCAGCGAGTGGTAATGCGCTTTGTACTGGCTCGAGTACAATGTAGATGAACCATCGGCAGTGCTATAGGGCAATTTTTCATTCTGGGTCATGGGGCAAAAGTAGTATCAAATTTAGTTTGTGTAAAACAATGGGGTGCGTTTTTTTGCTATAATTCCGAAGTGAAATCTACTATCTTTGCAAAAATGGGCTAACAATGCGGTTAGATATTTATCTTGTTAAAAACGCTTTTTTTTCCTCGCGCGAGCTTGCCAAGTTCAACATAACAAAAGGAAACGTGCTGGTTAATGGTAAAGTTGCGATAAAACCTTCGTTTCAGGTTGATGCTAGCGATGAGGTTACCTTATCCAACCAAAATGCTATGCCCTATGTTAGCAGGGGTGGCTTTAAACTCGAAAAAGCGTTGCAAGTTTTTGGCGTTAGCTGTAACGGGCTTCAGGTTATTGACGTTGGAGCCTCAACAGGAGGCTTTACCGATTGCGCTTTACAGCATGGAGCAACCAGCGTTTGCGCTATCGATGTTGGCACTAACCAGCTTGTTCGCTCCTTGATAGAGAATCCTAGGGTTACCTCAATTGAGGGGGTTAACATTAAGGATTTACATACAAACATCCTCAATCCAAGCCAGTTTCATTTGCTGGTTACCGACCTATCGTTTATCTCGCTTACTAAGGTTATGGGTTATTTTAAAAACTTACTCTTGCCTCAGGGTTCAGTCATAGCACTCATTAAACCACAGTTTGAGGTTGGGGCCAGCTCGGTGGGCAAGGGGGGAATTGTGAAAGATCCTCAAGCCCATAAAATGGCTATAAGGAGTGTGATAGTTTCGGCTGCCGAGCATGGGCTTTTCGCTAAGCAGCTTAGCTGGGCGCCAATACAAAGCGCATCAAAAAATATTGAGTATTTAGCGCATTTTGTTCAGCAGCCATGTGAGGAGCCAAACATCGACGAGGTGGTGAAATTGGCCTTTGCTCAGCGCAAAAGCGTGCAAACTATTTGAGACACCTCATTTATTTTATAACTTGCACAGGTATTATTTTGCAAAAACATCTAACAATCAAACAGCTATAAAAATGAAAAGATTACTTATGCTTACCCTATCCGCTGGGTTGCTTTTCGGTGTTTTCTCGTGTAAGGAGAAAAACCCATTGCTAACCGATTACAACACTCCATTTAATGTTCCCCCTTTTGACAAGATAAAGGTTGAGCATTTCGAGCCTGCCTTTATGGAGGCCATGAAGCAGCAAAAGCAGGCTATTGATGCAATTGTGAATAGCACCGAAGACCCAACCTTTGAGAATACTATTATTGCTCTCGAGTACAGTGGCCGATTGCTATCGGAGGTAACAAGCGCCTTTTACCCGTTAACTTCGGCAAACACCAACCCCGAAATTCAGGAGCTTGCCCAAAAAATGGCATCAACCCTGAGCAGCCATGGCGATGATATTAGCCTTAACCCCGAGCTTTTTAAGCGCGTAAAAGCAGTTTACGATCAAAAGGATGAGCTTGAGCTTAATCCCGAGCAGCAAATGCTCCTTAAAAAGGTGTATAATGGCTTTGTTAAGGGAGGTGCCAATTTACCTGAGGATAAGCAAGCTCGCTTCCGCGAAATAAACGAGGCGCTTGCCCAGCTTACCGTTCAGTTTGGCGATAATGTGCTTGCCGAAACCAATAATTACCAAATGGTTATTGATAACGAAGCCGATTTGGCTGGGTTACCTAAGGGGCTTATTGCTGCAGCCCAAGAGGCAGCAAATGAGGCCGGTCTCGAAGGCAAATGGTTGTTTACCCTGCATAACCCCAGCTGGATTCCATTTCTTACCTATTCAGAGAATCGTGAGCTTCGCGAAAAGCTTTACCGTGCCTATTTTATGAGAGGTAACAACGATAACGAGAATGATAACAAGAAGATTATCGAGCAAATAATTCCACTTCGTCTCGAACGCGCACAGCTGCTTGGCTACCCAACGCACTCGCACTACATATTAGAGGATAACATGGCCAAAACCCCCGAAACAGTAAATACCTTTTTGGCTAGCCTTTGGGAGCCTGCCCTAAAGCGCGCAAAATCCGAAGCCTACGACATGCAAAAGATGATTGACACCGAAGGCGGCAACTTCCGCCTTGAGCCTTGGGATTGGTGGTACTACGCCGAAAAGGTTCGCAAGGAGAAATACGACCTCGACGAGAATATGCTTAAGCCATACTTTTCGCTTGAGGGTGTTAAGCAGGGTATCTTCCTGTTAACCGAAAAACTGTACGGATTGCAGTACGAAAAAATTACCGACATCCCACTTTACCATCCCGAGGCTGAAGCCTATGAGGTAAAAGAGGCCGATGGCAGCCATGTTGGTGTTTTGTATATGGACTTTCATCCTCGAGCAAGCAAGGTGAGCGGTGCATGGATGACCGAGTTCAGAGGACAGCATGTGTCGCGCAATGGCGAGTTCGTTCCTCCTGTTATAACCATTGTTTGCAACTTTACACGTCCAACTGCCGATAAGCCAGCATTGCTTTCGCTTGACGAGGCTCAAACTTTTTTCCATGAGTTTGGCCATGCGCTTCACGGATTGTTAGCAAACTCCACTTACCCAAGGCTTGCTGGAACAAATGTTTCGCGCGATTTTGTTGAGCTTCCCTCCCAAATAATGGAGAACTGGAGCACCGATCCTGAGTTCCTCAAAATGTACGCCTTCCACTACGAAACAGGTGAGCCTATCCCCGATGAGCTTATTAGCAAGATGAAGGCGAGTGGTAGCTTTAACCAAGGTTTTGCCACAACCGAGTTTCTTGCTGCAGCAATTCTCGACATGGAGTACCACACCCTTGAGCAGGTTGATAACTTTGATGTGTTGAGCTTTGAGAAGCAGGCTATGGATAAGATTGGCCTTATCGATGAGATTATTCCTCGCTATCGTAGCACCTATTTCAAGCATATTTTTAGTGGTGGATACAGCAGTGGATACTACAGCTACATTTGGTCGGGTCAGCTCGATGCCGATGCATACGAGGCATTCAAGGAAACTGGCGATATTTTCGATGCAGAAACTGCAAAGCGCTTCCGTACATTGCTTGAGAAGGGCGGAACCGTTGATCCTGCTGATCTGTACAGAGAGTTTCGTGGTGCCGATCCAAACCCCGAAGCATTGCTAAGGCAACGAGGTTTGCTATAGCACAACTATTATAGGTGATTTAGTTATGATGCTGGCCAAAAAGCATGCTTTTTGGCCAGCATCTTTTTTTTATGGTTTAAATACAGAAGCTAAAGCTTTCATTTTGTTAAGTTGACCAAAATACTAGAGAAAAATTGCAGTCGATTCGATTTCGGTGTATATTTACACCAAAAATTATAGCTATGCCAAGACAAAGTATATCTTTCTCGAAACCAAATGATGAATGGTTAAAAGCTCAGGTTGATAGCGAGGAATATTCCAGTAAAAGTGAACTTGTTAACGACTTGATTAGACAAGCTCGAAAACAGCAAGCCCAAATTGATTGGATTAGAGCAAAATTGGAATTATCTGAAAGAAGTGGCTTCACAAGTGAAACCAAAGAGCAGATTTTAAAACGTTCAAAGGCCTTACTTAATGGCTGAATATAGATTAAGTAATACAGCTAAGGAGGATTTGATTCGTATTCATCATTTTGGAGTCAGAAAGTTTGGTATTGCTCAAGCTGATAAATACTTTGATACTTTTTTTGACTATTTTGAAATTATTGCAGAAAGGCCATTTGCATTTGAATCTGTGGATTATATTAAAGAAGGATATAGAAGATGCCCTTGCGGTTCTGACGCAATATATTACAGAATTACTGACAATATAGTTGAGATAATGGCAATTGTTGGCATGCAAGATTTGTTTGATATACTATAGCTTATTGTTATTTTTTCGTATTTGGGCAAGTTTCCTTGCATAGGTGTTTAATAGTTCAAAAGTAAAGCCATCAGTAAAGAGTTCATAGCATGCCTTAGGGTCGTTTGATAAATGAATTTTCTTATTTCAAAGTAAACTAGCCTGCCAATTTGCAGGTTTAGTGGGTGAATATTGAAACCTCTCTGAGCTGAAAAGGGAATCAACCCAACTCAAGTTTCAGGTTATTAAGTGTATATAAAATTGAAGAGTCTCGTTTTTTTAGTAAAGTATAACAAGTTATACGCAAGTTTTTTTATTTAAAACTTTCTTGCCTACCTTAGTATAACAATTACTAACTAATTTATCGCAAAAATATGGAAGAGCTAACATCCCTAATTCCCTCAACCGATTGGTTGATGGATTTTGTTATCACTTATGGTGGTAAACTTGTACTTGCGCTAGTTACCCTTATTGTTGGTTTCTGGTTAATCAATCGCCTAGTACGAATGATGAAGCGCATGTTTCAAAAAAGAGACTTTGATAAAACACTTCAGACGTTTCTCATTCAGTTTGTTGGAATTACGCTTAAAATTCTTTTAGCTATTAGCGTAGTAACCATGGTTGGGGTGCAAATGACCTCGTTTATTGCACTTCTAGGTGCGGCAGGCTTGGCCTTTGGTATGGCGCTATCGGGTACATTGCAAAACTTTGCTGGCGGGGTAATGCTGCTTATCCTCAAACCTTTTAAGGTTGGCGACTATATCGAGGCGCAAGGGTTTTCGGGCACTGTTAAGGAGATACAAATCTTTCACACCATTCTTAACACTCCCGATAAGAAGCTTATTATCATCCCAAATGGTGGGCTAAGTACTGGGTCAATGATTAACTATTCGGCCGAGCCGCAAAGGCGTGTCGATTGGACCTTTGGCATAGCATATACCGATGATATTGACCGTGCAAAGGCAATCATCCTCGATGTGGTTACAAACGACGATCGCGTGCTTAAAGATCCTGAACCATTTGTTGGCGTTATCTCACTTGGCGACAGCTCGGTAAATATTGCTACCCGCGTTTGGGTTAATGCAGCAGATTATTGGGATGTGTTCTTCAAAATGAACGAAGCGGTTAAGAAAGAGTTCGATGCTAAAGGTATTTCAATACCTTTTCCACAGCACGATGTGCATCTTTTCCAGCAAAAGTAACCGCTGTTTTATAACGCATATGCAAGGGTTTTATCTGGCTGCTATTTTGCTAGCTAAGGTGAAACCCTTGGTTATTCTGCTCCATGGTGGTGTAAAACGAGTAAAGCTCGGTGTCAAGCGGGTAGTCCCAGCAGCCCATTCGATGAAACTGCTCGCCACCAAACCCTGTTTTAAATCGGTATAGTCCGTACATAGGATGTGTGGGGTTTGGACGAGGTGCTAAGCCAAACATATCGTACTCGGTGCAGCCCATGTTCTGCGCAGTAAGCATTGCTTGCCATTGCAAGGCGTAGGTTGCCATTAGCTGCCTGCCTTGGTTTGCCGAGGCTCCGTATAGGTAGTAAGCCCTATTCTTCGACATCACCAAAAACATGGCGGCAAGGGGTATTCCATCTTTTTCGGCTACAAGTAACCTCACATCGGCTGGCGATTGCGTGTTGCTTACCTTAGCCTGAAGCACTGCTCTAAAATACTCAATATTATGCAGATAAACTCCATTCCTATTTGCGGTTTCGGTGTAAAGCGTATACCAAACGTCTAAGTTTTCAATTCCTGCCGATTTTACTCTAACGCCTTTACGCTGCGATAGCCCAATGTTGTAACGGGTTTTGGGCTTCATTTGCTTTAAAATTGCTTCGGGGCTTTTTCTTAGGTTGATAAATAGCGTGTTCGATGGGAGTATGTTCGTCGATGCTTTCCGTAAGTTCCAGTTTTCGGTGCTAAAGTTGAAGCGCATTTCCTGCGTTGTTATCTCGGGTGGTCCAAGCCATAGCCCTTTGCTATCGTAGTAATCGTGGTCTTTTGCCCAGTGCGATTCCCACGATAGGTCGTAACGAATTAGCACACACTCTTTGGGCAGGTATGGTTTTATGCTTTCCGATAGCTGCTCCAAAAAGCATCCCTGTAGCTCTTCGGCGGGTTCAAGTTCGGGGCCATAGGGTACGTATGCAATTACATGGTTTTTGTCGATGGGCTGGAGAACAACGAGTAAGTCGGCTATCCTTTTAATCTTTGGGTTAGAATCAATGGCATTAGCTGGCAACGATGCTTTGTAGTCGAGCGCTAGCGTATTTATGCCCATTCGCTCTTTAACGGACGACCAAAAGGCTGTTTGCTGGACAATGGGCGATGAGTATAGCTCGTTGGTTTGCTTGGGATGGACTTCGTAAATCATTTCTATACTGAAAATATTGGCTAAAACTATTTTTTTTAAAAAAGTAAAAGTGCTTAAACCGTAGCGGTTAAGCACCTTTCTCGCATAATAATGCGCTTATTTTCAGCAGCAAAGCTATTTATTTTGTTACACAATGCAAAATATTAGAGGTTGTTTGTTAACACCCTTTGTTTGGGTATTCAGAAAATGCTATTGCGACTATAGCGATGTAAAGAATCCAATATTCACCCAAATACTTAGCGATGAGTTTTCCTCAAATAGCTTGCTCAAACGGCTATCGAAACCAAATTCGAATTTCGATTTGGAGCTAAGCTCATAGCCCAACAGCGGGGCTAGCCTTATCTCTAGGTCGTTTGAGCCATTGTTGTTGGTTATGCCCAAATACTCGTTGCTCAGTTTGAGGTAGAATTCGTTGGGGTCGACCCTGCTACCCGACAAGGGTAGCTCAACGCTTGCTCTGTAGCGAGCCCTAAGCTGAATGCTATTCTCGGGGCCAAAGGTTTGGTCGAGCGCAATGCGATTACCCAGCCTAAAGGTTTCGTATTTTTTAGTCCAGGCAAATTGTTGTGCTATTCTATGGTACAGCTCACCGTCTCTAACCCTAAGCGTATAGCCAATGCCGAAGCTACTGCGGGAGCCTGTGGCTTTAGTTAGGGTTGTGGCAAAATCGGTAAGCACATTGGTGTGCTTAAAAACGCCCTGTGCGTTGTGGCTTTTGGTGTAAAAGCTTTGTCGGCTTTCGAGGCCGTGAGCAACTTTAAACCCTTTAGGTAGCTTATACGAAAGGCTCAGTTTTGGGAGTACCCCAGAGCTAACAGAGGGTTGTGATAAGCCTAAAAGAGGGAATATTCCTAATATGGTAAGGAGGAGGAGTTTATAAATCTTCATGGTTCAGAAAAACTAGAAAATAAGGTTATCGGGTTCGCGTTGAACAATTCGAAGTTGCTTTTCAACCTCCCCGTCTTTATTTATGAGGAGTTCGAATAGCCTGAATGCGCCATCTAGCTTTGTCTCAACTTCAATCTCGTATTTTAGCTCGTGGGCCGATGAGGAGCTGCCCTTCTCAATTAGCTCAATTAGGGTTGCCGTTGAGGCACCTGTCCATTGCAGCTGAATTTTATCGATTTTGTAGCTGCCTAATGCCTTTGATAGAGTTGTTTCGAGAAGTTGATTAGTTCGAGTGTCAAGGTCGTTCAGCTTAACCTTTTTTTCAACATCTTGTATATGGCCAAGGGTATCGAATTTTACGCTAAACAGATGCTTATCAACTTTGAATTTGGCCTCATAGCTAACACCGTCGTTGCTAATTTCCTTGTACCACTTAGGTTTGGACTTTTCCTTAATTGTGTTAACAAATTCAATGGCTTTTGCTGGGGCAAAGCTCTCATTAATCTTTTGCTCGCGCTCAAATTTTTCCTGCGCCTGCAATGTGCCTATTGAAGCACCAAAGGCCACTAGTAAAGTGAGAAAGTAGTTGAATTTGATGGACATTGTTTTTTTATTTTTGCTTTAAGCTATAACGCAATTTATCGGTTTTTGTTTAGCACACAAAGCATAAATACGCTCTCTTTTGCCTTGAAAACTAATGCGAAACTTTTCTCTTTTACAGCTAAACTATATCTCCAGATTTGTCAGCTTATCGGTAATGTTAAAGTCGTACCCTGGGTACTCAAAAATTGATGTGCGAGGTTCGGTTTCGCCAATTGAGTAGCCCCAAACGCTTTTGTACTCCTTAGTATCTTCGCCCATTTCTTCAAGCTGATGGATATACTCACCAATGGGTTTCGACTCAATAATGATAAACTTGCCAATCTTGTTAATTATTGGGCTGTGCCAGCGGGTATGGTCGTGGTCAAACTCAAGTATTCGCCTACCCCAGCGGGTTATGCCAATGGTACGGAACGTAAGGCTTTTGCCCACGCCTGGCAGGTTAATAACGTTTCGGTCGGTGGCCAGAAACGGAATATCGGCTTTTTGGCGAAGTGCCTGCAGGTTGTCAACCATATGCTCGGCCTCAAGCGGGAACCGCTTAATTTCATTCCTAAATTGCGATGGGATTTGCCCAATTACCTTTTCCTCAATTTGCTCCTGTACCGCACGGGCATTGGTTGCGTAGTTAAAGGTATTCTCGAGGAATCCTTTTACCGAGAAGGTGTAGTAGGTTATTACGCCAATGTCGTTTAGCACTTTACGCAGCTTTGCCGTATGCCCCCTGCGCGAAGCTGCCGAGGTGAATACGAGCTGATTGGTTACTGTCCAACCCACCGAAACAAGCCTTTTAACAGCCAAAGCCGATTCGGGTGTTACCTCCATGGGCGACTCAAAATGCGTTTGGATAACAAACTGCTTAATGCCGAATTTGGAGGCGCGCTGCTTAAAATCGCCAAGTATTTGGGTGAGCTCCTCGGTAACTCGCTGCGGAAGGTAAGCAAGCAAGCGTGTACCTAAGCGTATGCGTTGTATTTCGGCATATTTTTTACCATCGGGTCTTGTTTTGTTTGCCTCTACCTTACGGATAACCATTTCGAGAACGGCGTCGAGAATCTTCTTCAGCGATTTATTTTGGCTCATCAGCGCATCGCCACCGGTGATTAGTATATCGCGAAGCTGCGTATCGTTCTCCCAGTACTTGAGCAGCCGTTGCAACTTTTCGTCCCAGGTTTCGTTGGGCTTAAGCTTATCGAGATTAAAGTTGAGGTTTCCGCGCTGAAAATCGTACATACGTTGGCACGATACGCACAATCCTCCACAGGCACGTCCCATGGTATCGGGGATAAGAATAGCCACTTCGGGGTAACGGCGGTGAACGCTATGGTGCGAGGGCAGGAGCCAACCCGCAGCATTGGGCTTGCCGGGTTCAACCTTGTCCTCTTTTTCCCATGCTTGTATGTTACCAAATTGGTCGATTAGCGGTTTGCTATAGATAACGTAATGGCGAATGGCCAAATCCGATCCGGCAGTAAAGTCCAATGTTCGGGCGTTGAGCAGCGAAAGGTAGTAAGGGTTTACAAAGAAGGGGATTCCTTTCTTATCGGCCTTTTCAAGAATTTTTTGCGTTTCTAAATCGAGCGAGTAGTCGAGCAGCTCGTTGAGCAGCTTTGGCGAACGCACGGCAAACCGCAGGTGGAAACGGTAGTCATCCCACCATTCGCGCATCTTCTCAATTTTTTGCTCATCGGTTAGCCCATCCTCAAAGCAGTAGCGGGTATCGCCAATTTCGCAGCTGTTAATGTTTCGCATTAGTATGCGGATGATGCGCTCCTTGTTCTCCTCGCGAATTCTTATAACGTTTGGGTCAAGCCCATCGTGCCAGCGTTCCATCCACTCTTCCACCTTTTCTCTGCTTGGGATGTTTTGCGGAAGCTGGTTGCTCAGCTGCCGAAAAAGGTGAATCATGTCCTGAAAGAATAGAGGCTTAGCGCCACCTGAACCTTTTTTTATCCCAAGCCATAGAAGCTGAAAAGGAGCGGTAAGCGTTTTTTGGCCGTTGCGATATGGGTTTGAAAACTCGCGTCCCGAGTGATCCAGGTAGTCGAGGATGCGGATGGCTGCAAAGTCTTGCCAACGTAGCTGCTCAAAACCTGAGCGTCCGCCCTTTTCGCTGTTGTAGTAGCCAACCGCTTCGGGGTTTTCACTCAGAACTTCCATGGCCCATTCGCGTACTTTCTGTTTGGCCTCATCGAGCGTAGCCGATTGGGTGTAAATCTCCTCAAGTCTTGGGTTCTCCCTAAATAGCTTGCGCAGTAGCGTGAGCGACCTGGCCGAAAGTGCAATTTTTTCTGGAATGTATGTCATATCGAATCAATTTTTGCGGTTTTAAAAGCACACTTGGTGCTAGCTGAGCCGTTTCCTTTGCTCAAGTTGAAGGTTTGCTTTTTTAGATGTTACTCAGAAGTACTGATTGCAAAGGAAAGTTTCAGCCCAAGTTCTGAAATTGGATTGCAAAAGTACTCATTTTTTGGCAAAATTCAAAACTATGCAATGGTCAGTAGTTTAATAAAACGTTAACAATTAAATAGTTTTGTAATAAATACATTGCCATTAATCAGGAAATGGTTTGAGAGTAGTTTGACTGATCTCTTTTGTAGAAATTACGATTTGATTTGGGCTAATTTTCGTGCCGAAACGGCAACACTGCAAACGTTTGTAGAAAACATCACAAACCACACGGACATTAACCGATTTTTTTCGCATTATTTGCCATCTTATGCTGTATTTATGGGATATTTTTCTACTTTTAAATTCCGTTTGTCATTCTCTCCCCTTACACGCCAACTGTAAAATGGGACTGACGGGGCGAAGCTGTATAAAAAACATAAGCTATGAGTAATCTTGAAATAGTTCTCTCAAAAGGTTTTCATCGGGGGAATAGGGTTGTTTTCATAAAGTTTTCGTGGGATAGAGATCTCATTGATATTGTAAAGCAACTCGATGGCTCGC
>Ga0334898_1003240_pt1 | contig 13478 bp, 11 predicted proteins | sample GraSluR3_MG_10_FD_207228 | JGI IMG/M metagenome (GOLD analysis project Ga0334898, IMG submission 207228) | Sludge microbial communities from methane-producing bioreactor in Wageningen University, Netherlands - Granular Sludge_3_08-R3 | ecosystem: Engineered > Bioreactor > Anaerobic >... | reverse complement strand
CACACAAGTACGATGACATTTCATTCAACCAATTGCTCCACGATATTTTTGGCGATGTACCGATCGGGGAGTCGTTGACACCCACCATGGTGGTGACCTACGACTACGGCAACGATCGGCCCTTCATCATCAGCAGCTACGCAACTCCAGACATTCTGGTGCGAACCGCAGCTCGGGCAACGAGTGCCGCTCCCACCTATTTCTCCCCCACCACAATCATCGACCCCATTTCAAATGCCCCCATATCATTGATCGATGGTGGAGTGGTGGCCAACAATCCGGTGCTCTACGCCTATAGGGAGGCGAAACGCCTCTATCCAGATGCGAAGCGCTACCATGTATTGTCGCTCAGCACTTCAAGCTCGGCCTATCGCATGGATCCCGAACGTACCGGCAGCGGGGTCATCAGCTGGCTTGATCCCGCCAAGGGAGCTCCCATCTACCGACTGTATGCTTCGTCACAGATGCGGACCTCCAATGAGATCGCCTCGGCGATCGGCGATATGGAATATGTGAGGATACACGGAGATCTCCAAAGGAAGATTAAACTTGACGAAACCGATCCCGAAGCACTTTCCCATATGATCGAGAAGGCCAACGACATCTACACCGAACACGAACATAAGATCACGCCCTTCTGTAAAAGTTTCCTGCAGCGGTCGGTTCGTCCTCCCAGACCCGTGGGAGGTGGGCATCCATGAGTTTGATGAGTCCGCAACAACAGCAATTGGAACAGCACATGAGACAACTCTGTGATGATCTCGACCATTTCCTCGAAGATGAGTTCGGGCAACGGTATCCACTCCATCCCAACAGACCTCCTCGAGGGAAAGCTGCCAGGGTATCCTATGACGGGTTGTTCAGTACAGGTACGAAATTTACGTTGGGATACGGAAGTGAACATGGACGCGGGTATCTTGTCGATATCGAGATGTCCACCCTCGACAAGGTAAAGCCGGAGGATAGGCAAGAAATTGAAACAGCCGCCATAGACTTCCTCAAGAGGCAATTGCCGGTCCATTTCCCCCATCGGAAACTCAGAATCGTGAAGGATGGGAAGGTCTACAAGATCGTGGGAGACTTCTCACTCGGTTCCATGTAGCCGATTCTGATGATCCTATCGATGAGAGCCGAAGCTTCCTTGAGAAAGTTCGGGAGGGATTTTGCCCTGTCTCCGAACCATGTATCGCTCACTACCCTGATGATCGCCACCGGCACTTGTGCCCTCTTTGCCGCGGCGACCATGGCATGGCTCTCCATATCGACAGCCGCGAGGTGCATCTCGTCGACAAGGAAATGGTGGCTTATACGGTCATTGGGAGAGAGGAACCTGTCGGCACTCCCGAGATACACATCTTCCCATACCCGCCTGCCATCGATTATGCCGAATGGGCGGTGGGGCAACCGATCGGTAGCAAGCCAACCGGTCTTCTTTCCTTCCGCGGTGAAGACCTCGCCACGGGAAAGTCCGAAACGACGTAAATCGATATCGTATTGGACCACTTTGGAGGGAATGACCACATCTCCCACCTTGAGATAATCCTCGATCGCACCACAACTGCCGATGCCAATCACGAACGATGGTGCGTAGGTGAGGATCGCTGAGTAGGTTTCCACTGCCGCCTGTACTTTGCCCACACCCACACAAACCGATTTTACCCGATCGCTCTCGACAATTCCCTGCAATTCTTTGGCCGAAGAGGCCACCACAAGCATCATTTGAAAACTCCGACCAATTCATCCATGACGAGTTCCAAAGAGACACCCCTGCGAACCTCACGATTCGATTCCCAAGTGAGGTGGACGGCCTTGCTCACGATCCCAGAAGCTGTATCCACCGCTTCGAAAAACGGTTTTCCCCTCACCTGCATGCCACAGAGTATGCTTGCGAAGAAATCACCACATCCCGGATATGAGACCGGAGCGTACGGTTGACGAAAGAGCCGAACATCATCCGTGTGGGCATCATAAGCGACAACGATGCCCTCGTTTCGATCCATCACACTCGTGATAGCCACCGAACGGAATCCACGGGAACCCAATCTACGGGCCCACAAGGCGGCTCTTTCCAGAGGCAATTCGGGATCGAACGGTTCCTGTAGCAGAAGCGAGGCTTCGGTGAGATTGGGAGTGGTCACATGTGCGATCGAAACGAGACTCCGCATCCTTTCGATCATCTCGAAAGTCATCGGATCATATGGTTTGCCTTGATCTCCCAACACAGGATCGACCAGCACGAGCGGATTCGCTCCTTGCTCCCTCTGCCAATCGATGAAGTGGGAAACGGTATCGATCTGTCGATGGGAACCGAGGAAACCCGAATAGATGCCATCGAATTGCAGACCGAGACGCTTCCAATGACCAATGACATTTTCCATCATAGCGGTGAGGTCCACATACGCATAGTCGGAGAACCCGTCCGTTTGGGTGGACAACAGTGCAGTGGGAAGAAAAGATGTTTCCACACCCAATGCCGCAAGTGAGGGAATCACTACGGCGAGAGAGGCTTTCCCGTGGCATGAAAGATCGTGGATGGCACCAACCGTTTTCATATCTGGCAATACAGTACCAGTCTTGTAGACTCGCGACAAGGGGGCTATACTTCGGTTGCGAAAGGAGTCGAATATGTCAGTCACACACACCTCAAAAGATCCATTTTCAGGGGCATTGCCCACCACCGTCGAATTGGAACAGATCTATCGCAGCATGGTGATCAGCGCCAGCGGTTGGAGAAAAGTGTTCGCACCTTCGGGAGAGGAAGAGGACGACAGTACCGAAATCAGCAGACAGGATGCATATATCGTCGCCATAGCCACTGAAGCCTACTACCGTGAGAGAACCCCCCAGACAGTGATGTTGGGAACGGACACCCGTCCCACGGGGGCTGCGATAGCGGCTGTGGTGGGTCGGGTGCTACGTGCCCATGATGTGAAAATACGGAATGTGGGTATCACCGCAGCTCCCGAAATCATGGCCTACAGTGCCTACCATACGGGAGAGGATTTCTTCTATATCACTGCGAGCCACAACCCGATAGGTCACAATGGTTTCAAATTCGGAGCCAACGGGGGAGTGGCGCCTGCCGCCGAGGCAACCAAGGTGATCGCCACCTTCAGGACCCTTCTGGCCGATGGAGAGACCCCATCCATGATACAACAACTCATCTCTTCGGTGGAACCTGTGGCTGTGGATGAAAAGGAGAAGTCGGCTGCCATGGTGGCCTATGAACGACTCGTGTTGGATATCGCGACCGATTCGGAGGATGAGATGGTGTTCGGTGATTTGGTCGCTGACTTGCGTCATGAGATCGCCAAACACCCCATCGGTATCGTGGGGGAACTCAACGGAAGTGCACGTAGCCTCTCGATCGACAAGGAATTTCTCCAAGGTCTGGGAATCAAGACGAGATTCCTGAACGACATACCGGGCAAAGTGGTGCATCCGATTGTACCTGAGGGTGGCAATCTCGAGATGTGCCGCCATGCATTGGAGCAAGCCCACAAAGAAGATGGATGCTTCATTCTGGGATATGTTCCCGACAATGATGGGGACAGGGGCAATATCGTCTACTTCGATCAGGAGTCCGATGGGGCGAGAATCCTTGGAGCTCAGGAACTGTTCGCGCTTGTGGCATTGATCGAACTGAGCCTCTCCAAAAAGGAGAATATTCCCCAAGCCATAGCGGTGAACGGTCCAACCTCTCTTATGGTGGATCGAATCGCCGCGAGATTGGATGTCGCGGTATATCGTGCCGAAGTAGGTGAAGCCAATGTGGTGACTTTGGCGCAAGAGTTGAGAACGAAAGGCTATGCGGTGAGATTGCTTGGGGAAGGTTCCAACGGCGGCAACATCACCCATCCCGGCAAGGTCCGCGATCCTTTGAACACCTTGGTCTCATTGGTGAAACTCCTCAGTTCCCCTTCCCGATTCAAAGCCATCACCCATTCCAAATCGTCACCTTCGATCGCCACTGCGATCGCTTCCCTACCGGTTCGGACCATCACCGGAAGCTTCTCGAAAGAGGCGGTGATGCGAATCACCAGTGCCGACCATGGAGCTCTCAAGGCAGCCTATGAGCGACTGTTCGTGATCGACTATGCGCAACGGTCAAAGGAGCTTGAGGAGCGTTTCGGCATTTGCGGTTGGAGGGAAGAGCAAACCGAAGGAACACAAATGCGAGTCGGATTGGGGCCCGCCTACAGAACCCCACCGATGCGGGGAGGGCTGAAGATCGTATTCTCCGATAAAATCGGACAGGATACCGATTTCATCTGGATGAGAGGCAGTGGCACCGAACCTGTGTTCAGAATCATGGCCGATGCCGAAGGCAACGACCAAGAGCGGCACGACTATCTTTTGGCTTGGCAACGGGATTTGGTTTCCAGAGCTGACGAAGAAGCATTTTCAGAGGAGTGACAATCCCGCCACCGCAGCCCCAATCGTCGGAGAATCGTCGATATTAACGAAACGAACGTATCTGTGGTGCTTCCTTTGGAGAAACTCGGTCACATACTGCTCGGTATAACGGGCAAGGTTCTCAGTCTTGTAGTAGGTCGTACCATCGGCATTGATGCACACGGGATAACGGGGATTCTCCCCCACATCCGATTTCAATACCATGGCGCTCAGATTCACCGCCGTCAACTTGGCTGCCCTTGCGATGATTGCATCAAGGATCAGATGTAGTGCGGTGGCATCGGCTTCATTGGTGATGCAGGCGACCAAATCGTAGGCACCATTGTGGGGCATTTCGAGGTAATTGCTCATCCTTGTGGTGTTGAGAGGAGCCTTGGTATAGAACCGCTCGGCGAAATCTTCGGAAAGGATGCGCTCTGCAATCGCCTCTTCCACCACCACTTGGCTGAAGGAGCCGAGGTAGGCACCGCTGATCATCTTCTCGAAGTGGTAGTTGCCCGGTTGCTTGGTGCTGTCGATGAAACGACGATCCAACTCACCCGGCACCAGATCATAGTTGCCCGATTCCACATTGATGATCTGGCTACCGCTACCCAATGAAGGGAGCTTCCCAATTCTCTCGTTGCGCTCCACATAAGCGGTATTGGTTCCCGTACCGAGAATGAAACCGATGTAACCATCGTAAGGGGAAACACTGTTGGAGGCTTTCCCGGCGAGTAAGGTCGCAACCGTGTCGTTCACCACCGAGACACGCTTGTTCGCCACATCGTGACCACGTCTGGCGAGCTCCTCAAGAAGGGATTTGCCAACCGGCATTCCGATCACTTCCGGGGCCTTGATCTCCTTCGAGAACACGAGGGGGATCCCATCGTGGTCTTCTGTGATCTCGGCAGCGTACGAAAAGCAGAACCCGATATTGTCGCTTTCATTGATCAAAGGCTCCACCTGATCGGCCAAAGTGGCGAAGAATTCCTTGGCCGACACCTCCCTATGGACACCGGGCATACCTGTCTTGTGGAATGAAGAGATGGTGGGATTCATGGATTCATCGAACGAAACCACACACGTGCGAAAATTCGTGCCTCCCGCATCAAGCACGATCACCTTCCGATAAGGTTCGATTACGGTATCGGCTTGGGTATAGGTGGGAATCATCGCCAAAGAACCGGCGCCCTTCACCGACAAACCGATCTCCATCTCCTTCAGGAAGTCATCGCAACAGTGTTGCATGTCGATGGTATCGCCAGCGATGCTCCATTCATGAAGGAACGATTCGGTACGTGCGACAATATGTTTCATTTGGTTTCCCCCTGAGATACGAGTGCACCCATTCTAGGCCAAGGTCCCGCTTCTGTCCAGTTTCTACTGCAGGAACTTCAACTCCTCCTTCAAATCGACTCCAAAGGGTGTTTTGAAAAGTGATTTCGCGACATCGAGATAATCCTCTCCATTCGCGGTCACACGAGTGGGTATGATCGCCGAACCCGCCGGACCTTCAAGAGGAATGACGAAGGAGAAATCGAGTGTGAAGGGGGACCGGATCCTACTGCCCGTGACATCCACCACTCCCCTTCCCTCGTAGCGGAACGGATATGGCGTGGAAAGACGCAACGCCTCAAGTGTTCCCGTCAATACAATTTCCCGCTCTCCCAAAGCTTGGGGCCGCAAGAATTCCACCATACGATAATAATCGGGAAGAATGGGGACCACTGCCACGAAAAGCGCCTCCAGGAAACCCATCTGACGTGGGGGCGGGGAAGGACTTTCCAGCACCCTCTTACGCAGAAGACCCACATCGGAGTGGTCCAAAACGAGCGTGAAGTTGGAGAATGAAGAGTCGGATTCGAAAGCGGCATCCTCGAATTTCAACGGAGGAACAAGATTGTCGGACGCCACTGTGGCGGCAGCCGCAACGAGAACGGATTGAAGGGCCACCTTCACTTCACCATCCGAAGGAAGCGCCGTCCCAGAGGCGTTCGATGCGGATACCATGAATACCAAGAGAAAGAGAACCCATCTTCGCATGCGCATCGACTCCTTGGGGGAACGATACCAAAACTCCCCGTATCTGTCAAAACAAACAAGACTGTGGTACATTGGTGACATGAAACGTAGCGAAACCTTCTTTTGGTACGACCTGGAGACATTCGGTCTCAATCCACGTTACGATCGCATCGCCCAATTCGCCGGAGTACGCACCGACATGAACCTCTCGGTGATCGAAGATCCGGTGGTGCTCTACTGCAAATTGAGTGACGACTATCTTCCCGATCCCCTCTCCTGCATGGTCACCGGCATCACTCCCCAGGAAGTCGAGGAAAAAGGGATGATCGAACGTGATTTCATCGCCAGGATCAATGGGATCTTCAATGTCCCGGGCACCTGTGCGGTAGGATACAACAGCCTTCGCTTCGATGACGAGTTCATCCGCAACACCTTGTTCAGAAATTTTTTCGATCCCTATGGACGGGAATACAATGAGGGTAGAAGCCGTTGGGACATCATTGACCTGGTACGGGCTGCCCATGACCTTCGTCCAGAGGGAATTGTCTGGCCCACCAAGCCCGGTTCGGGAAAACCTTCGTTCAAACTCACCGATTTGACCGAGGCGAACGGGATCGCCCACGAACAAGCCCACGATGCGATGAGTGACGTATGGGCAACCTTGGAACTGGCGAGATTGCTCAAATGGCGACAACCGAAGCTCTTCTCCTACCATCTGGAACTACGCAACAAACAGAAGGTGAAACGCTTGCTCCAAACCCCGATGGGCAATCCGGTTGTCCATACCGCCGCCGAATTCACCGATATCGAAGGATGCACCACTGTGGTGCTTCCCATCGAAGGTTCCTACAAGAACAAGAATCTGGTGCTTGCGTTCGATCTTATGCAAGACCCTTCCGTCCTCATTTCCGCGGCGAAAGCCTATGGCGAGCTGGAGGAGGTGAAACAGAAGGAGGACAAGTTCAGGAGCATCGCACAGAAGGCAAGGACGGTATTGAAGGAACATGGCGATATCGCCGAAGCATTGAAGGAATCGACCGAGTCGTTGACGGAAGCGGCCAACCTCCTGGCCAATCTTCCCGGCCTTGTGAGCGCATCCGACCGTCTGTTGAGAGTGCATGGCCTACAGAAGATATCGGTCAACCGATCTCCGTTCATCTCCCCGCTCAACGTATTGTTGGACGATCCTGCGATCCCCGCACGTCTTGGTATCGACCTCGACAGATGTGAGAGGCATAGGAAACAGTTGTCCGAACATCCGATCCTACCGGTGAATATCAGGAAGGCGGCCGATGCGGACGAATACCCCGAGGTCGACGATGTGGATTTCTCACTGTATGTGGATTTCTTCGGGGATGCGGATGCGAAACGGTTTGCCATGATTCGTGACATGTCCGCCAAGGAGTTGCTCGACTCCAACTTCTCTTTTGATGATCGACGGGCACCTGAACTGCTATGGCGCTATGTCCGAAGAAATTGGCCCGAAGCCCTTGAAGGAGACCGAAAGGAAGAGTGGCACCGGTTCTGTGAGCACAGGTTGCACTTCACTCCTGGGGATACGCTGGTGAACCTTGAATTCTATGCAAGGAAAATTGCGGAACGGCTCAAGTCACAAGACACCGATGAACAGGACAAGCGGATTATGCAACAGTTGGAGCAGTATGGAAAGGCACTTTGTGGCAAACTCGGGATCACCTATCCCAGATGATCACGTACCTTGATGAAGGCCGCCACCGCTGCATCGACATCCTCGGCTGTATGCGCAGCCGATAGCTGTACCCTGATGCGGGCCTTTCCCTTGGGAACCACTGGATAGCTGAATCCTATCACATAAATACCCTCGTCCAGCAGTTTGTCGGCCATTTTTACTGCTATTCGCTCATCATATAGCATCACAGGCACAATGGCGGTATCGCCGGGAACCAAAGTGAAGCCCGCGGCGGTCATCGCTTTCCTAAACTGTCGGGCCCTTTCCATCGTCTGTTCACGATAAGGATTCCCCTGCATCAGCAATTCCAATACCTTGCTGGTTCCACCGACTATGGCGGGGGCCAGGGTGTTGCTGAACAGATAGGGACGGGCCCTCTGACGAAGCAGATCGACAATCGGTTTCCTGGCGCAAATACATCCGCCGCTGGCTCCTCCTAGAGCTTTTCCGAAAGTGGTGGTGATGATGTCGACCCTTCCCTCCACTCCACAATGTTCTGGCGTTCCCCTTCCATGGGTACCGATATATCCGGTCGCATGCGAATCGTCGACCATCACCATGGCATCATATCTCTCGGCCAGGGTGCATATCGCCTTCAGATCGGCGATGTCGCCATCCATGGAGAATACCCCGTCGGTGCAGATGAGCCGTCTGCGATACTTCTGTGCCTCGACCAGATGTTTCTCCAATTCCTCCATATCACTGTGGGCATACCGATAGCGTTGGGCCTTGCAGAGCCTCACTCCATCGATGATCGAGGCATGGTTCAACGCATCGCTGAGAATCGCATCAGAATCATCCAACAACGGTTCGAACACCGCACCATTTGCATCGAAGCAGCTGGAGAACAATACGGTATCCTCCATACCGAGGAAATTGCTGATCTGTCGCTCGAGTTCCTTGTGGGCCTTTTGCGTGCCACAGATGAAGCGTACCGAAGAGAGTCCGTATCCCCATTCATCCATCGCTTTTGCAGCAGCGGAGACCACTTGTGGGTTATCAGACAGACCAAGATAGTTGTTGGCACAGAAGTTCCTTACCTGCTTGCCACCGACGGTGATCATCCCCCCTTGGGGGCTCTCAAGGATCCGCTCATGCTTGAACAGACCCTCGGCATGCAGCGTTTCGACAAAATCTATTAGATCCTTCTTCAGTGTTTCATTCATCATCTTGCAGCACCTCCCTTGTTCATCCTCTCTCCAATCTTCTTCAACATATCTTCGGTCATCCCTGCCAAATCATACGTCGGCTTCCAGCCCCATTCAACCCTTGCAGCATAGTCCTCCAAGCAATCGGGCCACGAGTCGGCGATCGCCTGTTTCACCGGATCGACCCGGTAGCTGATCGTGAAGTCGGGAATATGGGTCCTGATGTAGGCAGCCTGCTCCTCGGGACAAAAACTCATCGCAGCCACGTTGAAGGCGTTCCTATGACGAAGTTTCGTTGGATCCGCCTCCATGATACGTACTGCGGCCTCCACTGCATCGGGCATGTACATCATGTCGAGATAGGTGTCTCCTTGGAGGAAGCACTCGTAACGATGTGATGCAAGGGCTGCGTAATAGATTTCCACCGCATAGTCGGTCGTCCCCCCACCTGGAGGAGTCATGCTGCTGATGATTCCAGGATAGCGTACCCCTCGAGTATCGACATCATACTTGTGGTGGTAGTAATCACATAAGAGCTCACCTGCGACTTTGGTCACGCCATAGATGCTGGTGGGCCTCTGTATCGTATCCTGTGGAGTAAATTTCTTGGGAGTGGTGGGACCGAATGCTCCGATGGATGAGGGTGTGAACAGCGCACAACCATGTTCCCTGGCAACCTCCAAGGCCGTCATCAATCCATTCATATTGATGTCCCAAGCCTTCTGGGGATCCTTTTCAGCGGTAGCCGACAAAATAGCGGCAAGATGATAGATCGTGTCGATGTTATAGGTGCGCACCAGATTGGAGAGCATCACTCCATCCCTGCAATCGACCACATGGAAGGGTCCGCCTTCAATCAGTTCCCGATTCACATCATCTCTGATATCGGTGAGCACCACATTCGAATCACCATACAGTTGGCGAAGACGGACCGCAATTTCGGAACCCAGCTGTCCCAGGGCTCCGATGATCAGGATACGTTTCATGAAAGCCTCCTCGGAAAGCTCTTCCTTGACAACACAATTCTCTCGACCTACAATAACCTTGTTCATTATAGTGAACAAGATTTAGTATGTCAAACAATATGGAGAATCGTATGGAGCATCCACCCATGATAGGCAAGAATATCCAGAAATTGAGAACGGCACGCAACCTCACTTTGAACGTCCTCAGCGAGCGTTCGGGGGTCTCCAAGGCGATGCTGAGCCAAATCGAATCGGACAAAGTGAATCCCACGGTGGCCACCGTATGGAAAATCGCACGTGGTCTCGGGGTCGATTTGCAGGATCTTCTCGATTCCACCGGGACCCCCAAACGGAAATTCGCGGTGAATCGAAGCGATGCGATCAAGGTACTCGACACCGATGAGCATGGAGTGACCATCAAGGTGTTCTCGCCGCTCGAGATGGCTGGAGATCTTGAGATATACCTATTGCTCTTCGATCCCAAGACATCGCTACCGAGCGATGCCCACTTCCCCAACACCGAGGAATTCCTCACGGTTATGAAGGGTTCGGTCACGGTCACCGCCGGGGACAACACGGTCGAGTTGCATAAGGGAGATTTTCTGGCCTACCACGCCGATATCGCACACACGATCGCAAATGAAGGAGCTTCGAATGCCGTGGTCCATATGGTGGTAAGGTACGCTCCGGTGCAATCCTGACTGGACTTCATTGACAATATAGACTTTTCTTCTTGCCCTGAAGGCAAATCCGTGCTTATATGTCTCAGAAGGGAGTCTGAAAAAATGGCAAGAGGACTAAAGATTGGTGCCCCGGTGATGGCATCGTACGGAATGGGAAAATTCCTCGCCGAATTCCTCACCGGAGCATTCGGTGCAATCGTGTTCAAGTTCTATGAAACCGAGATAGGACTCTCGGCTGGATATGCAGCTCTTGCGACCATCCTCTATTCGTTGTGGAATGCGATCAACGATCCCGTCATCGGCTATGTGACCAACAGGAAGGCTCCCCTATCCCGTCTCTTGGGACGACGCTTCCCCTGGATCATCATCGGATTGCTCTCAAGCGCGGTCTTCTTCGTGTTGATCTTCTCGGTACCGGAATCTTGGAGGGAACAGGCGGGAACCCGACCCCTGCCGGTATTCCTATGGATGGTGTTCACCATCTGTCTTTTCGACGGATGCTATTCCTTGTGGGAAGTGAATTACCAGTCGGTCTATCCCGACAAGTTCCGTTCCCAGGAGATACGCACCAAAGCGGCGGCAATCAGCACCGCAGTAGGGGTGTTGGGGGTCGCAGCCGGATTCGTGGTTCCTCCCCTATTCTTCTCATATGGGGATGTGGGCAGCTACCTCACCAGCGGTTGGGTAGTCGCCGCGATCACCGTCGGAGGAATTCTTCTGCTTATCCCCGGTATCCATGAGACTAAGGAGATGATCCAACGGTTCACCAAACATCAAAATACGCTGAGAAGTGAACCAAAGCGGGAACATGCCTTTCTTCCTTCGATGCTGCGGGCCCTTCGACACCGAGACCTTTTGGCGTTTATACTCCTGTTGTTCCTCTACCAATCGGGTGCAATGTGCATGACCAGCTCGGTGCACTATGTGGGGGATTACATCCTCAATGTCCCCAGCAGCGGCACCACCACCATCTTCGCAGGAATGCTGATCGGGACCCTCGTCTCCATTCCGGGATGGGCCCTTCTTTCGAAACGGATCGCCAACAACCAGAGGATGCTCCTCATCACTGCGTTGGTGATGTCGGTATGCTCGTTCCCCATGACATTCATCGATACGAAGTTCGGCTTCACCATCTGGATGGCGCTTTGGGGTCTTGGATTCGGTGGCTTTTGGACATTCATGGGACCGGCCATGGCCGATATCGTGGATTCCATCGTAGTGTCCGACAAGAGACGTGACGATGGGGTGTTGATGGGAATCAGAGCATTCTTCATGCGCTTCTCGTATGCCAGCCAAGCCATCGTATTCTGGTTGATCCATACGATCACCGATTTCAATGCCGATCCCACTTCACCTGCGGCCAAAATGGGAATCAGTCTCCACATGGCCGCAATCCCTTCACTATTTTTCCTCGCCGGCGCAATCGTATTTTTGAAGATGAACACCCTTGATCCGAAAAAGATCGCGGAGAACAAACGACAGTTGGCCACGCTGGACATCTGAGGCGGGAAATCGTTATACTTGGTTCCCACGGAACATATTGGTTCCGGGAGGAGCGAACGATGATAGAGATCCTGCAGAAATATGAACCGCAATTCGCCGAATTGGACAAACGCCTCGCCGATCCCGATATCATGAAGGATATCGACGAGTATCGTAGAATCATGCAGGAAAGGGCCCACCTCGAACCCATCATCGAAGCCCTCCATACATTGCGCGATTTGCAGCAACAGATAACGGCCGCGGAGACCATGATCAAGGAAGAGAAGGACAGTGAACTGATCGATATGGCCCGTGAAGAGCTTGAATCGCTTAGGGACGAACGTGATGAACTTGAAGAGAAAAGCAAAATGCTCCTCGTCCCCCCCGATCCCATGGAGGGAAAGAACATTATCATGGAGATTCGGGCAGGAACAGGAGGAGAGGAAGCGGCCTTGTTCGCAGCAGATCTGTTCAGGATGTATTCCCATTTCGCCGAAGGAAGACGTTGGAAGATCGAGATCATGAGTGCGAACGAAACGGGTATAGGAGGATTCAAGGAGATCATCTTCTCGATATCGGGAAAGGATGTGTATGGGAACCTCAGATGGGAAAGCGGTGTACATCGTGTCCAACGCGTTCCTGAAACCGAATCGGGAGGTCGTATCCATACTTCGGCAGTCACCGTCGCCGTACTTCCTGAAGCCGAGGAAACCGATATCGAGATCAAGCAGGAGGACCTCAAGGTCGATGTGATGAGATCGGGAGGCCCCGGTGGACAATCGGTCAACACCACCGACAGTGCCGTCCGGCTTACCCACCTGCCCACAGGCTTGGTCGTCATCTGTCAGGATGAGAAGTCCCAGATCAAGAATAAAGCCAAGGCACTACGGGTCCTTCGTTCACGTCTCTATGAAATGGAAGAGGAGAAGAAGGCTAGGGAGAGGGCCGACAACCGTAAAAGTCAGGTCGGTTCCGGTGACCGTTCCGAACGAATCCGAACCTATAATTTCCCACAGAATCGTCTTACCGACCATCGTATCAACCTCACCCTCTACAAACTCGATCTGGTGAT